>Ga0160423_10003831_pt1 | contig 12460 bp, 15 predicted proteins | sample CRUFie14St8metaG_FD_108191 | JGI IMG/M metagenome (GOLD analysis project Ga0160423, IMG submission 108191) | Marine microbial communities from the Costa Rica Dome - CRUD Field 142mm St8 metaG | ecosystem: Environmental > Aquatic > Marine > Oceanic > Photic zone | place: Costa Rica: the Eastern... | reverse complement strand
TTATTTAACAGCCTATACTCTTCATTTGGTTGGGTCTATCCGTTTATTGACCCGTTAGGTTATGCTGATCCTTCAGACCCATATTTAGTTATTGAAAATGATGAAGATGGAATATATAATACTCAAATTTATAATCAAACGGGGTTATATCCTCAAGCAACTAGAAACTATATGCTTGGGGTTCAATTTAATTTTTAAATGACAACAGCTGACTATTGCAAGGAAAAAAGATATCAAAAAACTCTTGATTTTTTGAATAAAACTATACCTAAGTCATCTAAAATTTTAGATTTAGGAACCGCTAATGATTTTTCAAAAATTATGCAAAAAGCTGGATACGACGTAAAAAATACAAATGGAGAGAATCTAGATGTTGATTTTAAAATAGCTAATGAATCAGATGCTGATGTTATTACCGCCTTTGAAATTTTTGAACATATGTTGGCTCCATTTAATATTTTAAATAGTATAAGTAATAAAAAAATAGTTGCCTCAGTTCCTTTGAAACTTTGGTTTGCTAATGCATATTGGAATCATAATGACGACTGGGACAAGCATTATCATGAATTTGAACCAAGACAATTTGAACTGTTATTAAAAAGAACTAATTGGGATATAATAAAATCTGAAAAATGGAAATCTTATAGTCCATATAAATTTGGATTTAGACCACTACTAAGAAGAATTTACAATAGATATTATATTGTTTATTGTGAAAAAAAAATATAATTTTTTTTAATATAAATTTATTGAAATTTATATTATATTAATTTTAAAATTTATTAATTAAATAATCAATGAAAAAATATATAAACCAATTTTTAATTACTTCTATAGTCTACTGGATCTCACTTCCTTTAGTGGAATTATTTATAAGCGGTCAATCAATATCAGGAATTGATGTATATCTGAATTATAATTTAATTATTAAATCACTTGTTTTTGGATTGGTTTTTACCACTGTTTTTAATTTAGTTCTAAAAAGACAATAACAATTTTCTAGCAATTATTTCGTCTTTTTGTAGCTGATTTTTTAATTCCTCAACTGATTCAAACTTTTGCTCATTTCTAATTTTTTTTTCAACAAAAATTTTAATTTCATTTTCATATATATCTTCTTTAAAATCAAAAATATTAAGCTCAATTGATAATTTTTTTTCCCCAAAAGTTGGGTTGAGTCCAATATTCAACATCCCTTTATGTTTCTTGTCTTTATATTTGATAGTAACAGCATAAACACCATGGGCAGGTATAATTTTATTTTCGTGATCTAAACTAATATTTGCTGTTGGAAAACCTATTTTTCTTCCTAAACCTTTTCCCCTTGAAATTTTTCCTTGAAAGTGAAATTTATAACCTAGAAACTCATTAGCTAACTCAACATTTCCATTATTTAATGCATTTCTAATTTTAGTAGAACTAATTACTATATCATTATAAATAAAAGGGGGAATGGATTTAATTTCGAAATCATATAATTTAGAATAATCATTAATTTCATCCAATGAAGCCTCTCTATTTCTTCCAAAATGATGATCATGGCCAATAATTAATTTGTTTAATCCAATTTTGGCTTTCAAAATATCTCTGATGTATTCAATTGAAGTTGTTCTTGAAAATTCTAAATCAAATTTATGTATTATCAAATGATCTATATTAAACTTTGATAACAAATTAATTTTTTCGTCGAAAGTGTTGATAAATTTTATTTTTTGATCAGGAAATAAAACTAATCGGGGATGAGGATAAAAAGTAATTAGAACACTTTCTTGATCTTTATTCGTTTGGCATAATTCATTAATTAATTCAACGTGACCAAGATGAACACCATCAAACGTTCCTGTAGTAATAACAGCATTTTTTATTCTTGTAAAACTATCTAAACCTTTATAAATTTTCAATGAAAAAACAATATTGAATAATATGTTCAAAAATAAAAAAATAAAAACACAAAATCTTTGTTTTTTTATTTAATAAATAATTACTTTTAACATGAAAAAATTAATTACTATTTTTTAATCTCATAATATATTAATATGTCTGAACAAAAAGGAAAAATCTCTCAAATAATCGGCCCAGTTGTTGACGTTACTTTTAATGATGGAGGTGACGCACTACCCAAAATTTATGATTCTCTAGAAATTAAAAAAGAATCTGGTGAAAAAATAATTGTAGAATGTCAACAGCATATTGGCGAAAACTCTATAAGAGCAATAGCAATGGATTCCACCGACGGATTAAAGAGAGGCATGGAAGTTATTGCAACAGGAAGTCCTATACAAATGCCAATTGGTGATGGAATTAAAGGAAGATTATTGAACGTCGTTGGTGATGCCATTGACGGGATTGGACAACTTTCAAAAGAGAACGGCTACCCAATACACAGACCAGCGCCTAAATTTGAGGATCTATCTACTAATACTGAGGTCCTATATACAGGAATAAAAGTAATTGACTTAATTGAACCATACGCAAAAGGTGGGAAAATTGGATTATTTGGTGGAGCTGGTGTTGGAAAAACTGTTCTAATAATGGAATTAATTAATAACATTGCCAAAGGTCACGACGGCTTATCAGTATTTGCTGGAGTTGGAGAAAGAACAAGAGAGGGTAATGATTTATTAAGAGAAATGATAGAGTCAGGTGTAATTAAGTATGGTGATGAATTTGTAAAAGAGTTAGAAAAAGGTAATTGGGATTTAAGTAAAGTAGATAAAACCAAATTAAAAGAATCTCAAGCTACACTTGTTTTTGGCCAAATGAATGAACCACCTGGGGCTAGAGCAAGAGTTGCGTTATCAGGCCTTACACTAGCAGAATATTTTAGAGATGGAGGGGCAGACGGAGACAACGATGGTAAAAAAGCAGGTAATGATATTTTATTTTTCATAGATAATATTTTCCGTTTTACTCAAGCAGGATCTGAAGTATCGGCTCTTCTTGGAAGAATGCCGTCAGCAGTTGGATACCAACCTACTTTGTCCTCTGAAATGGGCGCAATGCAAGAAAGAATTACTTCTACAAAAACTGGATCAATTACATCTGTTCAAGCTGTATATGTGCCAGCAGATGATTTAACAGACCCGGCTCCCGCTACAACTTTTTCTCACTTAGACGCCACAACTGTTTTATCTAGAAAAATTGCTGAATTAGGAATTTATCCTGCAGTTGACCCGCTAGATTCAACATCTAGGATTTTAAATCCCGAAGTTCTTGGTGATAAACACTACAATTGTGCACAAAGGGTTAAAGAAATTCTACAAAGATATAAAGAGCTTCAAGACATTATTGCAATTTTAGGTATGGACGAATTATCTGAAGAAGATAAAACTTCTGTTCACAGAGCAAGAAGAGTTGCTCGTTTTCTATCTCAACCATTTCACGTTGCAGAACAATTCACAGGTATTCCTGGAGTTTTTGTTAGTATTGATGATACAATAAAAGGTTTTAACATGATTTTAGACGGAGAGCTAGACCATTTACCAGAAGCTGCATTCAACTTAGTTGGAACAATAGAAGAGGCAATAGCCAAAGGAGAAAAAATGATTAAAGAAGCTAAATAAATTTATGAAATTAGAAATTCTAACACCTGAAAAAAAATTATTTAACGGTGAAGTAAAATCTGTTCAAGTTCCTGGCAAATCCGGAAGATTTGAAATGTTAAATAACCACATGCCCATTGTTTCTTCGTTAAATAAAGGTTCCATAAAGATTACTGACTCAAATAATAAAACACAAGAAATCAAAATTAATAGTGGAGTAATTGAACTGAAGAATAATTCGATAATAATTTTAGCTGAATAAAAATTGTTAATTAAAATTACTTTAATTTTTTTCTTTTTTATTAACACGATATTTGCTCAAGAAAATTACATTGATTTTTTTTTAAAAAAATACAATCCTAAAGAAGGTGATATAATTTTTCAAGACTTAGATTCAAGTCCACTTTGTAGTGCTATTGAAGAAGTTACACCCGGTATTTTTAATCAAAATTTCTCTCACGTTGGTTTAATAATCCACGTCGAAAATAAGTTTAAAATAATTGAATCATTTTCAGAGGGTGTGAAAATTATTGATATTCGAGATTTTTTGATTAGAAGTTTAACTGATTTTGGTGTTCCTAAAATTACTATTGCAAGAATACATAAAGAATTCCAAAAAAGACATCCAAATTTAATTACTAATGCAATAAAAAAATCAAAGAATTTTTTAGACACCCCTTATGATGAAAAATTTTTATTAAATAATAATTCATTTTATTGTTCTGAATTTATATATGAAATTTTTAGACAAGACTTTGATTTTTTTAATCTGAATAAGATGACATTTAAAAATAAGGATGGAATTTATTTAAAAATTTGGGTAGATTATTTTAAACAATTAAAAATGGAAATTCCTGAACAAAAAAAAGGTATAAACCCAGGTATAATGACATTAAATAAAAATTTAAAATTTATTTATAATTATAAAACACCATTTAAATTTATTTAATTTTTGAGTCAAAAAAAATTGTAACTGGGCCATCATTTTTTAATTTAACTTTCATATCCGCACCAAAAAGACCAGTAAAAACCTTATCAGGCGTATAAAATTTATTTAAATTTTCTATAAAACAATCATATAATTCTTTTCCTTTTTTTGATGATGCCGCGCCATTCCATGATGGTCGGTTTCCTTTTTTTACACTTGCAAATAGTGTAAATTGACTAACGATTAAAATCTCTCCATTTTGATCTACTAAGCTGTAATTCATTTTTTGCAAATTATCAGCAAATATCCTAAGGTTTATTATTTTTCTAATTGACCAGGAAATGTCTGATAAATTATCTTCATCACAAAATGCAACAAATACTAATAAGCCATTTCCAATTTTACTAATAATTTTTTTTTTTACTAAAACATCTGCCTGGGAAACTCTTTGAATAAGTACTCTCATAATAATATTTTTTAAAATCCTCTTCTGTAGGCTTTACTTTCATCTAACATTTTTAAATAATTTTCATATCTGGATTTAGAAATACTTCCGTTATTTACATGATTTCTAATTGCACATTTTGGTTCTTTAATATGTAAGCAATCTCTAAACTTACAATCTGAAGCATATTTAACAAAATCCGGGAAATAATTTGGCAAATCATTTTTATTAATGTCAACTAAACCAAAGCCTCTAATACCAGGGCTATCAATTATTGATAACTTATATTTTTTTAAAAACAGCATTTCTGAAAATGTTGTTGTATGAGTACCTTGTTTATATTTCTCTGAAATCTCTCTGGTAGTTAATTTAAAACTTGGGTCTAATGAATTTATTAAAGTTGATTTACCTACACCTGAATGACCCGACAATAAAATAGTTTTATTTTTCAAATATTTTTCTAGTGATTTTAATTTTTCAAGATTCAGTGCAGACATTGAAATACAATCAGCTACAATTCCTTTATAAATTTTAAAATATTTTTTTTCAAGCATTATATCATCCTCATTGTAGATATCATTTTTATTGAAAATTAAAATTGTGGGTATTTTAAACGCATTTGTCGTAGTTAAATACCTATCAATAAATAAAAGAGATGTTACAGGGTTTTTAATTGTAACAATTAAAAATACATAATCAATATTAGAGGCTAAAATTTGCGATTTGAAAGACAAATTAACTGATTTTCTAATAACGTAGTTTTTCCTAGGATATATATTATTTATAATATTAATTTCATTATTATCATCAATTGAAAAATCAACAAAGTCTCCAACAGAAATTGGATTGGTAAAATTTCTTTCTTTTAATCTTTCTGAAGACTTAAGTTTACATTTAAATAATTGTCCATTTGTTATTGAAACTGTATAATTATTTTTAACACATTTAATTACTTTACCTTTCATATATTTTATCAATTTATAAAAAGTGAATTATTTTTTTAACTATATATACTAAAATTTATTTTTTAATTTTATAATCAATTAATGATTATGCTAATTAAAGTAAAAAATATTTCAAAGTCATATAACAATAAATTAGTCCTTGATAATATAAGTTTCAATTTAAATAAAGGTGAAATTGTAGGCTTCTTAGGCCCAAATGGAGCTGGAAAGTCTACGTTAATGAAAATTATTTGCTCATTCACTAAACAAAGCTCTGGAACAATTTTGATTAATGGGAAAGATAATTTAAAAAATGAGAAATATGTAAAAAAAAAAATTGGGTTTTTGTCAGAAAATAATCCTTTATATGAGTATATGTATGTAACTGAATTTCTACATTTTATAAAAAATGTTCATAATAAAGATATTGAAGATATTGATAGAGTAATAGAAATAACAGGTCTAAAAAATGTTAAGACTAAAAAAATATCAACCTTATCAAAAGGATACAAACAACGCGTAGGTATCGCTCAAGCCTTAATCCATGATCCAGAAATTTTAATTTTAGATGAACCAACTTCAGGTTTAGACCCAAATCAATTAATGAATTTTAGAAAAGTTATATTAAATATATCTAAGGAAAAATGTATTATTTTTTCATCTCATATCCTACAAGAAATAGAATCTGTTTGTGACAGAATAATAATAATAAAACAAGGTGAAATTGTATTAGATGAAAAACAAAAAAATATTAAAAAATCGCTAGAAGAAACATTTAATGAATTAATTAATAAGTAAATATTATTTATATTTGTCACTCCCAAAAAATTAATTAATGTCAAATACTTATCTATTTACGTCCGAATCCGTTTCCGAAGGGCATCCTGATAAAGTTGCGGATCAAATTTCTGATGCTATTCTTGATGCCTATATTTCTCAGGATCCTAATTCTAAAGTTGCTTGTGAGGTTTTAGTAACTACAAATACAATAATTATAAGTGGAGAAATAAAATCTAACGCTGAAGTAAATCACGAACAAATTGCAAAAAATGTTATAGTTGAAATTGGTTACACAAATGAAGAATATAAATTTTCAGCTAATAATTGTAAAATTTTAACGTTTATAGATGAACAATCTCCTGACATTAATCAAGGTGTTTCATCTAACAAGGGACTTTATAAAGAAGAAGGCGCAGGGGATCAAGGGATAATGTTTGGATATGCAATTAATGAATCAAATTCTTTTATGCCGATTTCCCTAAAACTATCTCACATGTTTTTAGAAGAACTTGCAATTATAAGAAAAAATGAAAATTTAATGAATTATTTAAGACCTGATGCGAAATCTCAAGTCACTGTTGAATACTCAGAAAATAATTTACCTAAAAGAATCCATACAATTGTAATATCTACACAACATGATGAATTTGATCATGATGAAAAAATGCTTTCTATAATAAAAAAAGATGTAATTGAGATTTTAATTCCTAGAGTTAAAAAGCAATTAAATACAAACGAACAATTACTTTTTGATAAAAACACAATTATTCACGTAAATCCAACTGGGAGATTTGTTTTGGGTGGGCCTTACGGTGACACAGGTCTAACTGGCAGGAAAATTATTGTAGACACGTACGGTGGAAAAGGTGCTCATGGAGGAGGTGCTTTTTCAGGTAAAGATCCATCTAAAGTTGATCGATCAGCAGCATACGCCTCAAGACATATAGCAAAAAATTTGGTGGCTGCAGGTGTTTCAGAAGAAATATTAGTACAAGTATCATATGCAATAGGTGTTGCAAAACCAATGAATGTATATGTAAATACTTTTGGCAAATCCAAAGTAAATTTAAAAGATTTAGAAATTAGTAAAAAAATAGAATCAATTTATGACTTCAGACCAGCAAGCATAATAAATAGACTTAATTTAAAAAAGCCTATTTATTTTAAAACTGCTGCATACGGACATATGGGGAGAAAGTCAAAAAAAGATTTTTATATTTTAAAATCAGAAGACTCGAAAAAAAATAAAGAAATAAAAATGGAAATTGAACTATTCCCCTGGGAAAAATTAGATTACATTGATATTATCAAGAAAGAATTTAACTTATAATTATTTTTTTCTAAAAAAAAGTTGCAGTGGAACCCCTTTAAAGTCAAACTCATCTCTCAACTTATTTTCTAAAAATCTTTTATAACTTTCTTTAATATACTGAGGAAGATTACAAAAAAATGCAAAAGAAGGTCTTTTAGTTGGTAGTTGAGTAATATACTTTATCTTAATTCTTTTTCCTTTTGTACTTGGAGGTGGGTTTTTTTCAATTATTGACAACATATATTTATTTAAATGACTAGTTGATATTTTAAAAGATAATTTATTGTAAACATTAACGGCTAATTCAATAGATTTTAATATCCTTTGTTTATTGATAACAGAGGTAAAAATAATAGGAACATCAACAAATGGAGCTATTTTTTCTTTTATTTTTTTTTCGATTTTAATTTGCTCTTCTTTTTTATTATTTATTAAATCAAATTTATTTACTATAATTATTAAACCTCTTTGATTTTTAACAATTAAACTAAATATTTTTTGATCTTGATTCTCCATTCCCGATTGAGCATCAATCATTAAAATACAAACATCTGAATTTTCTATAGAACCTATAGATCTTACTACTGAGTAATATTCTAAATCCTCATGAACTTTCGATTTTTTTCTTATTCCTGCAGTATCAACTAAAAGAAATTCCTGATTAAACTTTTTAAAATAGCTATCTACAGAATCCCTAGTTGTTCCAGCTTTATTTGTTACTATATTTTTTTCATTTTCCAACAACAAATTTATTAATGAAGACTTTCCAACATTTGGACGACCAACAACACAAATTCTTGGATAATCATTATTTTTCAATTCTACTTTTTTTTCTAAAAAGGAAACAACTTTATCTAATAAATCTCCAGTACCAGAACCATTTATTGCAGAAATAGAATAAAAATCCCCAAAACCTAAATTATAAAAGATGGGAGTTTCATAATTTTTAAAAGTATCATCAACTTTATTAACAACTAGTATAACTTTTTTTTTTAGTTTATTTAAATATCTAGAAAGGTTTAAATCCATATCTGTTATGCCAGTATTAACGTCAACAACAAATAATATAACATTAGCTTCGTTAACAGCAAACTCAACTTGTTTTATAATTTCTTTTTCAAATACATCCTCAGAACCTTTGACATAACCACCAGTATCAATTAAAGAAAATTCTAATCCATTCCAATCTGTTTTTTCATAAATTCTGTCTCTTGTAACACCACTATGATTATGAACAATAGATTTTTTTCTTTGGACTAATCGATTAAATAATGTCGATTTGCCAACATTTGGTCTCCCTACTATAGCTACAATATTTCCCATGTTAATTTATATAACCTAATTTTCTTAATTGATTTTTATCTTTTCTCCAATTTTTTAAAACTTTCACATTAAATGTTAAAAATACTTTTTTGTTTATAAAGTTTTGTATACTTTTTCTTGAAGAAATGCCTAAAGATTTTATTGCTTTTCCATTTTTACCAATCAAAATTGCCTTTTGTGATTCTCTTTCAACAAAAATTATACAACTAATATCTGTAATTTTTTCTTTTTCTTTATAACTATCTACAATAACATCAGTTGAATATGGAACTTCTTTAGAATATCTTTTAAAGATTTTTTCTCTTATAATTTCAGAAATAATGAATCTTAAATTTCTATCTGTAATTTCGTCTTTAGGAAAATATGGAGGACAATCTGGTAATACTTTAACAATTTTTTTTAGAAGTATATCAATATTAAAATTATTTAGTGCTGAAATTGGAATTACTTCAGAAGGACTATATTTTTCATTCCAATACTTAATTAAATCTTCAACATCATTTTGATTCATTAAGTCAACTCTGTTAATAAGAATGAACATCTTAATTTTAGACTTTATTAAAGATTCGCGAATATTTTTGTTAAATAAATCATTTTTATTATTACCTACTATATATAAAATTAAATCTGAATCACTTAATGAATTTTTTACATTGCTCATCATTGTTTTATGAAGTTCATAACTTGAATCAATTACCCCTGGGGTATCAGAAAATATCATTTGATAGTTATCACTGTTCAATATTCCTAATAATCTATGCCTTGTTGTTTGGGCTTTATTAGAGGTGCTCGAAATTTTTTCTCCAATTACATTATTTAAAAAGGTTGATTTGCCAACATTAGGATTTCCAATAATTGTAATATATCCAGACTTATGCATATTAATAACTTTAACCAAAATTAAAAATAAAAAAGTGTTTAAGTAAAATATTTATATATTTGTACTGCGGGGTAGAGCAGTTGGTAGCTCGTTGGGCTCATAACCCAAAGGTCGCAGGTTCAAGTCCTGTCCCCGCAACTAAAACCCTTCTTGATTGAAGGGTTTCTTTTTTGCAGCAATTTTAATTGCTAATTGATGTTCCTTAATTTTAGATTTTGACTTATGACTTCTACTACCTGCAAAATGTAAACAAACATGTCCTGACATCCCATTATTTTTTACATAATCTCTGTTATAACCTTTTCCATAACCACCTGTTCTATTGTTTACAATTGACAAATAAGGTTGTTCATCAATCCCAGCATGAGGCATATTATGTATTGATGCTGCAACTAAAGATCCATCGGGCATAAGTACAACTACAGGTCTTGCAGACCAACTTTCTCCTCCCCATAATTTTGTGGATTTTATTTTATCAAGATATGATGCTGGTTCAACGTCAGCATGTAAGCTTTTAACTACATTTTTATTAACAACCGTGATCATCCATGTTAAACCAGTTTCTAAATCAAGAATTTTTAAATTAGGATTATTTATCAGATCATACTTTATTTTATCCCAATAAACATAATCACCAAAATCAACAGACTGAGATTTTATATTTATAACTAGAAATAAAAAAAAATAGATAAAAAATTTCATATTATGTTTTTTAATTTATTATAAATATAAAGAGCAACTAAAGAAAAAAGGGGTGCAAAAATAACATCTATACTATAATGCGCTCGTTGAATAACAAGTAAGACACCAACAACAAAAGTAATTATAAAAAAGAAATGTTTAATTTTTCTATTATCATACAATAATGAGATTATAAATAAATTAGCTATATGACCTGAAAAAAACAAATCATGTTGATTGTACATTCCAGTATTTTCATTAAACTGGTAAAATATAGTATTTAATATTGGGTCAACTAAAGTAATCATCTTAGGGTCCGCATCTAGTCTAAATAAAAATAAAGTTATAGTCCTTAAGATCAATAAAATACTTACTAAATGAAATAACTTCAATATTTTTTCTGGATTTAATAGGTTTATAATAAAGAAAAAAAATAGTGAGCCGTAAGTCAAAATAAAAATATATAACGAAAAGTCAATTGGTTGGATGATGAAAAATGGATCATTAAATACACCTAAGTAATGTTCCCAACTTTCCACATAAGTCAAAAATATTTTAAAGTAAAATGAAATAATAATTAAAAAAAGTAAGGTTAAAAGGAAAGATATTTTATTTTTTTTTTCTTTAAAATAATTGGACCATACTAAAACAACATTCATAATTATTTCTTAATAAAAGAAGTTAATTTAAAAGGTAAATATATAATTATACTATGTATAAATACAGCAAATAATAAAATTAACAAGTAGGATGGCCAAGTGCCAATAACGAAAGGATTATCAGCAATAGGTAATTCTAAAAGATACATATAGTTTGATGTCGGAGAATTTAAATCAGGAGGCAAAATATATCCAAAAGAGATATAATTAACTAAAAAATTTGCTAAAAAAACAAAAACAATTATGTCTTGAAGCCTTAAAAATGAATACCACCATGATTTAACTCTAGGTTTCATGCCTAAAACGATAATGCAATAAAAAGGGCACATCACTAACCAACCGTGAGTGAAAAAAAAGTCAATCATATAAATTAAATCATTACCTAAATTTAGTTGGGGTGTAAATAGTGCATGTAAGGCACCGGGTAAACCAATAAATAACATTAACTCAAATGCCCATTGTTTTTTAGTTAATAAAATAAAAATAGTATTAAAGGTCATCAATGAACATAGATGAAATGGCAATGATTCAATAAGGCTCCAGCTATCATATAAAATATACATAATCTGCATTATAAAATATTCTAACACCAATATTAACGCAAAATATTTATTGAACTTATCAATAAAATTTTTGTTCATATTTTTTAGAAAAATTAATGATATGATTATTAAGAAAATGGTAATTCCATTAACCAGTAACCACTCACTAGACATAAATGGAATTGTATACTTGTTTAATAAATGCATGCGTAAATGTAAAAAAAAGCCCTGAAAAAATCAGGGCTTTTTAATCTAGTTTTATTTAAAAACTATTTTTTAGTATATACTCTTTCAATACTACCATCATCGTAAATGTATAGTAACATTACATCTTTTTCGTCTCCATTAACTTCTCTACCAAGAACATCAGTTATTTTAACTAATTGCTTCTCTGTAGTTAACTCAGATCCTAAAATGATTTGTC
>Ga0160423_10003830_pt1 | contig 12462 bp, 18 predicted proteins | sample CRUFie14St8metaG_FD_108191 | JGI IMG/M metagenome (GOLD analysis project Ga0160423, IMG submission 108191) | Marine microbial communities from the Costa Rica Dome - CRUD Field 142mm St8 metaG | ecosystem: Environmental > Aquatic > Marine > Oceanic > Photic zone | place: Costa Rica: the Eastern... | reverse complement strand
ATTCGTCAATAAATTTCATATGCACCTCTCATAATTTATACATTCAGTATATCATTGAATTGTTTTTTAGTCTAGTGATTTTTTGACATCTTTTAAAGATTCACATTTGGTGTGTTCTTTCATCATCTCCATTAATATCTTAATGTTAGTTTCGATATGTACTATAAAACCAAAAATAATTACTATCGAAGTCAAATAAAAAATGTCCATGTATGATACGATCATACTGATAATTCTCCCTGTACCTCTACAGTTCCATTTTCTTGAAGTATTTTTCTGTTTTCAAGATGTTGTAATTCAATATCATCTTTTGATTGACCACTGTAAGGTACTGCATGGTGATCATCTATCATTCTTTGATTGATACTAAATTCTTTTTCTCCATGATGGGCAAATATTTCACCAAGTATTCTTCCAAACTTACCTTTATCATGAGACATAAGTGTTAACTTTTCTGCCTCTGATAATAAGTTTTTAAGATGTTTCTTTGATGCTTTACCAAATTGCTTCTCTACTAAATCTCTTGTTCGAGATTCCGGGGTATCGATACCCATCATTCTAACTCTTTGCTTTTTATAAGTCATACCAAAACCGAGATCAATGTCCACATCAACTGTATCACCATCTACGACTTTTACTATCGTTACATTATATTCATACATCTTTTTTACTCTCCCAGTTTTGTATTGCTTTTCTGATACTATCTTCTGCTAATACAGAACAATGTAATTTGATTGGTGGTAATTGTAATGCTTCTGCAATATCTCTATCTTTGACAAGTTTTGCCTCTTCGATAGTTTTGCCCTTGAGCATTTCTACAAACATAGTTGATGATGCAATCGCACTACCACAACCATAAGTTTTAAATTTAACGTCTATGATTCTTTCGTCTTCGTCTAGTTTCAATTGTAGTTTCATGACATCACCACATGCTGGTGCACCAGTCATACCTGTTGCTACATTTGGATCGTTAGGATCAAATCGTCCTACACTAAATTGTTTTGGTGAGTTAAGTACTTCTTCGAATCTCTTAACTACTTCTTTTGAGTATGGCATTTTCTAACTTTTCTATTCTCCTACACAATTCTCTAAAACCGTCAAATTCTTTAAGACCTATTGGCGGGTGAGAATCTTTTTCGAGTTTCTCAATACGCCTTAATAGTTCTTTATATTCGTCTTGCACATAGTTATTTATGCAAAGAAAGAATCAAGACTTGCGACTGGTTCTACGTTCCAATCAATTAACTCTACTATATTCTTTAGTGGTTCAACAAATGATTTGTTGAATTGCATATCATAATCTATAAATCTATGCAGATCAAATTCTCTTGGTAATACATTGATGAAAGATATTACGTTTTCATTGATTGGATTAGGAACGGTGAGATAAGAAAAATGTATCTTCTCACCATTCTTAATCATTTCATACCTCATGTCGAGGTTCTTGGATTTCAACAAATGGTTGTATAATAGTGAACCTCGAACATGAATTGGCGTACCCTTAGAATATATGTTTGTCGCATCTTTATATTGTGCAAGACCTCTACAACCACGAGGGAATGCGACTTCTTCGGGTGGTAAGTTTCTAAATTCTTTACGTGCAGTTTCTACGAATGCCCATAAGTCTTGTTCTGTCTGAGTCATTACTACATTCAATGCTTCTGTAAGTTTGTTTCTTACCCATTGTGGAGTTGACGACTTTGCAGTTTCAATACCCATCATCTTGAGTTTTGGTTTTGCTAGACGGACACCCTCGTTATCGTGAACGTTTAGAATATATCTTTTCTTTGCAGTCCAGATACCACGATCAGCAATCACTTCTCTACCCATCTGCATCTTCTGTTGAAATGCATTTGTGTATTCTGCAAGATCATCAAAACCTTTAGCAAGGACATCTTCGATCTGTCCTTCTGCTTTAGATAAAAAGTCTATTACTTTTTCTGTTGGGGCATCTGGTAATACTTTCTGTACTAGTTTGTCCATCGTAATATAAACTGAATCAGTATCCATGGCAATTACGTAATCTTCATCTTCTGTTTCTAATATCTTGTTAAGATAATCGTTAATAGTTTTCTCTGACCATTTGATAATCATTTGACCAGACATTGTGATTGCTTCTGCAAGATCAATAGAGAAGAAAGCAAAGTATTGATTTGCCATGGCACCATATGCCGAGTTGAGTGCGATCTTTCTAACTTGTTGATTGTTGTATGCTCTTTTGATTAGTGTATCGAGTTCTCTTTTACGTTTTGCATCACTACATGTTTGTAGTTCTTTTTGATAAGCAATCATCTTACCTTTCCATTCTTTACGTTCTTCATAGAAAGTTTCCATAAGTTCTGGGAACATACCTTGTTTATCACGTGAGAACAATACACCATTTGGTGTTACAGTTGTATTTGTTTGTTTACAATACGATAGATCATTTTCTTTGTTGAGCATACGTTCTATCGATACGTCTTTACGTTCACCTTTAATTAGTTTTTCTGGTGAGATATTGTACTGCATTATGATATGTGGATATAGAGAGTTCAAGTCAAAAGACATAACCCAATTATGACCACCAACAAGTGGTTCTTTTACATATGCACCAACAATAGGTTTAGTTTTATCATTACCTGTTTTGAGTCTTTGTGGTGGGGTCTGAATACCTTGATCTTTTAAGAAGTTGTATATAATAGTTTCCCAATACTTTACCATACCAAACGTATCTGAATAATTACATTTGGCAGTATATGCCTGAGACATAATCAATTCTAAGAAACCAAGTTTGTTGTCTAGTTCTTCTACGAGTTCTACATCACGAACATTATACTCAAGAAACTTTGCATAGTCTTGTCTGTATAAAGTATGTAATGAACCATACTCTGAGTAATCTAATTTACCTTTACCAAGTTCTACGTTTGCAATATGATCTAAACGATATGACTCTTGATTAGAAAATGTTCTTTTACGATATAGTTCTAGATAATCAATTACATTGACACCGAGTAGATCATAGACTTGTTGTTTCTGATAACCTTGAGTTGTAAACTCACGAACACTTGATTGAGACCATGGTGAAAGTTTACGATGTTCATCTTCGCCCATAAGTCTGTCGATACGATTACAAAGATATGTAATGTCAAAACTATTTACATTCCAACCTGTAATAACATCGAACGATTCTGTTCGCCAATACTTAATAAATTTTTGTAGAAGATCAAACTCGTTTTTACATTCTGTATAGATTACATTTGTCTTCTGATGATCCCAAGGACCAATACCAAAAACTACAGTTTCTTTTCTAAATGGTTTGATTGATATTGCATTGACTTTTTCACCTGCAATCATAGGGTCTGGGAAACCCTCTTCACATTCACATTCTATATCAAGAGTTGCTATCTTAATACGATTGAAGTCCCAATCGATTGTGCCTTGAAATCTATCTGAGATATATGTGTAAACATATCTGTCATAACCATGTATCTCAAATCCTTCTACACCATCATATCGTTCTCTGAACTTACGAGCACCACCCATAGAGTTGAGTTCGACAACTTCTAAGTATCTGCCGTCAAGTGAACGATATGGTGTTTGACCTTTTTTAGATGGTATAAAATGTTTAGGTCTATAGTTGACCTGAAGTTTTTGTTTCTTATTACCTTTATAACCCGTGACCAGAATTTTATCACGTGTACGACAAACATTTGTGTAGAAATCCATACTGTAAGTATACTACAGTAGGGTTATTCTGTCAATGTTCTTTTGCCTTCGAAATCGAAATGTTTTTTGATTACAGACTTGATCTCTTCCCAATGACCTATTTTGTTTAGTTCATCTTCGACTGTCTGCATTAAGTCTGGGTGATCTGCTACACCACTTACATTATGTGTTAGTACTTCGATGTTGACCTTATGTTTTTCGATCATTGCATCTGCTAGTTGTAATTGTGCCATGAGCACTCTGTTTTCAAAATTTTTCATAATTACTCCGGGGCAACAGGTAATGATTGAGCATTGAGATTTTCTTTTTCTGGATAGATAGGTTGTTGCCCTTCCATTTTATCTAAAATAGAATTTAACTTATCTATGTAAGGTTGACAAGAACTGTCCCCATAATTTACCATTTGTCTGATCATATTTCTAATAGTTCCTGGATCTTCAGGTGCTGTTAATTGGTTTGGATCAGCATACAGTCTATCTGTCTCAGTTTTGTGAGCGGCGATTAAATCATCTTGAACTGTCATTTCTTCCCTCTTACTCCTCTGTTGCCTGTTGCAACTTTAAAATTTGTTTCTAGTTGTGGTTTAGGATCAAAAACTGTTTGAATTAAAGGTTTCATGATCTTAAACTTATACTCTTTAGCATATGGTATCCATGGTGCAAAGTTTACTTCCATTTTACCACTATCTGCGACTGTGAGTATTATTTGTGGGTCAGTAATTATATAGTTGCCAAGTATTGTCTTCTTGACAAATCCCATAATTACTTCGCCCGTGTTGAGACGAATGCATTTAACTTCCGACACTTAGCACAATTTCCTGTAACTCTTTTGATCTACGACCTACTTGACCGTACCATCTTGAGTCTTCCATTTGACGTGCCATTTCTTCCCAATCACTTACAGAACATGCATATAGCATATTTCTAAATTTACCTAGTCTATTCGCCCCTAGGTTAAAACACATATTAACAAGGACATGTTGAATATCTTCTGGAAGATTTTCAAAGTCCATATTGTGGTTTTGGCATACATGTTTAGTTTCTTCAACATGTTTATCGAAATCAAGATCGTAGACTGAATCTACTCTATCTTGACTTACAGGTGTACCTTCTGGTTCACCAAATTCTGGGTCTTCTTCTCTGACGAGATGTCCAACACCAAAAGTTAAATAACCAAGAGAATCCTTGTATATCTCGAGGACTTCGCCCTCATGTCTCTTGATCTGTTCCTTTAATAACTCTCTGTTCATACTTATCTTTCTCTAATTGTTCATCAATTAATTCAAGGAGAATATCACCCATCAATTGATTTAGATCACTATTATTTAGTAGTTCTTGTATGTTCTCCTCTGTTTCTTCTACGTCTTCAGGCAGTCTTCTTATTGTTCTTTGAAAGTTTATTTCTGGTTGACCTTCTACAAACTGAACATCACCATATTGATAAACTAATCCTTTCCATTCTGAATCAATTAGTTCTATACCCGCATCTTTTTCGAACGGGTTCTCGACTACTCTATAAATTTTTCCAAATAACTTTGACATAAAAATAGGGCACTTGATGTGCCCTTATATTTAGATGTTTGCTAAAACATTCTCTGGTGCTGATACTTCATATGGATCAGTATCGATGTTATCACCGAATCCTTCTTCTGCAAATACGTGTTCAACAACATTGTCGTTTACAACCATTGCATATCTCCATGATCTTACACCAAAACCTAAGTTTGCTTTCTTTACACTTGCACCTACAAGTTCTGTAAATTCACCATTACCATCTGGTAGTGGTCTCACATTCTGTACACCCTGTGCTTCGAACCATGAGTTCATTACAAATGAATCGTTTACAGATAAACAGTACACCTCATCAATACCCTTTTCTTGAAACTTTGAAAACATTGTTTCAAATCCTGGTAGTTGAAATGATGAACATGTTGGCGTGAATGCACCCGGTAGTGCAAAGATTATAACTCTTTTACCAGCAAACTGTTCAGTAGTATTGAGAAGAACAAAATCTCCGTCAACTCTTACTGGCATGTTTACGTCTGGTAAATTATCACCTACGTTTATCATAATAAAATCTCCTAATTAATTAAGATACTCCTATTATATTACAAACAGGAGTATCTGTAAATAGGGTTTTATTTAATTTTGATTGTCTGAGGTTTCTCTGACTCAGGTATCTCTCTTTCTAAAGATATAACTAACAAACCATTTACTACTGTAGCAGTTTTGACTTTGACATGATCGCCAAGTGTCCATGATCTCCTGAAACTTCTTTCTGAGATACCTTTATGGACAAAGTCTAATTCTTGTCTTGTAGTATTATCACCTGTTACAGTTAGAATTCCATCTTTGTATTCAATATTGAGTTCGTCTTTATTGAATCCTGCAACTGCTAATTCAATGAGATATGAATCTTCTGAAGATTTAATCACATTGTATGGTGGAAAGTTATCGTTGATACTTGATACTCTTTCGATGTCTTCGAAAAATCTATCAAATCCTATTGCGAACGGTCTGAATCGACCAAATGAATCTATTGCTGTCATAATTTCTCCTATTTTTATAGCAAGTAATTTCTAGTCCTCTTATGAGCAACTAGGCGTATGATCTCATGTACTATAATAGTAGTCCTGTACTAATCTATTTTGCCAGAGGCACTTTCAATCATTACACTTCTACAAGTACATGAGTTCATACTAAAACTTATCAGTTTTGTGTGGTGCTATGAGTAGTAGGATTTCTTCACTTACGATCTGATCTCCCTTACTCGGTGAACCTATCTGCTGATAAGGGCGAACTTCAATAGTAGGTTTTCTTCACTTACGATCTGATTACCCTTATATCAGTTCTAAATGCAGTTTGATCATCTTACGAATTTCTTACTGCATTTGTATTTATATATTATATATGTTCAACCGACCTTTTTTCAAGGGGTTTTTATCAAAAAGTTGCTTTTATTACCTTATTCAGTCTTCCTGACTTCATAAGTTTATGAAATTTGTCTGCGTAGTAGGCAGACAATGATGCTAATCTACGCATTTTTATCCCCTATATTGGTTGTAACTATCCGTAACTGCTCTTCGGTTACCCTACTCCGTCTTGTTACATAATTGTTACAATTGTAACACAATTGTTACATAAGTATTTAGACATTATATCAGTTGAATCTGATATTTGCAAGACCTTTTTTATTTCGTCTTACAATTTCGTTCTTGACCTTCTGTCTGAGTTTAGGTTTCACTGGTTTATTATATGCTTCTATCAACTCATTATTAGTTTTTGTATGCATGTAATCGTGAATGATACTAACTTTTTTTGTATTACGATCTATTCTCTTTTCTGTTTTACCGAATTTTATTGGCATGATTTCCTTTGTTACAATGTACCTATTTTAGGACATCTAATTACATTTCTTTCAACCTTGTCTATGATTCTTCTGTTATGCATTATCACTAATGCCATGAACATACTTGCTTGACGTAGTTCTCTATCTGTTACAACATGTCTATTGAATGCAGGGTGATAAACAGGAATTAAAGTTACTACTTTGTGAGCAACTAATCTTTCCGTACTAGGTCGATTTGGTAATAGTGGATTTGCTTCATATACACATTCATATTTCAATGCTTGAGTAGTGTAATGAACATCACCAGCATGTAGAAGTGTGAAAAATGCCCAAGAGGTCCAATGTGCAGGTTCTATGAATTTATATTGTGTATACTGTAATCGTCTCTGATTTCCCTTTAACTTGGATTTCATCAACTCTAGTGAATAGTCCGCCTTCACACGATCCAGCAGTTCTTGCCGATAACAACACTCGAATCCCATCATAATTGCGTGTTTGTCCTTCGAGTCTAGATGCCAAGTTGACGGCATCTCCGATGACGGAATAGTCAAATCGAAGTTCTGACCCCATGTTTCCAACGATACATTCCCCAGTATTGATCCCGATACCAACATCAATCCGAGGAAGACCTTGTTCTTCAAGTTCTTTAATAAGTTCATCTGCTTTCTCTGATATTTCTCTCGATGCATCAACTGCCTTTTGTGCATCATCTTCACAATCAAGTGGAGCATTCCAAAATGCCATAATACAATCGCCCATATATTTGTCTATGGTTCCCCCATGACTCAATATAATTTTTGTCATAGTATCTAGGTATTTATTAATTAAATTGACTAACCCTTCTGGATCATTATTGTTCTTGTAATGTTCTGATACAGGCGTAAAACCACATATGTCCATGAAAAGAAATGTCATCTCTTTTTTATCCCCACCTAATCTCAGTTTACTTGGGTCTTTTTGTAGTTCTTCAACCATGTCAGGAGATAAATATTTCTGGAACTGTTTCTTAATTTGTTCTTTGAGTTGATATGTTACATAGTATTTGTTGAAAGAAGCATGTCCAAATACAATCATGGAGGATATCGATGACCAGAAAGTATCGAAAAGAACGTAATCATAAGTCCAAATCCAGAATCCACCACCCAACTGAAGTCCAACAATACCTAGACTCACTATCGCCGAAAGAGTTGTGGGAAGCATGTAAACCGCTCCCAATATTCCTAGCAAAACTATCAAGAGAAGAACAACTTCGAGAAATTCAAGATAGTAGGATTGTTGTATTCGAACTTCTTGTAGAACGGTTTGGATTAGGTTTGCTTGAACTTGATGAGGATATAATACACCCACTGGAGTTGAAATTGGATTATTCAATCCCTCAGCAGTCAAACCCCATACTAGAACCTTGTTTGTGAGATTAGCAGTTTCTAAATCACTTGCTGATACACTATCAAACTCGTTCCAATAACTTATCATGACATCACTAGTTGGAGTAGTTTCGATTGGTTTCGCCTTGCCCATTCTAATCCATTCTATTCCAACTTCTGGTGTAACTTTAGTATTGTAGTTTTGCATATCATATAATGCTCTGAGAGTTTCTAGAGCAAGAGATGGATATATCTGATCATTTGCTTTTACTATGAGTGGTGCTGATCTAATAGTGCCATCAAAGTTTGCAGTACCCATTTGTTGAGGTGTAGCAACTGTAACACCAACACCATAAGTATTGTTTTTTAACATTGGTACAGGCGAAGCAATACCCTCAAAACTCCATACAGAATCATCTATCTGTCCACCACCAAACGTTGTAGTCTTAACAAATGGTGCTGACCCAGAACCCTTTTGATTTGTAGGTTGTGATGATAGTATAGATAGTCTGTTGATCAGACCCAATGCAAAGTCTTCATCTTGTTCGAATCTATCTGGTTCTGTAAATCCTATAGCAAAGACGTGAGTTAAAGATGGGTCAGTATTTAAGAGAATATCCCCGTAGATTTTTCTCGGCCAAGGATATTGACCATATTTTTCTAATGACTTTTCATCGATGTTTACAAGGACAATGTCCTCTACTTTTTCTACTTTTTGTTGTTGATGTAAAAAGTCAAACCAAGACCAAGATATGTTTTCTATAAAATATGGATTCCAAATTTTAAGACCAACGCATAAACCTATGGTCACTAGGACTGTTTTCCAATTGTACATTAATTACCCTGTGTAACTGATACTGAACAACCACCGACTGTGTGGCAATTTTGAGAAATGCTATATGATTTATTATTCCAACCATTCTGATATACAGTAATATCAGTAGGTTGTGTTCCATTTAATATAACACTCATATAGTGGTCGCCTGCATTTGTCTGTCTGAGATCGACTTGATTGTAATCATTGTAAATATCTAAATTGATATATTGACTTCCACCTTCTCTTTGAACTGTGTAAATATCATTATTATCTCCTTCAAGATGCAACCAATATTCATGTCCTGAAGAAGAACTGTTTGTTCTCTGTGTCATTAAGACACTATTATAATCACCTGTAATGTTTAGGTGTGCAAAAGTATCTCCATACTCTGCATAATCTCTACTAAAGTTTCCGTTAGTTCCAACTTGATATCCTTGACCAAGTTTCAAAGTGTTTCCGTCACCCCAAACTCTACGAATCTCTAAAATATTCTGATCTCCTGAGGCACTTCTATCGTTTGCTTGTTTGATTATAATAACATTATCATCACCGTCAATTCCTTCTGAAGCAGTCCATTGTTTGATGATATTATTATAACCGATTTGAGTTATGTCAAGTTCAAAGTCATCACCCTCTTGTTGGATTGTAATCTGATTATCGTCTGCAAAAACCATAGGGATCGATAATGTCCCTATGGTTATTACTCCTAATATTATTAATAATCTTTTTAAAATATCCACCATAGTAATAATCCTAAAAGAAGACCTTCTGCAAAAGCAATGAGCATTGCTTGATACTCAGTTATACCTAGTCTCTCTAACCACATGTATACCATATCTTCATGCCAATCTAAAAATTTTTGTAAATATTGCATAAAAATTCCTCCTATATCTATTTAGTTCTGCTGAGTGATCACGATCTCAATATTTTTATCACCATTACCAAATTCTATAATTCCTTGATAACTTTCTACATTTGTTTCTAATGTACCAGAGTTACCACTTGCTATAATAATTTCGATGAGTCCATTAACATTTCTAAAGAATACTAAATCGCCATCTCTTACAAATACATTATATTGAGAGTCTTTGTTGAATCCAAAGGCCGCTCCAATTAAATCTATATTTCCTATCTGACCAGCAGATTCTTGAACATCTCTAAGTTGAACTGTTGTTCTTTCTAGTTCTGGTACAACGTCTAAGAGATCAGTTAAGAAATCAACATCAAGAAAGTCTATGTCCAATTCTGAAAATTCTAAATCTTCTGTTGTATCTGCCAACGCATCTGTTTCTAATTCATTGAACTCTAGAAAGTCCACATCTAGAATGCCTTGATCTTGATTTTGTTCGTCTCTATAATCTTCTTCTAATGCTTGTTTTACTTCTGGTGGTGGATTGACAATAAACATATTGTCGATCATGTTTGGTGTGATATTACTTATTGTTAATACTGAAGTTGGTGGCGTGTCTAGTGTCGCAACAACTGTTGCTTGATATGGTTGATCTAATACTACAACTCCACCAAGATTAGAAACTTCTATAATACCACTAGACTCTCCTGTTTCTTCGTCTGGGAGTAAAATGACTAATGATCTTCCGATCTCATCTACGGTTGTAGTAAAGTCTGTTCCTTTAATTGATATTTGTGCAGTTGGTGTTGAAACGTTTACGTTTGCTTTGTTGATTCTTTTACCCAATCCAGATGTAAATCTAGCAGTTCCTTGTACCATTTGTATGGACATTTTAGATAAGTTTGGATCAGGATCATAGTATGCTTCATCGATATATGCGTAAGTGTGTTCAGTCATATCTAGAACTTCATTGTCTAAGAAGACAATCTTCATTCTGCCATTGACTGTTTGTGCTTCGTCTTTTAGAACAATCTCTGTCCCTACAGGATTATCTAATTGTTCTTTATCTCTGGTGATGTAACCACTTCCAGACTGCTCTACAATGTCGCCAATGGGATTAGCAAAACTAATCCCACTGATTAACAAAGTACTAAGAATCGTTAGATGAATCTTTTTGATTAATCTGAATGATTGCATTTTCACTATCGACATCTAGGTTTATAATCGCATTTGGCGATGAGCAGGCATTTGATGCACCTGCCGCACATGTACCTGATAACTGATTGATATCCACGTCAGCACTTGAACCGTCTAATGTTAAAGTTAGACTTTGTTCACCATCATTCTGCAATGTATTGATATTGTTTGATGAACCATCTATATCTAAGTTCCAAACAATATTGTCTGATTCCCAATCTATGTCAAAGACATTGCTTGAAGAACCTGATTGCAATACTAAATCTGCATTTAGGAATTCTGCTGATGCTGTGGCACCTTGATCAATATCAAAGGTGTTTGAATCACCAGTAATGACAAAGTTCATATCACCTGAGTCAGATGAACCACTTGAACCTACATTCCAGTCGAACTCGTTTGAGTCGCCTGTTACATTTAAGATTAGATCATAACTATCTGCTATGAAAGGTCCATACAATAAGTTTTGATTACCGATCATATCGATATTAAAATCTAATGTTGAACCAGTAAGTGTCATAGATGATAATGATCCGTCTGAACCATCACTTCCACCTATTTTGTTACCAAATCCTACCTGATCAATGTAAAGTTTTAAAGTGTCCCCGACTTGGGTAATTTTTACTTCGTTATCATCAGTGGCCTGTGCGAAAACAAATGTTGTCGACATTAATAATACTAAACTAAGTATTTTATTCATTTTCGTTTACCTCTTCTATAACCCAGAAACCTCTATCGTGTCCCTGGTAAATTAATTCCAGAACTGCCGCTTCAATGGCAGTTCTCGTAGCATAAGTCACCGACTCATTATTACCAACTCCATCTTCGTATTCGACTAGTTGAGTTCCTTGCTCGATGAATCTAAAAATATCTCCACCTTCTCCGTAACTCAAAATCGTTTTACGAGTTTGGACATTTAACAAAACTTCACCTGTGAGAACACTAACTGCTCTCATTGAAACTGTAACTGCATCTTGCCTGTACTGTTTCGTATATCCTATGCCAAGTGTACGTGCGCCCCGTCCACCTGTCATAAGATTTGTATCATAACCAATTACACCACCTTCAATTAATATGCCAGCAAATAAAAGTGGTTGTACATCTTCGACTTCTTCACCCGTAGAACGAGCATAGTCTTGACGTGCTGATCTTATAATTTGTCTCTCTCTAACTAGAGCATCTAT
>Ga0160423_10003828_pt1 | contig 12467 bp, 9 predicted proteins | sample CRUFie14St8metaG_FD_108191 | JGI IMG/M metagenome (GOLD analysis project Ga0160423, IMG submission 108191) | Marine microbial communities from the Costa Rica Dome - CRUD Field 142mm St8 metaG | ecosystem: Environmental > Aquatic > Marine > Oceanic > Photic zone | place: Costa Rica: the Eastern... | reverse complement strand
CGATTGGTGTTGCAGTTCTCACGGTATTGTCTGCTATGGGATTGACAATTTGGCTATCCAATACAACAGATGTTACACAATATGCATTGAATATCATAACTCTGATTGGAATTGGAGTGTCCGTAGATTATTCATTATTTATGGTCAATCGGTTCAGAGAAGAAATGAACAGAGGCAGGGATATTAGAACCTCAACTGCGATGACTGTTGCTACTGCTGGGAAAGCAGTATTTTTCAGTGGTGTTACCGTTGCAATAGGATTGATGGGTATGCTATTTTTCGAAAATACAGGACTACCAAGTTTGGGTATTGGAGGAACATTGGCTGTATCTGTTGCTATGATATTTTCAATTGTGGTTCTTCCTGCTGTCTTAGCTATTCTAGGAAAAAAGGTATTCAAATGGAAGATTCCCTATTCATTCAGCACCGATAATGATAACGAAGATGGGATGTGGGCAAGAATTGCAAACACAGTAATGGCTAGGCCGTGGGCAGTTTTGATTCCGACATTGATTATTTTGTTAGGGGCAGGTCTGCCATTCTTACAAGCAGACTTTTCAATCGCATCTAGGGACGCTCTACCTCCTGACGATGAAACCAGAGTTGGTTTCGAACACATGGATGAGAAATGGCCGGAAGGGGCTGTAAATTCAGCAATGGTAGTGGTCGATTTTGATGGTGAAGATCCACTATCAGAAAACAATCTAAAAATCATGTTTAACTGGATAAATCAATCGATTCAAGATGACAGAGTTATCGATGCTTTCGGTTATGCTATGCACCCAATTGTTGGGGTCAGTGAAACTCAAGTCCTCGATTTCTGGTTGACTCCTGATGAACAAATGACAGTGGAAGAAATTGCAACGAGAGAGTACATGCGTGAACAGTTCATTTCAGATAATGTAACCTACATTGTATTCTCACTTAGTGGGCCAATTACTGGTGAGGATGGTAGAGACTTCGTAGCAGATGTTCGCGAAGATAAAAACGAGTTGTTGGGGGAACTTGTAACAGGCAAGAGCGGTAGTCTGATGGTAGCTGGTTTTGCAGCATACAGCCTTGATATATTAGACGCTATCAAAGACAAATTACCTGTTGCTATTGCCTTTATTTTCATATCCACAATAGTTCTAATCTACATTCAGGTCAGAAGTATTGTCATTCCAATCAAAGCCATTGTAATGAATATTTTATCGATATCAGCATCATTTGGAATGCTTGTGTTTGTATTTCAGTGGGGATATGGAGCAGACCTCCTTAATTTCACACCACAACCCATTGAAACTACAAACCCCGTGATTATGTTCTGCATAGTATTTGGGTTATCTATGGATTATGAAGTTTTGATGCTATCAAGAATTCATGAAGAGTGGGAAATAACCGGAGACAACACCAAAGCTGTAGCAAATGGATTACAAAAAACAGGCCGATTGATCACAGGTGCAGCAGCGATTATGGTAGTTGTGTTTATGGCTTTTGGGCTATCTTCTGTAGTAATCCTAAAACAAATAGGACTCGGCTTAGCATTAGCAATTCTGCTGGATGCCACCATAGTCAGAGCTCTTGTCGTTCCATCTACAATGCGATTGATGGGTAAGTGGAATTGGTGGACACCAAGTTGGTTATCACCAAAATCAAAGAATCTTGAAAATGTAAAGGAATCCGAGGAATGAATGGAATATCATTAGAGTAATGAGAAGGTCTGCAGCCCTGCCATGTTTTGTTCTAGCAATTTTATCTCTCCTTGCTCTTTTGCCCCATCTTGTCATTACCCAAAGCAATGTTATTCCTATTGGGCCAGTGAAACCATGCAAACTTTCAGGCATCAAACCGATTCCAGTGTAGTATCTAGCAGCAAATGCAAGAAGAACAGATAGAGTTGCTAAAATAAGAATTCTTTCACCGTTTTTTTCATGTCTTTTTAGATATTCAATACGGTCTTCTCCCTTTAGAGTTCTCGACTTTTCTTTCCAACCATATTGCCACCACATCCAGGCAATAATCAAACATGCAGTAATTGGGTGGAGTAACAATATGATAGTGTCTGTTACTCCCATTAATCTATCCTAACCAGTTAATGGTCATGGTTGTTTGCAGAGACAATGCTAGCGGTGGCTCTAAAGAGGTCAACTATTCGCAATGTAATAGGAGGGGTGAGAATGCTGCAAGAATCTAACCTTCTCACCTGCTTAAACGCTGGGATGATAGAGAACCTATCTCCCCAAACTCGTCAAAGAAAAGTCACTAAATTGCCTGAGTTTAGAATGCTTGAAAAGCCTTGGAAATCATTACTTCTTTCCGCTCTTTACGAACTTCAGATTCCAAATGATGAAGATGACAGTGCACCATCGCAGATAATGAGGTCTAGGAGTACTTCTAGAAGTAGACGCGGTGTATCAAACAACGCAGGCCCGCTACAATGGTTACCTGAAACTTCAGAAGTCTTGATTTCGGGTTCAGGAAGTGATGCTTACAGGCTAGCAATTTTATTGATTAGGAAATCCTTGTTTTCGGACGATTGGGATGAATCAAATGATGAATCTGTCGAAGATTTAAGGAATAATTGTACCACCAATGGCGTTCATCCAGTATGGCACAAAATGGCTGAGAGTACTCCTATCCTTGCCCAATTTATGTCATTTCCAAAGTCTGAGTCTAATGAAAAAATATCAGATGAAATTGATTCTAGCTCAGCACATATAGATCCATCTAATTCAAACAGCCTTTCAAAGACACTATCAAGTTTAGAACCAGGAATCAACAATGCATCTGTAAAAATGGCCATTAAGAAGGCAAAAGCCCAACTAAATGGTAAAAAAGGACTAAGAGATATAGACGGTCTTGAAAATCTGGAAGGAGAATCAAGTATAATCAGCGCTCTTGTTAATATTCATCTAGGTAACGACGCTAAAGAAAATCTAAAGGAATTAAAGAAATCAAATCCTAAGTTGTCCGATGCATTGACTGATTTAGTTAACCTACGTAATGGTGAATCCAAGAATTGGAATAAAACTAGAAAATTATCCGGGGATGATGAATTATCAATTGCTAGGAAAATTGCGGCATGGAATTTGTTACCAGAAGAAGCAGAGAAACTCAAAAGCAAAGAGCTAGACGAAGGTCTTGAATTAATTATTGATAGTAAAAATAAGCAGAAATTGATGTGGTGGAAATTGTCTGCACTTGTTAAAGAAGGAGAGTCTGAAAAAGCACTCAATCTCCTAGATTCACTATCGATTGAAGCCGATGCAGATATATCAATCTTGATTTCGCTTGTTAAGAAATTAGGAGATGGAGCAAGCGATTGGTTAGAGAGACAAATCAACACTTTGTCAATTGAGTCCTTGGCTGAAATAACAAATGACACAGAATCCTCAAATGGGCTAAGGTACGTAGCCGCAAAGAAAATTTTAGAATTAAATTCGGAAACATCAGTGGATTCACTAATAGATATTTTTACTCAAAATATGGATTTACAACGATTATCAGAATTATTGATTGGGAACGAGCAAATGTGTGCAGACTATCCATATCCAACTCTTTTGGTAGCACATCTACTTCCTGCGAACTTCAAAGGGGGAGATTTCAAACTCGTTCGTGAGGCTAGGAGGACTGCTCTCTCTACAGTGGAAACAGCCAATGTTCCCCAATCTATTTCAGAAGCAAGTAGAGGATTAATACTCCTTCTGGATGGGGCAGCCAAATCAGATGATGATTGGTTGGTCTCAACTCTCGATAAAAATGGAATCAAGGCATTCAATAATTGCCGACAGGCTTTGAAAGATGGCGGCGATGGTTTAGCAGACTCAAAGGTAATCGATGTCCTTGCATCTAGCGTTGATGATGCAAAATTATCAACCTTGGAGTCGAGACTATTTGGTGCTGTGATAGATACTCTCAGACTGAACAGAGCATCCTGGTTATTACAAACAGGTTACAAGAAAGATAGCGTTGTAAAACTACTCGACGGATTACTAGCAAGTTCTGATACGGCATTACCTATGATGGAGGCTGTCAAACACTTGGTATTGGAATACGACATAGGTGTTCCAAATTTGGTCAGGTGGTATCAAGAGAACGAACCTCAGTCGCCTTGGCATACTCTTGCTAGAGCAGCAAGGCACTTCACAAATGGTGAGGAATTGAACGCCGCAAGAGATTACAAGAGAGCCGGAGATCATATTGAATTTGATTACGAGCACAAAATTTTGTTATATCGAAAAGCGCTCATACACTTTGCACATGCCGAACAGTGGAATGAAGCAGTTGAGTTATTAGAAAAGGAACCTGCGTTGAAAACAGCATTGACAAAGAGATTCCAGTTATATCTGAATGTATCTAAAGTGGCTAAGACAAATAAAAACACTGATGATGCAACTAAGATGATAAAATCATATGTAAGAAAAACAGTCATTGTTGAAGAAGAAGATCAATTCGGTAAGGTAAATCGTGTAGAAAAACCAAGATACTCCGAAGAGGAATTAGATTTGTTGAGGAATTATGCAAAATCTCACGGTCGTGCTTTACCAATAGAGCCGTTTTCAGGGCGAGTAAAAGCTGCTATCAATAGTTTACAAAGAGAAAGAAGAAGATTCAATCGTTATTCATTCGAGAACAGATATGCACAAGCAATGATGCATGAACCATCAACTGAAGATATATTCAATATTGCTACTGAAGCCTCTAATGAGAAACCTCTAGAAGGATTGATGCTATTAGAAAGAGCTCAAGATTCTCGTAAGTTTTCGTTAATGGATACCAAGCGATTAGCACAGGCTGAACGTGGATTATTTACAACTCACAGGAATAATCTTCCAGTTAAAGAAAGAGCATATCTAAGAAATCTAAACTTAAGTCCTCTAGTCATTATTGATACAAATATTTTGATGGATGAATTACAATATAGAGTCTCGAATCTTCTGGGGATTTCTTCAGAAGTTTCTTTGGATGTCGGGGGAAAAGGTCGTTTCCATAGGGTTTTGAAACATAGAGCTGATGAGGGCAAAATTCACTTGTGGATTCCTAAGGTAGTAAGCAAAGAACTAGTGGGGCTAACTCAAGATGTTCAGAATATAAAGTCTAGATTTAATGACACTCTCGTCGACAAAGACCTGTTAAACAAGATAGTAAATCAAGAAGAACTCGAGAATATTGCAAAACAAATAGTCAAGGACTTCTCCACTTGGAAACCAATGGACTTGCATCTTGAAGATGAGGCTAATGATGAAGAGATCAGACAAGAGTTGGAAGAATTCTTAATCGATCATACTGAGGTTTATGATGAGATTACAGCAATGAAGAGGCAACATGGAGAGCCAATTAGGTCAGTCATCAATGATAGGGACATCTATCCTGAAAGACCAGATCAAACAATTATGTGTCTTGCAGCCTCAATGGCAAACCAACCTCTGGGTGAAATAGGAAGTATTCTTATCGCCACAAGGGATTCAGACTTCACTCTAGTTGCTAGAGCAGTAGAAGAAAAATTCGGATTTGGCGTTATAGCAAATAGTAGAAATATCAACAATTGAACTTGATATCACATGTGTGAAATCATTGCAGTTCCGAATTCAGAACAGGATAATAGTTCTGCATCATCCATGAGTCTTTCGAAATCGTAGGTTACGGTTTTTGCTGAAATAGCTCCTTCCATTCCCTTCACAATAAGATCTGCAGCCTCACTCCACCCCATATGTCTTAGCATCATTTCTGCAGACAGAATTAGTGAACCAGGATTGACTTTATCCTGTCCAGCATACTTAGGAGCCGTTCCATGGGTTGCTTCGAAAATTGAGATTCCAGTGTCATAATTGATATTAGCACCAGGGGCAATTCCAATTCCTCCTACTTGTGCAGCTAGCGCATCAGAGATGTAATCTCCGTTTAGATTCATAGTTGCTAATACTCCATATTCTGCAGGTCTGGTGATTATTTGTTGAAGCATTGCGTCTGCAATTACGTCTTTTATTGTTATAGTATTGCCAGTATTTGGATTTGTAAGAGTGCACCATGGTCCACCATCCAATTCGGTAGCACCAAATTCTTCTTTTGATAGTTGGTAACCCCAATCTCTGAATCCACCTTCGGTGAATTTCATTATGTTCCCTTTGTGAACAAGAGTGACGCTGTCCTTGTCATTGTCGATTGCATACCTTATCGCAGCTCTAACAATTCTTCCAGTTCCTTCCTTACTAATCGGCTTGATTCCTATACCAGAGGTATCAGGGAATCTAATCTTTGAAACTCCCATTTCGTTGACTAGGAAATCCATTACTTTCTTGACATCATCAGATCCAGCCTCCCATTCAATTCCAGCATAAACATCTTCGCTGTTTTCTCTGAAAATTATCATGTCAACATCTTGTGGAGCTTTAACAGGTGATGGTGTTCCATCATACCATCTAACCGGCCTTACACAAGCAAACAAGTCTAGTTGTTGTCTTAGAGCAACATTTAGTGATCGGATTCCCCCTCCAACTGGTGTTGTCAACGGACCTTTGATTGATACTAAACCGCTCCTCATTGCATCTAGGGTTTCTTTTGGCAACCATTCACCAGTCTGGTTGAAGGCTTTTTCTCCAGCTAATGTTTCGACCCAGTGGATTTGTTTTTCTCCGTTGTATGCTTTACTTACTGCAGCATCAACAACCGAGATCATTACAGGAGTGATATCTACTCCAATTCCATCCCCTTCTATGTAGTAAACCAGTGGGTCATTCGGTACAGATAAGATTCCATTTTCCATGGTAATTGGTGTTCCTGACATGTTGCTCATGTGTCCCGACTTATACCCCCTTCATCAACAAAGCGGTTGACGGTGGTTTCATTTCTAACACCACATTCGGATAGATATGGAAGGCAGAGTGGAGTGGACTGGTGGAACTGGATTGATTGGTGTTAATTCCAATGAACAGGTCATTGAATTAGATTGGGAAAATGGTCCAAGTCCAATGCAGATTGCTCTTCAATCAATAGGTGCATGTTCTATTGTCGATGTTGTGATTGGTTTGAAAGAAAGAAAATTCTCCAAGGTGTGGGTCGAACTTTCATCCACTAGAAACGATGAATCGCCTAGATATTTCACATCTATACATATGATTTACCACGTTGTTGGAGATGTGCCCAAAAAATTGGTAGAAAGGGTAGTCCACAAATCACATGAAAAGTATTGCAGTGTATCTCAAAGCATACGAAAAGACTGCAAAATAACTCATGAAACAGTTATTCATGAATTGACTTGAGCAACAATCCATTCACCATTTAATGTTAAATTAGAGATTGCAGAATTTCCTAGATTTGATGCAACTAAGATTTGTTTGGGTAGTGTCTCTATTGCTTGCACCAATAACTGAGCAAGCCCATCATGGATGGCCAGCCAACTATCGGGTAGGTTTTCGGGAGCATTATCAGGCATGGCATTACCAGATACTGTAACACTTGCAAATGGTTTGACCAAACCATTTTCTCCTAGGTCTACAATCACAGACAATGTTATTTTTTCCCCTGTTAATGTCAAATCTGCTGAAGAAGGCATAACTGTAAAGTTACTAGGTAGGCCACTCAACGACGCCTCGCCTCGGTTGTTTCGCATAGAAATTAATTTTCTAATCCAGGATTTTAGTATTGAATTGTGATATACTAAGTCACCCTCTGGAGCATTCGAAGTAATTTCTAGTTCATCACCAGCCCATCCCCAAGCGCACTTATGCTCTAATAATGGGGATAAATCGTTCATCCAGTTAATTTGTGTAGGTTTTGCATCTTCAGTAGTTACTGAGATTGCAGGTTTACCTTCAATGAATTGAACTTCTTTCTTCTTGAAAAATTCATTCATTGATACTGCAAGCCCCAGTATTATAGCAAGAGGATCTAGTGCAGCAGGCCATTCTTTAATCGGTTCAACCTGTTCTTCCAACCATGCTCCTACTGCTAAATCATCTCCTAGACCCAATCCGTCAGCAAATGCATAAGCTTCTTTCCATGCATTCTTCGATAGTCCTACATCAAGTGCTGATTTACCCATAGATTTCGCAGCCGCCGACATAGACTGATAATCATTTAGAGTGTCCAACCACTCCCGAAGAATTTGGTCTCCGTCGCCGAAAGATCTTCTATCATTTTTTGATATATCGCTCAGCCATGCCTCTTCTTGAATGGCTCTCATTTCATCGGTTAGTTTGAGTTTCGCTTGTAATTCTTCCAGCATTACTGCCCCTTCTCTTGATAATGCACCATCAGACCATGCTAGTGCAAGACCATGTTCGAAGGGGGTCGGTGCCAAATTTATCCCTCGATTATCTCTCTAACTAATTGCAGATGTCTTACAAAACTTAGACCTAGTTCCTTTCTCTTTCTTGATAATAATTCAACCTCTGAAGGGTCTAGAATGTCATCAACCCAAACAGTCTCGAGTAGTAATTTGTATGTCGATTCTGCCTTATCTCCAGAACTGTTGGATTCAGATTTTATTTCAGGCACAACTTCATCATCAAACGATATTACAACTTCTTCTGCAACATCATCAGTTGAGTCGTCGAAGGCAGATAGGGGGTCACTCTCTTCAAATGCCGCAAGTGGGTCATCTTCCTCAAATGCTGCTAGAGGATTACTTCCTGCTTGTGTTTTTACGGCCGTTCCAATTTCTAATTCCTTAAAGGGGTCAATCTCCTCTTCTTCTCCATGATTGTCTGGTTCTTCAAACGGTAACATGATATCTCTCCGACAACATTTGTTATGTTATAGTTCTTATATGCATGTATCAGCCAATGGTCAAACCTATGTACCATGAATCTCTAATGTATGATGTAGATGGTATACCATGCTGAGCAAGGAGGTACTGGGTTGGAGAGTCCTCGCAGTACTACTATTGTTACTGATAATACCGACCATTCCTCAATTTGAATATATTCAAAATGAGTGGGAAAATTCTATTGATAATCTCGAAAAAGAAGAGGAAAATCAATCAGAGAATGAATTTTCTACAGAAACAAAACCTCCAGAAGAAAACACTGAATCTGACTCAAGTAAATCCGATGAAGAATCAGCTGGTGATTCCGCTGAATTTGCGTTAGCAGAATCGGATGTGTCAGAGACTGATGCCAAAGAAACGCCTTTTGAAAAAAATAGTATTGAAAATTGGGTTTTACCAGCAACACAAGTAATAGTTTTGACTATGATGGCGATAATGGCAGTAGGACTATTGACATCAACAACTACCGCAATTATTCTTAGCGAATCCGCAAGATATTCAATTCTTCTAGCAGTTCTAGGTCCATTGTTAGCAATAGCGAATAGGGGTGAAAAAGGAGTATTTACCAGGGGGAGAATCTTAGGATTCATAGAAGCTCATCCTGGCATTCATTTTTCAGCACTAAGGGACGCATTAGGTTTGGGAAACGGAGTTACTGCTCATCATATTCAAGTATTGGAAAAAGAAGGTAGAATCATTTCTTGGTTGGATTCTAAAGTGCGAAGATTTGCAACCTCAGGAATAGATCAAACCAGGCTAAAAGAACTTCAAAGTCCGGCTACAGGTATGCAAGTTGCTATTTTGCAGATATTGAGCGAAGCAGATACGATAGGAATTAAATCCAAGGATTTACGTGAAAAATTACAAACTAGCAGACAATTACTATCTTATCACATGAAGCATTTGAAAGATAGAGATATCGTTATTTCAGTAGGCAAAGGTAGGGCAACTCATTGGAAAATATTGGAAAAAGGAGAATCTTTACTAAAATCATCAATCCATCTTAATGAGATATAATGCAAACATTGAATTAAAAAAATCAAAAGCGCAGAAACGTGAGAAGCGCTCTAATTCTGTTGGTGGGATTGTGTTTTCTCTCTCCCGTTCAAAGTTTTCCAGAGGGAATTGATGACAGAGGTGATAGGGGATGTATCTGTCATGGTGGTGAAGATGAAACAACGGAAGTTGTTGTTTCTGGCTTGCCAGAGATGTATAATTCATCAGTCACTTATAATTTTACAATAACAATAAACAGTCCTGTTATTGAAACTACTTCAGAAGACCAAGCAAAAGGCGGATTTCGAATTATAATCTCAAAGGGAGAGATTGTTGCGGATGAGTGGCAATACCTCGAAGGTGGGTACACTCACAATGAAACAATAAACAAACAGAGAACTTGGAATGCGAGCTGGATTGCTCCTGAGAATGATGCTGAGTTGGCTACTTTTATCGTACATGGCAATGCAGTAAATGGGAACGGTGAGAGTACTGGCGATGAGTGGAATTCAGTAGCGCTTGCAATTCCTGGTGTGAATTATACTGGTGAGATTGTTACTCCTGAACTTGGTGATGACCACAATAGAAATCGATTCTTGGTAATCAGTAGCATAAGTATCGCAAGCCTGATTGCGATCATATATTTCGTAGCAAAGGATTAATCAATTCACGAATTCAATATTCTTTGATTTTAATGCACGCAGTTGCCTGTTCTCGCTAGCACCGTGAATTTGATTAGATCTTACACCAGTTAGTACTAGCATCACTCTAATGTCTTCACCTAGTGATTCATCAACAGCAGCGCCCCATATTATGCGAGCGTTTTCAGAAACTCTTTCTTTGATTAGTTGAGCGCATCTTTCAGCTTCTCCTAACGTTAGTGATTGGCCTCCAACTACATTGATTAGTGCGCCTCTAGCATCAGAAATATCTAGTTCAAGTAATGGTGAATGCAAGGCTTCGAGCGTTGCCGCTTCAGCTCTTCCAGGGCCACTTGCTGCGCCCAATCCTATCATTGCAACTCCAGACCCTGAATTGATAACAGCTTTCAAATCTTCAAAGTCAAGGTTTACCATTCCATCAGTTGTTAGAAGTTCAGTCACACCACTGATTGCTCTGACAAGTAGTTCGTCTCCTACTCTAAATGCACTTGCTATTGGGAGGTCACGAACACCGTCAATTTCCAACAATCTTTCGTTTGGAATTACAAGTATTGTGTCACAATATTCTCTTAATCTTTCTAGGCCCCATTCTGCATTTTGCTTTCTTAGTGCACCTTCAGAATTAAATGGATAAGTCACAACTGCAAGCGTCAATGCTCCCTGTTCTTTTGCAAGTCTGGCTATATGTCCAGCAGCTCCTGTTCCAGAACCTCCGCCCATTCCAGCAGTAATTATTGCTAATTGAGTATCTTCAGTAATTTTCTTCAAATTACTTTCACTCTCAAGCGCTGCTGTTTCTCCCTTAGTAGGATCTCCACCGGCTCCTCGTCCTCTAGCAGTTCTGCCAATCAGTACTTTATTCTCGAGTGGACTCATTAATAGTGCCTGGGCATCTGTATTGATTGCATGTCCTGTGACATATTTGTTTTCAAATAATCCTTCTTCATGTAAGCGGCTCACTGCGTTACATCCAGCTCCGCCTACTCCATACACTCTGATCCTTGGCTGTAATGATTCCAAAAGTTTCCTCAATTCAGTATCATTCGATTCCATTTCTTCAACGCTTGTTGGTCGAATAGCGGGTCCTTCCTCTTCCTCGGATAGCTCCAATACGCGCTCAATGAGATGTCGCATATTGGCAATTCTCATTACAAGTAATTTGAATATGCCGCTAAGTCCCTAGCATAATGTGGCGATTATCGAACTAAATCCTTAATCTCGAAGGCCATCTTCGCATACCTGGTAAACACATTCACCATCAGGTAGGTTTGGAGAGTCTACTAATCTAGCAATCCTTCTTCCACCTTTTGCTTTTCTCAGATATAGTCTGAATGTTGATGCGTGTGCAAGTACGTGTCCACCGATTGGTTTTGTTGGGTCTCCCCAAAGCGCATCAGGCTTACTCATTACTTGGTTAGTTACCAATACCAGTGCGTTGTTAACATCTGCTAGTTGTTTTAGATCCTTTAGATGTCTGTTGAGTTTTTGTTGTCTATTTGCTAACATTCCTCTTCCAACGAATTCAGCTCTAAAGTGACTTGTAAGCGAGTCTACAATAATCATCTTTACATTGACTCCTCTACTCATTCTTTTGATTTCTTCAGCCAGTAACATTTGGTGAGCAGAATTGTAGGCTCTTGCTACGTGTATTCTCTCCAGAACAGCTTCAGGGTCTAATCCATGACCTCTAGCCATTTGTGTGATCCTTTCTGGTCTAAATGTGTCTTCAGTATCTATGTAAAATACATCTCCATCTAGTCCGCCTTGTTCAAGAGGCATTGTGCAGTTTACTGCTAATTGGTGACCAATTTGAGTTTTACCCGACCCGAATTCTCCATATACTTCAACAAGAGATTGGGTTTCAAATCCTCCAGCCAATAAATCATCAATGGATTGTACCATGCTTGACAATTTCATTACTTCTCTTCTTCTTTCCAAGAGCGCAGACCCCGATACGAATCCGCCAATATTTGCCATCTTCTTTGCAGCCTGGATGATTTTCCCTGCTACTGCTTCTCCTAGTTCTGCTTGCTCAGCAAGGTCTCCTGGACTCATAACTG
>Ga0160423_10003827_pt1 | contig 12467 bp, 7 predicted proteins | sample CRUFie14St8metaG_FD_108191 | JGI IMG/M metagenome (GOLD analysis project Ga0160423, IMG submission 108191) | Marine microbial communities from the Costa Rica Dome - CRUD Field 142mm St8 metaG | ecosystem: Environmental > Aquatic > Marine > Oceanic > Photic zone | place: Costa Rica: the Eastern... | reverse complement strand
GTTGGAATTGTGCTGTACTGATCCGATGACCGGTTTTTACCGAAATGGAATGTGTGCCACAGGCCCCGATGATCATGGCTTACACACGGTTTGCGTCAGGGTGACAGCTGTGTTTCTAGAATTTTCCAGATCGAGAGGGAATGACCTTTCAACACCCGCCCCGCACTTTGATTTCCCGGGTTTGGTAGAGGGCGACAAATGGTGCTTATGCGTCACCCGCTGGAAAGAGGCATTGGATCACGGAGTGGCGCCGCAGGTTTATCTAAAAGCTACTCATATCAGTGCCCTTGAGTATGTGGATTTGGAGGATTTACAATCTCATGCCGCGGAAGATGAGTCTTAGAGCTAAAATTGCCTCAATTTAGTTTCGTGAAAACGCCCATAATCAGGGTACAGACCGTTTAAAATGTATTATCTACTAATTCTAGATTAACTTGTTTGGGTAATCGATTATTAACAATGTAATACTATGGTGAAGTTAGAATATGTAAGGGAATTTTTTCGGATCATCTAACACATGCTAAACTCACTTAATCAAGGTGTTTAGAGCGTGTACGGACTCATACAAATCTGTGAAATTGAAAAGTAAACAAATCGTGAATCAGGACTAGGTAGTGCGGTATGTTAGACCGCTGGGGAAAAAGAATTGATTGTACATTAAATGGTCAGTTCTGATGTTTGGGACTATTAGTCGAAGGTTGATTTTTTTTTCGATACTCAATCCACATACAGGTCCAAAGCTTATGCCATGCCTCAGAAGCATAGAGCTTTTGGGACTCGGCTCGAACTCTGCGCTTAAGTTGTTGATGTGACTCATTCGCCACCCTTTTTAACTGAAAAGACATATTTGAGTTTATCACATTCTTTCCCCAGTTACTAACGGGCGGTTCATACATTAGTGAATCATTGACACAAAAAAGCCCTCCCGAAATGCACTCCGAGAGGGCTTTCCCCGCTAGCCTCATGACTTGCTAACAGTTGACTGCGTTAGCCCTTTTTTTAAATCGCACATCCAATTCCAAACGCCAAATAAACCATTTAGTATTGTTGGTGTTTCGGTAAGATGAAAATGCTTTCGCAAAAAAATGATTAGTATAATTAACTATTGAGCTTAATCATGATTAACATGAAATCGTTTCGTTTCCCCAAATTTGAATTCCATGTTCAAATAGAATTAACGGAAGGATTTGCCTATGTAAAATACTCATAATTGGTCTAATGAATCATAAGGTGATACAGGAGCCTTCCCGGTAACGGGGAGGCTTTTTTTGACGCTTGCTCAGCAATGTGTAAGTGAATCACTAATGGACAGAGGTTGACCTCGCCTGAATTCATAGTTCCCTAAAGGGAAGACTCCCTGTAAGGTTTTGCTATGGGGCACCCTCAGGAGTTCATTTAGAATCATTTGCCTTCCTCAATCGCCTTGTGTGACAGTTGTTGATGTCATGAACTCGCTACGATTGCCTAGCTACCATGGTTTCTGGGATTGAACATCGCGTTCAGCGTAAACTGGGCACCTTGTTCATGTTGGTACTGGAGCGGTATGGAATGGTGATGCGGCCGGAAGTGGCATGGGATTTGCGCGGACAGGCGGCAGGACAGGCAAATGGGCGGCGGAACTTCATCCGTTTCAACCGGGAATTGGCCGAACGTTATCCGGATGAGTTTGTGGCGCAGACGGTACCTCATGAGCTGGCGCATTTGGTGGCGTTTAAAAAATTTGGCGGACGTATTCGGCCGCATGGCCGCGAGTGGCAGGCGGTGATGATAGCCCTAGGCGCGGAGCCGCGTCGGACCCATCGCTTCGAAGTGACGCCGGTTCGGAAATTGAAGCGGTTTGCCTACCAATGTCATTGCCCGGATTCGGAGTATCAGCTCACCGCCATTCGGCACAACCGCATCCAGCGAGGGCATGTGTATGTTTGTAAACGCTGCCTCCAACCGTTGGAGCCGAAGGCGGCGGATCATTGATCCTCGGAGCCGCGGCGGTCTTGGGCGCGTTTGCGGGCGGCGGAGAGGGCATCGAAGGTGTTGCCGGTGTCGGAGAGATTGGGCGGGATCACTGGCGGTTGAGTACTGTCTTCCTCCAGCATGGGCGGTGCGACCACGGGTGGGGTGTTGGATTCCCGGTCGGTCCGGCGACGTTTGCGTTTGGGGGCGCGAAAGGTTTTGGGCTCGTCAGCAGTGGTGCCGGCTGTGCCGGATTGGGTGCCGGCGGCGCGCGGGCGCAGAGTGGAACGGCCCTCGGCGGTTTCTTCCGGCGTTGCTGCGGTGCGTCGGCGTAATTCAAAAAAGCCGGTGCGGCGTTGGAACACTTCGAGCAGGAACAGGATCAAGCCGGCCAACACGAGCCACAGGGAAAGGGGAACGTATCGCGGTTGGCGGGGAATGGCGGTCCAGATATCCGCCAGATTCAGGCGTTCTCGGCCGCCGGTGGTTTTGCTGAGGGCCGCGAGTGCTTTGCGTCCGCGGTCGGGTTGGTCGGGTGCAAACTCCGGCGAATACGGCAGGCATACCGGCGGCAGACTTTGGCTGAGCGGCACGCCGGTTTGCGAGGTGAGGCTGGCCACGGCCCGTACGGTTTCCTCGCCTTCCAGAGGAATGGCGGCTTCGAGTAGGTCCGCGGTTTTCCAATTAAGCGTGCGGATCTCTTTGCGGAGAGGTCGGCCGGAGGTTTCGCGCAGGAGCTTGAGGCGCGGGGCCTGGGTAAACACTTCGCCCTGTCGTGTGGGATCCAAATGAAGCTGCATATAGCAAATGCCTTCGCGGATATCCTGAGTGAGCAGCATGCGGTCGGGCAACTGGCTTTGCTGGCCGGCGGCCCAACCGGAGAGCGTGGCGTAGAAATCCCCGGCTTGCGGCCATTGTGCAAAGTCTCCGGCATAAGTGCCATCGGCTTCGCCGGTGTAACAGGCTACACGCCCGTTGCCCGCTTGCCAAAAGGCCACGATCGGCGCGCGGTATTCATCACGCGTGAGCAGGCCCAGACTGGCGGCATCGCGCAGGTAGGTGAGATTGTAGCCGCCGACCGGTGGCGGTTGCCACGAGGCGGGGGCGCCCAAGGTGCTGAGCGCGCCGGCCAGTTCGAGGGCGGCGGGTTCCTTGATGAAGGTATTGCGCGCCACGGCAAAGGTGTCCTGCGCGAAGATGCGGGGAATCTCCTTGGGGCGATCGGTGAAATAGATGTTGCCCTCACCGCGCTTGGCGATGTCTTCCAACAGTTTGGCATCCACATCGCTGGGCGTGCCGAGGCCAATGACACTGATAGAGATGCCAGCTTTGCGCATGGTGTCGATGAGGCGTTTGTAATCGCCGGGTTCCTCTGAATCCTGCGCATCGGAGAACAGGATGATATGCCGGTTGGTCGCCGAGGCTTTCATCAACATTTGCGAGGCGGCCTTCAGTGCCTCGTACACGTAGATGCCGCCGCCCATGGATTCGATCTTGAGAATTTTATTTCGGAAGAGGGCGTTTTGCTGGCGCTCAGCCGAGGCAAGATCCAGCACCGTATGCGGGGCGCTATCCACGGCGATCACGCCGAATTCATCGGTGGCGGATAATAAATCGAGCACCTGCACGGTGCCGATGTTGGCGAGGTCCATTTTCGTTTTACCACCGGCAACCGGCATGCTCATGGAACCGGAACGATCGAGCACCACCACAATGGCCGTCTGCAGCTTGCGGATTTCATTACGGCGCTCCATGGAAACGGGCAGGAGTTTTTCCAAAGGCGAACCGTAGTAGCCGCCCGGGGCATAGGATTTTTCGCCGCCGGTCACCATGAGCCCCGCGCCGGTGTCTTCCACCCAGGCGGCCAGAGTTTCCATGCCGTCCTGACCGATCTCGCCGGCCATCACATTTTCTAACACCACCGCGGACCAGCGAGATAAATCGGCCAATGTCCATGGGCACTGATGCGGCTTGCGCGCGACGAGCGCCATGCCGCCTTTCACCATCAATTGCGCCAGCCCGGATTCCGCGCCGAAGTGGGATACTAATAATAGCGGTTTGCGCCCGCGGACTTCCACCAGTGCGCGGGCGGTATTGTTTTCCGGGAACGCATCGCCCAGAGTAGCAAGGGTGGCAGTGGCGTTGGCATCAGCGTCAGGTGGGCGCAGGGTGAGACGGTAGGCGGCGTTACCGGACAATTTGGCGCGATCACGAAAGAGCAGGCGCGAAAGGCCGCGCGGCACGGCGCGTTCGCCGGCGGATAATTCCTCGCCGTGTTTGGTGAGGGTGTAGCCGATCACCTGTTCGCGCGGCGAATGTATCCACCCGCTGATCATAAAGGCCTGACCGGGCAATACCTGGGCGGGCACCTGTAGATCACGCACGGCAAGGTCCTCGGCGCGTGGTCGGCTGAGCCAGCGATGATCAATACCAATGCCGCGGCCGGCGGCGTGCGCGGTCACAGCGTTGGGATCGCGTCCGGTCCAATGGCCATCGGATACCACCAGAATTCGGCCGGGATGCGTCGGCGGGATGAGGGACAAGGCGGCCTCCAAGCCATCGTTCAGTCGGGAATGTTGCTGGTCGGCGGGGGATTGGAGGGTTTCTGTAGCTTGATCGCTTGGTTCCTGCTCGATAATGGTGCGGTCGCCAAAGCTCACCACGGCCAATCGGTCTTCGGAGCCCATTTCGCCATGGAGCGATTTCAGGACTTCCAACTGATCATCGGCGGCCTTGGGGGGCATGGATTCGCTGCGATCGATCAGGACCACCACCGTGCCCTGTTGATCCTTCAACTTCATGGCCGGCTGGGCCATGGCCAGGACCAAGAGGAGGATGATGATAAACCGCACGAGGTTAAGGCCCCGCGATGGCAGTCGCCACAGGTACATTGCGGCGGCCAGAGGCAGCAGGAGTAACAGCCAGATGGGTGAAAAGAAAATCATACGCGCCCTCCCTGGCGGGCAATGCAAGCTAAGTGCCAAACCATGATCGCCAACGCAAGCAGCACGAGGTAAGGAAGGATGCTGGCGTACTCGAGGCGGATTTCATTTTCTGTGCCCCATTTTCCCCAGTCGCCGGAAACGGCGCGGGCGAGATTGGATTCCTCGCCGGCCAGGAAATTAACGGCAAATGTTTCGCTCATCCTATTGGTGCCCGAGCCGGAGTGCACCTCGTACACGCCGGGCAGGTTTACGGGCAGGCGGATTTCGGTACCGGGAGCCTGGAGCGTTTGTTGTGTACCATCCGGTTTCTGAATGACCACCTCGTCATTGGCAGGGCGGTAGGCGATGTCGGTACCCAACCGGTGATTGGCCTCGCGTAATCCGGGTTTGGCTTGGGCCCGCCAATCGAGCAGATTCCAGAACAAAGCCGGCCAATGTTGCGTGGTGTGGAGCGTGGAATGGTTGGGCACATAACGCAGCGTGAGTTGCTGGCGGCCATCGAGCTCCGGGCGGTGCGTAAGCAGGGGAACATTGCCCGCGGTGATTACGGGGCGATAACTGGGCGCGTTGGTGGCGCCGGGATGTCCGCCCCACACAATGCCCGGCAGGGAAAGCCCGCGCGTGAGCGGGTGATTGGCATCCATCACAAAGGGGCCGGTAAACCGCTCGGGTTTCTCCGGGGCCGGCAACCAGCGCAGGCCCCAGGCTTCCTTGCCGGCGGGCACGGAGTCGGACTGATGTACCACCAGCTCCGGTGGATCTTCATCGAGAGCGCGCAAGCCGGTTGCGGCTAGACTGTCGGCCACCAATCCGTGCAGTTCCTCATCTTTAATTGCAATCCGCACCCGCACGCGCGGTCGGGCGGCGGGCACAAGGTGTACCTCATTATCGCCGGCAAGGGCATCGGGCCCGAGCGTGGCCTGTAATTTGGGTGTATGCGCGGCAATTGGAAACGTCAGCCGATGTGTCTTGTTCGTGGCCAACGTGAGCGTTTCCTGGTGCAACACATTGGTGCCGGCGACTACACGTAGGTTGTTGGTGCCGGTGAGGGCGGAAGGATTGGCGATCTCCAGCAACACGCGATCTTCGGCTCCGTGCACAGACCGGGCGGCATTGATGAAGGCAAAATTAATGCGGGGCTGGCCGAGGGAGATCCAGCGTAAATGCCCTTGGCCGGGCGAGCGAGCGGGGGCTTCATCGGTGAGTACCAGCAGATCGGCCTCCTGATGCCCCATGGCGCGGGCCAGACCGAGGGCGGCATTAAGGCGGGCTTGAGGGGCCTGACAGGTCCATTGCTCAAACTGGTCCTCCAGCTCGCGTAAATGCCGGGCTTTATTGCCCAGTAGACGTGGCGTGGTGCCGGCAGCAATCAATTGAAACGACCGAAAGCGGCGTTCTTTGGTGAGTTCCTCGAGCTTCTCAATCGCCCGATCACGTGGACGTTCGCCTTCCGGGCCGGCGAGCATGGATTGGGAATCATCCAGCACCACGATCAACGGCCGAGTCGTGTGTGGCACCTGCCAACGCGGTCCGGTGGCGGCCAGCACGAGTAGTGTGAGGATGAGCAGCTCAAGAAAGAACACCAGCGGCCATTGGGGTTTCTCCACGCGCCGGCCGCCTTCGCGCGATTCCCGGTACAATTGCCAGAGCAACAGGCTGGAAACCTGGTGGCGCCGGAAGCGGTGGCGCAAAAAATAAATGGCCACCAGCGCCGGCAAGGTCAGAGCCGCGATCCATGCTAGGGGATAGGTGAAGGCGGGCATTAGGCGGGCTCCAGAGTGCGGCATTCCTCAAGGCTGCGCAGAGAGCCTTGGAGGTTGTCGGCAATGAGGGTGACGAGTTCGGCACCGGTTTGTTGGGCGGCGTGGTCCCAGCTTTGTTGCAGACGGTGAAGTGTCTTGCGGTATTGCTCCTGGATGGTGGTGTCGATGTACAGGGACAAGGTCTCGCCTGTTTCGCTGTCTTCCAACTGCACGTTGCCGGGTTTGGGTGGTTCGAGGTCGGATGGCGCGAGTAATTGTACGAGGGTCACGGCGGCGGCGCCTTCGGTGAGCTTACGCAGGGTAGGCAAGGGGTCGCCTGGCCAAAAGAGATCGCTAATGACAATACGGATTCCCTGCCGCCGCAGACGCGGAGGAAGCAAGACATGAGCCTCCTCAAAGGAACGCGCGCCGCCTAGGGGCAGTTCGCCCCAGGCACTGGGCGGTTGGGTATCATTGGCTACGCGCTGAAATCCCTCGCTGGTGACCCACACGGCGTGCGAGCAGCGAGCGTTGGCCGCGGCGGTGGCAAACAGGGCGGCCAACTGATGCAGCGCCTGAGCCTTGGGGGAATCGGCCAGCGCCATGGAAGCGGAGGTGTCGAGAATGAGATCAAGATGCGGCTGCACTTCCTCGCGGAAGAGTTTGACGGTGAGTTGGTCGGTGCGCGCGTAGGCGTTCCAGTCGATATGGCGCAGGTCGTCGCCCGGCTGGTAGTCGCGATAATCCTGAAAATCCACGGAGCTGCCAGCGCGTCGGCCGAGGTGTTCGCCGCGTTGGCCGGCGAGGGTGGCTTGAGGCAGGGCCAGCGCATACCGTAGGCCCATTTGCTCACCCGCGATCAAGGACTGGCGGTAATTCATCATTAGGCCCAGTGGATGGCGGGAGAGGGGGTAAGGGTGGATTGGTCTCAGGTTCACGCTCGTAAGGGCGAAATTGGGTAATCTGGGTTTTCAGCCATTTGAAATTTAGAGTAAGAGCCACCAAAATCATGAAGAGTACCGATCCAAGATGAACCATTAAATGTAGATTGCGTTCATCATCATTGGAGTTGACCATAACCATGCCGACATTGATGACCATGCCCGGCAGCACCCAATCTTCAGCAACCATCTTTTGCGTGAAAATAAAATAGAAAATCATCAAAAACATAAAAGGTAAGATAATTAATAGTACCAAGAATAAGGTCGCCAATTTTGGTGTGCGTTTAGGGAAAAAGGTTCGGTGTAGCCAGACCCCAAGTAAGGCATAGGCAAAAGCGTAAAGTACATAAAGTGAAGACCCGACGTAAATGTTTAAGATTTCGCTTTCGTGGAAGAAAGTCCCCGTCTGATAGTTATCCCAGAGAACATTAAATCCAAATAGGCAAGTCATCGTGGCTAGCCATAGAATTAATAGCCACAAAAGGCAGGATAGTGTGCCGTTATAAAAGAAGAATGCGATGAAACGCCTGAATGCGTTTGTTGGTATGGTTCGCTTAACACGAATACTCAAGTCATCCCTCCCACCAATGCAGAAGAACATTCCTAAAACTGAAATAGCACCGATTCCCAGAATTATAGGTATAACGAATTCTTCTTCTTGCTCAAACCAGGACCACAATAAGAACTGGATAATCATTGCGGCACTCATAAACGTGACATAGCGGCGCAAGGGTAGGGAACGGTTGGCTGATGAGGGCGTGATAAAGGCAACGGCGACTTGGTATAACAAACCAGCCAATATGAAAAAATCCACCAGATAGGTAGCCACGAAGGGGATAAATTCCTCCCAAAAATTTGCCGATGATAATCCTCTGGTAATAACCGAACCGGCCACGGCTCCTCCAACTATCCAGATGCTGGTGAAAATCGCATTACCTCCTACAAATAGTGCGGCGAGAATCTTCATCACTGTATGAAGCGGGGCCAAAGCGATTACAATTGCCCCCATTGTGAGCAGCACGTTTAAGGTGAATGTAAGGGCAACCGCCAGGAGAATTGTGGGCAGATCGATGCCGCGGAGTAGATAGCTGAATACCAGAAAGGGAACGGCAGCCGAATAGAACAACACGATTAGATATACACTGCTAAGCACCTTGCCCCATATGATTTTTTGGGGGGACATGATGGAAATATATTGTAGGTCAGCATTAATAGATATGCGTTCCATCATGGTTCGTGCGCCGATGTAAATGGGGATAAAAATGTAGGCCGCAACAAGGGAGGTGAATCCGATCGTTCCAAAGATGGTGGGGCCCAAATAATTGGCAGCACTATTTTGTGCCTCTCCAAAAATCACTGCTCCTAGTGAAATGAGGTAAAACACGAGTAGCATGAGCAATAATGTGCCAGTAACCGTCCAGCTACGTGAGGCCTGACGAAGGTCTTTCACCCAGACCGGATTCACATCGAACTGGAGAAGCCGGGTCAAAAGTGCGGAGGAAGGACTTGAAGTGGATTCACTCATTGAACCTTGCCCTCGGTAATATTCATGAAAATGTCTTCCAGATTGGCCTTCGTCTGGCGGAATTCGATAATTCGATGCCCACGCTGAATGATTAGGTTTAACACTTCAAAGGCGTTTTCTTCAGCGCCTTCCACATCAAATTGGATCTCATGCCCGGCTTGGCGTGGTTGATCGACGTGCGGCATTTCCAGAAGATCACGAAGTAACGCAGTTGGATCACTTAAGGCGCGCAGAGCGTAGGTGAGTTTTTCGCGGCGTCGTTCAATCAGGCTGCCGGTTTCGCCGGCATCAAGAATACGACCTTGCTCAATGATCACAGCGCCATGGCAAATTTCTGTGAGTTCGGCGAGAATATGGGAACTGATAAAAATGGCTTTACCCTGATTGGCTAAAAGTACGAGCAGCTCACGTAACTCAATGCGCGCGCGCGGATCAAGGCCGGCTGCCGGTTCATCAAGGATTAGAAATTGTGGGTCACTTACCAGTGCGCGTGCAAGACTGACGCGTTGTTTCATTCCCTTGGAAAGGGATCGCAGTTGCTTGTTTCGAATGCCAGCGGTGTTGGTGAATTCCTCAACGCTGAGTACGGCTTGTTCCCGGGCATCCCCTCGCAGACCATAGGCGCGTGCAAAAAAATCGATATAATCATTCACCGTTGTGTCCCAGTACGCGCGTAGTTCGTCGGGCACAAAGCCGATGAGATGCCGGGCACGTTCTGGGTCTTCCACCACGGAAAGGTTATCCAAACGCACATCCCCGGCGGTGGGTTCATCCAGCGTGGCCATGATACGCATGGAGGTGGTTTTGCCAGCGCCGTTGGGGCCGACAAATCCGAAGATCTGGCCGCTCTCAAATTGAAAGGATACATCATTGACCGCTACGGTTTGGCCGAACTCGCGGCGGAGGTTTTCCACGATGATTTTCATGGCGTCATTTCCTCCGGCGGCAGTACGCCGATCACGTGGCTCAAGGTGGTGTCCTTTGTTTTTCGGTCAGCCAGAGGGTTTTCCAGAAACGGAGAGCCGCGGTCAATGACCGCCCAGTAAGTGGAATTCGGCATCAAGCCAATGCTGAGGTGCTCCCATTCGTCTTCGGCGGAGGATTCCAGCAATGTATAGGCGAATTCGTTGATTGTTGAGCGTTTAGGAATACCTGTGGTGTTAGGTCTGAGTGTGACTTTTTCGCCGGGCAAAATATCGGTGGCTGTAAAGAAATCGCCCCGAGCACTTCGTAGGGTAAGTTGTGAGAGAGGGCTCCCTAGGCTGTTAATGATTTTCGGTGCGCCGTTTTCCCAATCGATTTCAATACGTTTCTCAGTATGTTCACTCTTTCGTATCGCAAAATGTGTCGGTACTCTTGAGCTGGCCCATTTGCCAGTAAATATCTGTTCGCCCCCATCAGTCCATGACACTGAGCGTCCTGACCCCGTGTCACGCTTTCCACTATCTATCAAAGGCGTAACTTCAGAGTTTCCTGAGAAATCCAATCGTCCAGGCGCGATGGGAGCATAAACGCCAATCCCTCCTAAAGTGACGGCTTCCTGTTCCTTTTGATTTAGAATGGTCACAGACTCAGTACGAACGCGCGGTGTTACACCTTCACTAAAAATAGATACTAGAAAAACCAAAGCGCTGGTCAGGAGAGAGATGACTGGCAAGGTCCATAAAAACCAGGCGCGAACATCTTTCCGGTTAAGCAAATATAAGTTTATGGGGCCCGCGATTAAAACAAAGATTGTCAGAAGACCGATCACCAAGCGTACTGGAGTTCTAACCCCATCGACCACCGGAAAGAAACTATTGAAATCTCGGTTGTTTGCTCCATGCCAATGATGTTCATCGTGAATAATTTCAACAGCTTCATTCAAATCACCAATCATCGGGATGGCTTTTTGATTGTTTTGAGGAGTGTCTGCTTTGAGTAACTTTAAGATGGAATTTCGGCTCTCATTGGATTCGGAATGGAAATTATTAACCAAGCCGAATCCAACAAAAAATTCGCGATTAAACCCATTTGATAATGTGGACGGGTTGGTTTCATTATCCCCAATGACAACTAAATGTCCACCTGTTCGCACCCATCTTTGAATTGCCGAACGGGTATCTTCGTTTGCCTGATTCCATTCCTCCTCGTAGAGGATCAACATATCGTACGCACTATAATCTAGCCAGTTTACACCCCATTTTGAAGTGACTCTATCTGAGGTGTGGAAGACAACATGAGGGTAAGCATGTGAACCATGTCTGCCGTGTGAGCTATGTCTACCAGGGGATACTCTTGATAGAGCTGATTCTAACGCGGGTTTATCAATTTTTCGACTGAGTAAAACAATGCGAGCCCGCTGCCATCCCGTGTTTTTGTATTCCCCTAATTTATTACTTAGGCCCATTTCTAAATAGCGTTCTTGTCCATTGCACTCAATAAGAACTCCATCACTGGGATAACCGAACGTCAAGGGAGGTTGGAGAATTGTAACCTCCCGGGTTCCTGGTAAAACGGTAAAGGTTCGGGAGACCGAATTCAGACTGTGATCTTCAGAGTAGTTTGAGCTGGGTAGCTTAAAAGAAACACTCCGTTTACCGGTACCTGAGTGATGAATCGTAAATCTATGGGCCGTATATCCATGATAGATGGTTTGGTTATCTGTGTGAGCCTCAATATGCAGATTCAGCTTGGTGAATGTGGTTGAGCCAGGGGCGGCCAAGGCCGATACGGCAAGGTAATAAAATACACCAATAAGGAGGAAGTAACTCATGCTTTTTGCAGGGATATATCGGTCGGTAAATCGAGGCCGGTTTCGTCCAGTTCCTCCAGTAGATCAGTAAGCACGCGGCTAGCGTCTACTCGGTCGAAACGCGCTTGGTAATTAAGGATGAGCCTATGGTTCATTACCGGCTTGGCAACGGCGGCCACGTCCTCGAAGCCGACGGTGGGGCGGCCATCGAGCAGGGCATTGGCACGGGCGGCTTCGCCCATGGCAATGGCCGCCCGAGGTGAGGTACCGTATTGGACGTACTGTTTCACACTCTCCGGCGCCTCGGCATGGTCCGGATGCGTGGCGGCCACCAGTCGCGCAATGTACCCGGCCACTGGCTTGGGCAGGTAGATGCGTTCCATCACAGTAAAGAGATAATTCAAATCGTCCGCACTGGCCTGCCAGTTTGGCGAAGGAAGGTCACCTTGGCGACGTTCGGTGATAATGCGCTGCAGCACGCCGGCATCCACGGCATCAAACATGACCCGGAAGAGAAAACGATCGAGCTGGGCTTCGGGAAGGGGATAGGTGCCTTCCATCTCGATAGGGTTTTGACTGGCGATCACAAAAAAGGGTTGGGGCAATTCGCGGGTTTGACCGCGTAACGTG
>Ga0160423_10003826_pt1 | contig 12468 bp, 7 predicted proteins | sample CRUFie14St8metaG_FD_108191 | JGI IMG/M metagenome (GOLD analysis project Ga0160423, IMG submission 108191) | Marine microbial communities from the Costa Rica Dome - CRUD Field 142mm St8 metaG | ecosystem: Environmental > Aquatic > Marine > Oceanic > Photic zone | place: Costa Rica: the Eastern... | reverse complement strand
AGAACTGTTCACAAACTTAAGACAAATGAAGCATATGAAGGTCGTGCAGGTGTTGATGACAATGCTGATTTGTTTAACTTTGGAAGTGGTTCAAATACATTAACTGCAACAGGAGAAGAATCTCTTGAACCTTTCTTCTTTTCAAGTGGCTCTTTCACTATCTTTGGACAACAATTCCTTAAGATTACAAATATGACATTAACTATCAATAATAATCTACAAGACAAGAGGTTTGTAGGAATTGGTAGTAAGTCAGTTAAGTCTGCTATTCCTGCACAAAGAACTTATGAGATTTCTTTTACTGCTATGGTTACAGATAATCAACTATTTGAAGAACTTCTCGACCAAACAGAAGAAGGAACAAGCAATCTTATTACTTTACAATTCGATAAGAATGCTCCCGATGGAACTCTTAATGAACAAATTTTATTAAAGTTCCAAGATTACTTCTTAAGTTCAGCAAACATTACAATTCCAGATGATAAAGGGCCAATTACTATCGAAGGAACAGTAATGCCAAGAAACCTAAACACTTGTGAAGTTAGAACTCATTGGGTTTTACAGGGGTGATTTTATGGATAAGTATGATAAACTGCGTCTAAAGGAACAATTGGCTAAGAAACCAAAAGAAACCAAAAAGGAAACTCCAAAAAAGACTACAAGTAAATTGCAAGAATAATATTCCACCAACACCGTTTGTTTGTTTGTTGGTATAGAAGGTGGATGAAATGTTAAACGAGAAAAAAGTTGTTACAGATAAGAGTGTATTATTTGCACTAACCGAGCCTACGCTACATTATATTAAAGTAGCACCCGAAAGTAATGAACATCTCAAGGTGTGGGTTAAAGAACCTACATGGCTTGAAGCCGAAAAAGCCTTGAATAGTGTGATGAAGATTGATTCTCGCACACAGTCGTTAGACCTTGACCTAAATGCGATGTATCGCTATATGGTTGAGAATTTCATCTCAAAAACAGAACCTTCATTATCAACAATTGATATGCTTAAATTAAGCCCTTATGTTGGTAATCAGATAAAAGAAATTCTTCCTAATCCAATGAGTATGGTGCAGGAGGATGACGAAAAAAACGAGTAATTAAAGATGCAATAAGGGGGAGAACAAAAGACCCCAAAACTGCATCTTTAGTTATGGTTTATATGCTTTCAAAAGCATTGGCAATAAGCCCATTAGAAATATACAAAATGCCAGTTTCTTTAGTAAAAGACTTACTCAGTGTTCATATGCACGTTGAAGAATACAAAGCCGAAGAAATAGAAAAAGCACAGAAAAAGGCAAGGTAATTAAATGGTTGATTTGGATAGTGTTGAAAAGAGCGTTGTCGCATTAGATGGCTCTCTGAAATCACTTGAAGAAACTTCATTTAAAGCGGGTATTGAATTTAAAGGAATGTTAGGAAGCGTTACTAAAGCAGCATACAGTTTAGATGGTGCAGGTAAAGGTTGGACTACATTTAGTCGTTTAGTTTCTGGAAGTCCACTTTGGGCAATTCAGAATAAATTTAGAGCATATTTATCTATTCTTGCTTCATTTGAGCAAAGGTCAAAAAATAACGCAAAGGCTTCAATGGAAATGACAAAACAGGCTATGGAAAATTTTCAAGCCACTAAAAAATTAAATGAAACATTAAGGGAACAGAACGACATATCAGAAAGAAATACTAAAATAGCAAAAGAAATGGCTATTTTGGTAGAAGAAGATAAAAAGAAGGGATTCACCTTAGCATACACTAAAATGAAAAGACAAGAAAGACTTACTAAATTAACGGAAAAACATTTAGGAACTTCAAAAAAAGAAAGAGCAGAATTAGCAAAAAAGAAGCAAGATTTTGAAGAAGAACTTAAACAGTTAAATATTTATCAATATGTTTTAGAGGCAACTGGTAGTGCTGAAAGAGCAAGAATATCAGCAATTTCAACAGTAACAGAAAAACAAAAAGAAATGAATAAATCTTTAGAAGAACAAAGAAAAATACTTCAAGAACAATATGCTTTTGATAAGAATAGACTAGCATTGGCAGAAAAAGTTGCAGGTGAAAGCGCAAAAGCAGCAGGTAGAGGAAGAATAAGACAGATGTTTGCAAGAAGAAGGGGAAGAAAAGCAGAAAAAAGCCTTATGGAAGCAGAACAAACTGCTTTAGTTTCAGATGCAAAAGGAAAACTTGGACAAAACTTAGTTAAATCTTTCTTTGACCCTAAGCAATTTGCTGGGCTTTTATTGCCTCTTGGATTCCTTAAAAAACTCTTTTTTAATGCCGAAGGAAGAAGAAAGATGACATTAAAAATATTAAATTTCACAAAAGCACTACAACCTGTTGTGCAAATGGCATTTAGATTCTTCGTCTTTGCTATTATAGGAATAATTGCACTTCTTGCATTTATCAAGGGTGCTTATGAAATTTTTAAGATACTAGAAGAAATGGGGCTGATAGCCGAAATAAAACAATTTATTATTACAGCATTTGATATAATTGCTGATTTCTTTGCAGTTGTTGGCGCATTCATAGCAGGGGATTACAAAAAAGCAATAGAATTGTTTAAGCCTCTTTTAGATAAAACTGCCCAATTTTTGATTAATGGTGCTAAACTTCTTATTGAAGTAGCATGGCAAACACTTCTTGCAGGTTTTGGCTTAATCATAGAGTTCTTTAGTCTATTATGGACTGATGTTGCCTTTAGAGAAAATGTTATAGCAATTGGGATAAAGGTAGGAAGAGTTCTTTTGGCAGCATATCTCATTAAATCTCTAGTAATGATGGGATTAACTCTACTTGGTATTTACGCTATTCCTATTGGAATATTTATCCTATTAAGTGCGTTTATTGTTTCTTTATACAAAAAGTTTAAAGACGATATTCCCACGTTTGCTACTAATTTATTTGAAAAAATAATTGCTTGGTTTGGAAATAAATTTGAAGAACTTAAAGATAAAATATTTAAGGTTGAAATTGTTAAAAATATTGTAAAGGGGCTTTTCGATACTGGTAGAAAAATAGGAAACTTTACTTTAGGCAAGGGATTTACAGTAGATGGAAGGGCAAATGGTGGCCCTGTTACTGGCAATAAGCCTTATCTTGTTGGAGAAAGAGGTGCTGAATTATTTGTTCCTAATACTTCAGGTATGATTTTAAATGCAGACAGAACAAGAAGAACAACAGGTAATACTATTAATATTACAATTAACGCAAGAGATACTTCTGATGCAGAACTAAGACGCATTGCAGATAAAATAGGAAATATGGTTAATAACAAAATTAACAGAAGAACCTCTTCAAGAACACTAGGGTGATTAAATGGCAGACTATCACGTTTATCTTAAACTGCAAAGTTATGCAGGTAATATTCAACAAAATACTATTCCTCTAAGAGCAACGGGAGTTTCTATTTCAGTTTCTAAAACTATTCCAGCGTTTCCTATTCCTTTATCTGGTATTGCAACAGGTGAATCTATTACTGCGGCATTAGACTTAGGAATGGCTACAAAAAACGTATCAGTTAATGGATATATTGTTGATGATACAATTACTAAGGTTTTTGATGGAACCGCTACAACAAGAAAATTTACTGCTCACGAAATAGCACAAATGATTGCATCGGGCGTAGACTCAACAGGTTTGGCTAAAAATCAAGCGTTTTCAGAATTAATTGTTCTTATGCCATCCTTTGTTGCAAGCGACTACAATTACCGAGGAACTTGCAGCATTACTACACATAAAAATAAAACAGATTGTGAAGCCGCAGGTGGGACATGGACACAAACAGTAGATGAAAATTCTACTAGAGATGAAGGAATTAATATTCCTTTAATGTTTGGTTCAAGAGGAAATGCTCTTAGTTTAGATAATGCAAGAGTACCACTACCATTAACAACATTTCCAGACAGCGACACAGAAACAGGAATTACAGGATTCGTAAGAAGTTTTTCATATGAATTAAATGCAGACACCTTTGAAATTACATTCAGTTTAGAATTTGAAGCGGCAAACATCTTCCCTTGAGGTGAAAATAATGTATAATACTTTAATAGGAGAAAAGAGAAGCCTCGTCTTCCCTGTTATGTGTAATGCTCATGTTAAATTACCTTATGCAGATAATATTCCAGATACCAATTCAAACGCAGATACTTCTGATGATATTGCTTATGGCTTTTGGGCGCATGAAGGTTCTTTTACATTTGAGAGTATAATTACTCCTTATGATGTAAATGGATATGGTAAATTCTCAACAGGAGGAACAATACCAACATTTACTCCATCTAAGAAAATAATGCCTTCAAATCACCACCAAAGTTCACCAAATAGTTATGAAAGTCAATTGTATTTACCAGTTGCAGGTGGAAGATTGACACATGAAATGAGAATATTTGATAATGATAATTTTAAAATATCTTTGTTAAATTCTACACTATTAAATGAAAATCAACCTGCTGAATATAAGATAAAAGCAGAATTAACCATAGGAGCCACAACTGAAACCTTTACATCGGATAAAGTAATTCTACCTGATTTTTCTTATTACCATGAATACGAAGCAAATCAAAATTATGTAAATAATGAAGGATTTGCTCAATATAGGTATGTAGGGGCTTCTATTATCGGAAATCATTCAGCAGGTGATACGGTTATCAACGTATTCGTAAACACCCTTGCGGCAGGTCAGGAGTTGTTCGTTTTTGATACTACAAATGGCTTCAGGTCAATCGGTACGATTGCTTCAGTAGGCGTAAGTAACATTACGCTATCAAGTGGTCTTCCCTTTGATGTGGCCTCCCTAAGCCGCGTATTTCTCAAGGGCTTTGCAAATCCATCTTACATAAATAATGCCTATCATGTGGCATTTGTCCTTAATGATAATGGTAATTCTGTAAATATATTTCTTAATGGTAGAATTGTTTTATCATCTTCTCATAGTGTAAAAACAGCATTTAGTTTTGCTAGAACAGACACATTTTTAGGGGCTAATGGCACTGCATCAATAGGAGCAAGTTCAGCAATTACAAATAAACAATTTATGGGAGAGTTTCACGAATTATCAATTATTGATATTCCCAAATTAAAATTTCCAAATGTAAATACTTTATTGCCTTCTTTAGATGAAACACTTCTATATTTAAGATTTGAGGAGATTGATTTATAATGGCTCAGAATCTTAAAGTATTTGGTGTAGGTAAAACTACTGTAAATTCACAAAGTACAGACCAAAGAAATGTACCGACCAATCCTAAATTTACTGCTGAATCTACCTTCTCTTCATCTTTAAGAGCATCTGATGGGGTTGAACAAACTCGTTTTTATTCATTAATTTATCCCAATCATCTAACAAGTGCAGTTGCAAACGGAGAATTTACAGAAGTAGGAACATCTACCGCTAATACCATAAGATTTAATTTAGCAACGACAAATGGTTCTAGAATTAAATGCTATGATGCAAATACTGGAACTGGTGTTAAATTAGATTCTACAAATTATGATTCAGACCATTATTATTTTGTATTGATTCATGCCAAGAATCATTTAAAGCATCACTTTGCTAGAGTAACAAAGATATTGACAGAAGACGCAGAAGGAGATGCATTTACATTCGAGCCAGCACTAGGTAATGAAATTGAAATAAATACAGACTTTATGCTGTTTAAAGGTTCACATAAAACTACAACTGCTGTTGCTTTTTCAGCAGGTATTAAACATGACTTGAAACAAAGTTTAGTTTGTTCAAAACCTTTATTCTATTTTTTAAGAACTAACGAAAAACATTTTACCGCAAACTTAAGCAGCGGAAGTGCTGAAATTGCAGTTTCTTCCTTAAGCGGCATAGAATCTGGAAATTTACAGGTGGGTATGAAACTGTCTGGAAAAAATATTCCTGCAAATACAACTATTTCTCTGATAACTACAACTACAATTTTTATGAGTAATAATGCAAGTGCGGCTTCAACTGGGGAACTGATTACCATAGAAAACTATAATGAAAATTATACTTTAGATAAAGATGACCAATTAGACCATAATACAAAATATACTGCTGCTATTTCGACTACAAACTCTAGTGGACAAATACAAACCTTTTTCTTTTCTGTATTTATGACAATGCAACACTTTAGTAGTAAGATTATTGATTATAGCAAATATTCTATGAAACTTGAACTTTTTGATAAATTGAGAGATTTAGACACTACTTCTCACTTAAGTAATGAAGGAACTACTTTACCTTCATATGACTATTCTGACTATGAAGAAACACTATTGAATTCTAGAAGGTCATTAACTGATGGCCTACAATCAAGTTCTAACGATAAAAGCGGGCCTACTAGATATGTTCATTATGATTATTCTCCTAAAAAGGTAAATATAATTTCTAATGTTTTAGATATGGAACTAGAAGAATCCTTTGCACCAAGAGGAGGATTTTCTTCGACAAAGGTTATTGACAATAGTAAAATGATGGGAGTTAAAATAAACGATTTTGAAAAATATAGAGTTAGACATAGAGTTTTTAGAGGCGATTTATCTGAGTTTGTAGATATTCCTGCAAGAGTCAGTGCTTTTGATAGTAGTAGGCAATATACATTCTTTACTGATTTTGAATTATTTAAATTCATAAATGTAAATGATGAAGTTAAAATAGGAGATTATATTTTGTTAGTCGAGGGTTTACCTTCTAAATCAGGAAGCACACAAAATATTGGGTTTTATGATGCAATAAGAACCGAAGACCAACAGCAGTTTCAAACTGCAAGCCAATTAGGATTATCATGGTCATCTCTTTTAACAGCAGACCAAAAATTAAAAAGAAGAGCATTTAACTTTACAGATAGAAGTTTATTATCTTCTTTTAATATTGTAGAAAATAGGGAAAGAGAACTCTTTGTAAGTATTGTTTCCAAAAACTTTGAATATTTAGAGGCCGAAGTTTTAGCATCCGATTCTGAATTAGGACTACTTTATTTAAGATTTGATGAAAAGGCATATTCTAATACAGAAACTTCGATGAGATATGCAACAGGAATCTTTAATATAGAAATACAAAGATTTACTGGGAAAATAGAAAAAATAGAGGCTTTTAAAGAAAACCAGCAAAACTTTATTAAAATTGAAGGAAGGGATGAATTTAGTCAATTACTTGGCCCAATTGTAAATAGAAACACCGCTTTCTCAGAAGATATTATTTATAGTACAAATAGTCCATATAATACCTTAACTAGTCTTTCTTCTAATGGCACTTTTGATTTTAGTAGTGTAAATATTTCAAATACCTCAAGTATTAGTTTAACTAAAGGAGATAGAATATTTGCTGAATTAGCAGACCATTTTGTCTTTATTGGTGTAGTTAAGAATGATACAACAAATGCCACGACTCATGAATTAGAAGAAAAAGCATTTGCAAAAGGATTTGCAAAGGCACTATACAAAGCAACAACAAAAAATTATATGCTAACTAAAGCATTGTCTTCTAATCCTTTAGTTTCTTCTGAAACTTCATTGAAAGGTTCAGCAGATAAAGGTATTTTCTTTTTGAGTGGAGCATTTGTAGATTCTAATAAAAATGCTTCAGAAGGAACATCTTTAGTTGGTACAAGTTCTAGTAATAATGAAAAAGGAGTAGGTTATTTCATTCACCAACCCAAAGGAATATCTTCAGATAACTATTTTCAATGCCGTTTAACTAATGGTGATAATAGCGTATTTCAAACATTTGATACAATTAACACTTTGTTAGATTTTGAAATTTTAAGCACTAGCGAAGAAAATGGAAATCAAGTTTTAGAAGTTGCTCCATATATGCCTTTAAGTTTAGGCCGAGTAGAATTAAACTATGCAAATACAAGAAATACAACATTTACTGATATTGGAAATCCTACTGCTACTTCTAACAAATGGTACTTTGATATTACTGTTTCTCAAAATGGTGATGATTTTTTATCTTCTACTTCTAGTCCAAGAAATCATCACGGAAAACCAGTGTTTAAAAATGGAGAATTTTTAGGATTTATTACTTTTGTTTATTTACAAACAGATTACTCAACAGTAAGAGTATTTGTAGATAGAATAATTACTACTGCAACTTCAGATACTATACAGATATTAACTTATGACAGCACAAGAAATACTAGCAGTAAATTAACTCAGGAATTACATCTACTAAATGGTGGTCATTTATGGAATGGTAAGATTATTTCTTTACTGAATCCGAATACTACCCAAGATGGAAAGGTCTTTTCTTTGGATTACCCTAAGCATTATAATAGTGGTCTAAGTAGTTCATATTGTGCTGCATTCGGTACTCCATACTATAATATATACAATTTAGAAAAAGGAAACATTAATTCAAGACAAATTAGAAATCATATAAGTTCCATTGAAAGACCAAATGTTTTTGAGTTTTATTCTGAAATTCCTAGTAAAATTAAATATTATGCTAGCACGAATAAATTTGGACTAGGGAACACATATTCAGGTGCTACCCTAATAGATGATATTATTGGTACAGATAAATATATTTCTTCTAGTTTTCCAAATACTTTAGCGGAAGCAAGAGGATTTGTCCCAAGCCAAGGTTCTAAATTTTATGACACTACTATACATAAAAGCGGGGGAAGTGCAGACATTGTTGCATTAGACACTGCATATATTCAGTCATCTACTGTTGTTCCTATTTCAAGTAGTAATTACTTAAGGAGTAATCCTCTTTTCTTGAAAGATTATTTTGGCCATATTGATGCTAAAGTGGCAAGAATGTTTTTATTCAGTAATAGTGACTTGGAACCGTATAGTAGTTTAAGAGAAGATAGTTTAATGTATTTTAGTGTAGATACTGACGGTGTTTCTCATTTTAAGGATATTACAAACTATAAACTATTTGCTAAAAGAGAATCAATTGAAACTACAAATTCTGATACTAAGTCCTTGACGACAGGAAACACTGTTTCGGTCAAAAATAATGATGAAGATTATATATCTTGCGATATCATTTCAGCAGATAAAACGCTATCGAATTTAACTAGATTTTCTATGATGAGATTAACAGAACTTTGTCTAGATTGGTCTTTCAATCAATTTGACCCTGAAAATATGCCTAGTAAAGATAAAATGATGCCGCCAATAGCCTTAGAACAAAATATTCTTAGTGTGACAAACAGCGCAACTATTACTGCATATGATAATAGTGCAAATACTGTAACGACTAATATTACAGTTCAAGTCGGTAGTTCAGGTCTTTCTAATGGAGATATTCTGTTTGATTTACAAGGAAGAGAAATTGGTACTGTTTCTAGTCAGAGTTCTACTACGATAACATTTTCTAGTTCGCCTATTAAAACAAACGGTACTTCTAATACTTGTGCTTTAGGATATGTTATCACTAGTGGAAATAGAAACTATGACTTATTTTCTGGAAATGGAAAAGGAGATACCTTTATTGCATTTGGTAAAGAATTACATATGTTAAAAGGATTAGCCACCCATTCTTCTACTTTAACAACTGGTTGGGGAAAACAAACTTCTACTGGCCCACCACCAACAGGTGAAACATGGTTTGAAACTTATTCTAGTCCCTTCGGCCCCGCTTTCTCCGCAAATAATAAAATTCATTTAGTTTTACCATTTGCTTACAATGTGAGACACGGTACAACAACAATAGAAAAAGCATTTAAGTTATTTGATATATTTAGAAATATGATTGATATTGATGACACAAGTGCAAATAATGATGCCAATGAATATGCTGATAATTTAATTCCTATATTTTTAGATAGATATGGAGTAGAAGACGGAAAAGAATTAGCATCAGAAGGAATGGCAGGGGCAGATATTATTGAGGCTCATGTTAATAATGGCTCAGGAGCGACAAATAAAGACACTATTACTATGGCCTGTACTACTGCACCTTTTGAAAATAATACTGATGAAGATACTAATGTAGATTATGACGATAGTGCTGATGGAGTATTTTTAGGATTTAAACCTAAGTTGATTCTAAACTTTTCTAACGTAACTACAAGAGTAACAAAGGGTGGAGAAAGTGTTTATGAGATAGATGTTGCTTCAAGTGGTGGAAACGTTTTCTTGGACTTTGTTGATTTAACTGGTTGTTATTTAGTTTCTGAATCAGGATACATTATAGATTCAGAAGGAACATTGACTCTTCATTCAGGTTCAATGGATGATTCAAAACCAAGCCATATATGTTATATTATATCGCATGAAATAGATGCAAGTAATTCAACAAAAACTCATAGGTTAATTTTAGATAATGCTTTTGGTTCTGGTTCTGATAGAATTTTTAGAATTATGCAACCTAATCATACGTGTTTTCATAGTTTTTCACCTAAAGAAATAAAACTTCAGATGCCAAGTTCTCGATATACAAAGATGCCTTCTAATAATCTATGTTATAATGGAATCAATTCTTTCTTTAATAGAAATTCTAAAGGCGGTAGGAACATAAAAGGAAACAATGAAGGAATACTTTCAATGTATGTTCTTATTGATTGTGATAATCAAAATAATAACACTAATGAAAAACATATAGTTGTTAGACATAGAGATAGTTACACTAATATTTTACCAAGTGAATCAATTACTGTCAATATATCTGACGGTGATAATAATTTTAAAACTAGTCTAGAATATGTTTCTGGAGTAGAACTCACTGGTATTGAGATTGCAGGAGAAACAATTATATTTGGAGAAATGAAAGAAATGCTAGGAGTAGTTTCAGTTTCAGAAACTTTAAATATTACAGTAAATGGTGAAATAGATACAGATTTTACTAGGGCTTGTATAGGCTCAACTCTTACAGTTGCTAATGAAACAGATAAACTTATTGATAATTTATTAAAGGATAATAACATAGAAGTAGATATTACTGACAGCAATTATCCTTTATTTTTAGCACCTAACTTCCAAGGTGTTGATTTATACTCAGCAATTAATCTTCTTTTAGAAAGAAAAGATAAAAGCATTGTATATGAATATGACAAATTTAAAGTTCTAGATAAAAAGGATAATCAATTTTACAGTGAAGTAATTCTCGAAGAAAAAGGAGATATACAAATATATGATTTGCAAAAAGAATCAAATATGTTCAACGTTTATAATGAAGTTGTAGTATATGGAAAAAATCATAGAGCGATTCGTAAAAGAAGTAAAAGCATCAAACAGATTGGTATTAAAACACTAGAAGTCCATGAACCCGAACTTGGTTCACAGGAGGAAGTAGATAGAAGGGCGCGTGTATTGAGAGAAGTTCATTCAGAAGATAGCAACAATAGATTATTTAAGGTAAATGTTGGGCATTCGGGAATTTCTCAATTAAAGGCTGGAGATTTAATTAGAATGAATGTTCCTAGAGAAAATATTAACAATGAACAAGTTATTGTATTACAGATTAAACATTTACTTAATGGCTTAATGGAACTACAATTAGGTAAATTTAGTAGATTACTAGAAGATATATTTGCAGAACTACAAATTAAAAATAAAACCATTGATGCTAATTTAAGAAAACAAGATTACGGAGAAGAAAATATTATTAAAGTAGATATAGAAGACTTCTTTAAAATAAAACAACTTAGATTATTTGTGAGAAAAAGAACCTCTTCTAGTTCATTTAAGTTAGGTTTTGGAACAACATTAAATACAGGAACAACCACGCTTGGCTATGGGGTCGGCACAGGCATTACATTTACTACTTTGATAGATGAGGAATTGATATGATAACAGAAAAAACAAAAGAATTAATTGCAACATTCTTAGCAGGTCTTGTGGATACTGATGATAAATTTGATATTGGATTAGGCGGTAATGCAACAAGTCCTACATCAACGACCTTAGATGTACCACTTACAACAGTACCAACAACTACTGGTGTAGTAACGGCTGATAATGTAATTGAATTTCAAGCAATCTTTGATGGTGCTGATTCTACGATGACTGGAAATGTTATTCGTGAATTTGGAATAACTGATGGTACTAATCTTCTAGCAAGAGTCAATTTTGATGGAGTTGGCCCATTTGCATCAAATGAAGATTTAGAAATTTTTTACACAATAGAGGTGGAATGATATGGCAGACTTAAATCCGCACCAATTTAGTACACAAACGACAGGCGTAACTTTTGCACAAATAACCGATAATACAGACTTTCCGCATACAGGTTTAATTAAAGCATTAAGTCTTATGGGAAAAGGAAATATGGCTTTAAAGGGTTCAGCAACAGATTTTGATATAACTCAAGCAACTACTGGGAATGTTGTTGTTGTAAAATCGGGTAAAATTTACCGTGATGGGGCTTTACACACTATTCCTTCTAGTGGGGCAGATACAAATTTTACTTCAAGTGCTTTTAATACCACCGCAGACGCTGGTAGCCTTTATCATTTATTAGTTGCTGATTCTTCTAATACTTTACAAATTAGAAAACTATCAAATGCGACAACTGCGGATATAGTT
>Ga0160423_10003825_pt1 | contig 12468 bp, 9 predicted proteins | sample CRUFie14St8metaG_FD_108191 | JGI IMG/M metagenome (GOLD analysis project Ga0160423, IMG submission 108191) | Marine microbial communities from the Costa Rica Dome - CRUD Field 142mm St8 metaG | ecosystem: Environmental > Aquatic > Marine > Oceanic > Photic zone | place: Costa Rica: the Eastern... | reverse complement strand
TATTGAAAATGTAGGAACTATTTCTGCCGACGTCATACAACCTGATGCAGCAGCTACGGGACTTGATATTCAGTTTGAAGGTAATACTACTAAAAACAAGATGACCCTGACAGACAACTTGGCAGATGCTCTCAATATCACTGAAGCTAGCAACTCTTATCTTAAGTTCACCACCACAAACAGTAGTGAAGCAATCACCGCTGGTGTAGAAGTTAAGGGTACAATCTTTTCAGGATCGACCTCTATCCACAGCCAAAGGGATCTAAAAGCCCATGATGCTAATATCGAGGCGATGCTTAAGGTGAGTGGTAACGTTCGGTTAGGTCTATCATCCTCGACAGCAGTAACTGTTAATACGGATACTCTAGATTCTTATAAGGCACCTCAGTTTTATATCTTGTCTGGTACCACCACAGTTAAGCTGCCGGGTAACCATCCTGCCGGAACTTGGTTTGTGTTCAAAGCAGGCAACGCACACTTTGGTCCAACGGCGGATACGATTACTTTATCTGCGACCGCTGGGGATACAATCGATGGTTCAACTACTTATACAATTCAATCGCCGTTCGCATCTGTAAACTGTGTTTCGGACGGTGCTAACTGGTTTATTTGGTAGGAAAAAATGAAAGATATTTTAAACAAACTAACAAGAAAGTTCTTACTCAATGAGGGGTACAAGCCTGACTTTAAGGCGTCTGTGCAAGCCTTGGATGAAATCATTTCTAACTGGCGTCCAAGAACGAAAAGAGAGAAAAATAGACTTGACCTAGCTAGAGAGCAATTGTATAATATTAAGGGTCATTACAGAAGAGTTAACAGACAGTTACAAGAACTTCAAGAGCGCCTAACTGTTTTGGAAGAAGAAAAGAAAGAGGTGAAGTAAATGGGTGGTGTCGCTGGTCATATGGACCACCTTTACGATGATCGTGATCTAACTTTTACTGGCATGAAAGAAATCCTTGCTGTAGCCAGCGAGGGCAATCTTTCGTATGAAGAAAAAGTAGATGGACAAAACATCTTTCTCTCTTATGATCTATCTGCAACCCCACCTAGGGCAGTTGCTGCTAGAAACATTGGCAACATTAAAAAAGGTGGTATGGATGCCGCAGCCTTAGCTAATAAGTTTGCCGGTCGTGGTGGACTAACAGAAGCTTTTACCGGAGCATTTAAAACTTTTGAAAAAGCTGTTGAGGCACTTTCATCCTCGCAGAAAAAACAGATTTTTGGTGAGTCTGCAAACATTTGGTATAACTCTGAGGTGATGAGCCCATCAAGTCCAAACGTTATTCAGTATGATACCAAGAGCCTTAAGATTCATGATTCTGGTCATAAAGTAAAAGATCCTGAGACTGGAAGACCGGAGCCAGCGGATGTTTCTGAAAATTTAAGTATTCTAGACGATAACCTCAAGAGTATGCAAAATAAACTGTCAAAGGAAGATTTTAATTTTGTCAGATCAGCAGTCATCGAACTTCAAGGGCTAGAGTCAGGACAGTTTTTAGAAGAGACTAAGAGAAAGATTGATGCTGTTATTTCACAAGCTGGATTAGACTCTAATTCAACGGTGCTTGATTATCTTAAGACAAGAATTAGAAACTCTCAACCCATTGAAACCTTACCTGTACCAGATAAGATTAAAGACGATATTACTGCTCGTGCTCTCAAGTTAGAAGGTGCCGCAGATTTAAGAGCCATTAAACAAGGTGTGCCTAAAGATGTTCTGGATGAAATAAAAGCAGTTACCGATAGAGTTGCTACAGCTATGTTGTTAAAAAAAGCGATTGAACCTTTAGAGATGATTATTCACGATTTTGCTGTTGAAATGCTAAAGGCGGTGCAGAGCCTCTTTGTCGCAAACCCAGAAGACGAAGTGAGAAGGCTGCAACAAACTGTAAAAGATACAACCACCGAAATTACAAGGCTGGCAACCGATGGGGTTTTATCCGCACAAGATATGGATAAAATGAGAAGAGAATTAAATAAAATCAAAGAAGTTGATCGTATTACTTCAAGCATTGAAGGGGTTGTGTTTGACTACAATGGTAGAACCTACAAGTTCACTGGTCAGTTTGCACCAATAAATCAAATCTTAGGAATCCTTACTTACGGCAAACAAAGAGAAGCCGCCGGACAAAGAGATATCACTAACGAATCAGTTCTCTCTAAAAGAGACCTAGATTTACTTATTGAAGACGTTAGTAACCCCAAAGTTCTTACAGAAAAAGAGGGAAAAAGAATCGCCCTAATACCCGGTGGTTTTAAGCCACCCCATGCTGGTCACTTTCAATTAGCTAAATACTTCGCAGACAAAAAAGATGTTGATGAAGTTTATGTTATTGTATCTACAAAAGAAAGACCTCCCGTTACTGTTGACATGTCGGTTAAGTTGTGGGAGCTTTATACCAAAGATATGCCAAATGTTAAAATAATGGCAGGTACAACCCCTTCACCAGTTGGAGATGTGTACGAGTTAATTGCTGATAATGCTGTATTTAAAGAAGGTGACACCGCTCTTTTAGGTAAGAGTGAAAAAGATGCGGACGATGCACGGTTTGATAGAGCACAATCCTATGCAGAGAGGAAGAACCCAGGAGTAAAAGTAGAGCCTGTGATTACTCCTTTGTTTGCTGGTGGTGTTAGTGGAACCCAGATGAGGCAATATCTTGTTCAAGGTGAAGAGGGTGAAAAAGAGTTTAAGAAAAACTTACCCAGAAAACTATCCGCTGAGGAAAAAGATCAAGCTTACGAAATCGTTACCACTATAAATGATAATATTAACAGACCACTAGATGATATGATTGATGAAATTAGCTCAATGGCAGGTGGTGCTGTAGCAGGCTATGCTGGTGGCTTTGGGCGTCCTAATAAATTTAACCCATACCGGCGAACAAAAAAACCAAAAGTTAAAAGAGCTAAAAGGCAAAGGCGGAGATAATTAAAGATATGAGTATTAACAGAGATCAATTTCTACAAGAACAGCTTTTGCGTGAGTATATCCGCAAGAGACTGATTACTAAGGATACACAAAGAGTAATTGAGGAACAGCAATTTCGCAAAGCGATTCGTAAGCTTCTGATTGAAGCTGAAGCTACCGATGAGGTTCCTGCTGAGTCTACCGGAATTAATGTTTTAGCTGATTTGTTAAAAAAGATTGTACCAACCTTAGAGGATGGCTATAAAAACCTAACGACAGACAAGGAACAAAGAGACTCTTACCGAGCCCATATTATCAATGCAGTTAAGCGCACCATTGCACCAGTGGACGCACAAGAGGATGCAGCTAAAAAAGAGAGCATGGAATATTTTTATGATCGTGTGCTTTTGGAAAAGATTGCAATTAATATTGGAGATGAAGAAGGTGAAGAGGAAGAGGTAGAAGGTGAGTTTATCGATATCGAGGGTGATGAAGCAGCAGAGGGTGAAGAGTTTGGTTTAGAAGGTAAAGACGAAACCGGTAGAAACTTTGCATCCAGTGATTTTGATCGGATTGAAAAACAAATTGTTGATGCTTACACCATGTTAGGCAATGATGAGGATAAGAAGCAATTCTACGATTATCTGCTAACTAATCTAATGTTGTATTTTGATAAGTTTGAAGATGAGCTACAAGAGACCTTACCTCAAACCACCACCCCAGAATATGAAGAGGCAAAAGCGGAAGAGGGCGAAGAAGGCGAAGAGGCTGCCGAAGATGAAGGTGGCGAAGAAGCAGCAGAAGAAGAACCAGCAGAAGAAGGCGATGAAGGCGAAGAAGGTGGTGAAGAAGCCTTAGATGCTTTAGGGCTATAAAATAAATTCATTTTTTACTTTACTTAATTTAAATTACAATTATACTAAGCCTACGAAAGAAAAAAAAAGAAACCGATAGTAAATTAGAACTACTATAGTAAACGGTAGTAATTTAAGGGGGTAAACGGTATCGATTGATAGGAAAGTAGAAAAGGTGCAAGGGTGAGGGAAGCGTGGCTCACTAAAAACGCTTAACTTCTAATCGCAAACGACGATTTTCAATTAGCACAAGCAGCTTAATAACCTGACTTGACTTGAGGCGGCGGCAGCCAAAAAACAGAAAGCCGTATATTTGTCCCTTATGTGTTTTTGATTGTTTTGACCATAATAAAACTCTCTAGTCAAGTGGGCTGTCTGACGATAAAAACAGACCTAACCTTGTGAACGACCTCTCTATGGAACTGGGCAAGACGGGAGTTCGATTCTCCCTACCTCCACCAATAATAAGCCGCCTTCGGGCGGCTTTATTTTTTGTAGTAAACTACTTATCATGACCCCTAAGACAAGGGAAAATATGAAAGTATATTTACTAGATACAAATGTTTACTTAACTGAAGTTTCTTCAATTTACAATTACGGAAAGGCATCAATTGCTATACCGTCAATGGTATTGGATGAGATCGATAAACATAAACACAGGCAGGACACTGCTGGTCTAAATGCAAGATCAACAAACAGGGTGTTAGACAAACTCAGAACTAAAGGCTCGCTCCTCAAAGGGGTCGGACTTGGGCGAGGTAAAGGTAAGATATTTGTCACCCATTATAGTAGTGAATACTTGCCACCTGGGCTTAAGGAAACAGAAACAGATAATAAAATCTTAGCCTGCGCCATAAAATTAATGAGGGAGGGTAACGACGTAATTGTTGTGTCTCGTGATTTAAACATGAGAGTCAAGTGTGATTCTTTTGGGCTTAAGTGTGAGGATTATCAACCTAACAAAGCTGTCAAGTCAGTAGATAAATTGTTTGATGGGATTGATGTGATAGAAGTGCCAGAGGATGTACTACAAGCATTTTATGATGGTGACGAGATTTACTTACCAGAACAAAGTAAAAAACAGTATCCCAATCAGTTTCTGATTCTTAAATCCACAACAAACAGTAAGAACTCTGCTTTGTGTAGATTTGTGGCAGATGATAAGCCTCTTAAGAAAATATATAAACAAGAAAAAATATGGGGGCTGATGGCAAAAAACAAAGAGCAGCAGTTTGCGATGGATTTGCTTTTTGATGATTCAGTTCAAATAGTATCCCTCACTGGCAAAGCTGGCACTGGGAAAACATTACTGGCTGCTGCTTGTGGATTAGAGCAAGTTATCAATAGTTCAAACTATGATAAGTTAATTATAACAAGACCGGTACAGCCAATGGGTAGGGATATTGGTTTCCTGCCGGGTTCGTTAGAAGAGAAGATGATGCCGTGGATTGCTCCGCTTAGAGACAATTTAGAATTTCTATTTGGTGATAAAATGGCTTTGGACATGCATATGGATCAAGGCGAAATAGAAATAGAGGCTATGACATTTATCCGTGGTCGTTCGATTTCAAACGCTTTTATGATCGTGGACGAAGCACAGAACTTAACAGCCCACGAATTAAAGACTATAATAACAAGAGTGGGGCACGGTACTAAATTGATTCTAACAGGCGATATTCAACAAATCGATAATTCGTATGTTGACGCAGAGTCCAATGGACTAACTCACGCAGTAGAAAAATTTAAAGATTATGAGATTGCCGGACATGTGACACTAACTAAAGGTGAGAGATCTAAACTAGCATCCTTGGCTGCGGAGATATTATGACTGATGGTGTGCGTAAATACATTTTAGAAACCAGCAACATAGAGCGAGAAGAAGTGATCGCCTTTGGTAATGTTGAGGTTCAAATAGTAAAGCCACTACCCGATGATGTATCGCTTGCAAAAGTTTTACATATGATAAGTGGGCTCTTGCCAAGGAACTACTATCGTGGTATAACTAAGATACAGGTGGATGATCATCCTAAGTTTGCTAACAAGGAGTTCAACGCTATGTATCAGGATGGGACGTTATATGTATCCCCTGATCAAGACAATGAGGAGGATATGATCGACGACATTATCCATGAGACAGCGCACCATTTAGAGGTTGTGGCATTATCAGAACTTTACGAAGATCAGAAGATCATTAATGAATTTCGCAAGAAAAGAAGAGAGTTAAAGTACGAGTTAGCTACTGAAGGTTATGATGTCAAAGATTATGACTTTGACAAACTGAAGTATGATAAAGCATTTGATGATTTTTTACACAAAAGAGTAGGGTACAAAACCATAACCTATTTGATGCAATACGATTTTGTGCGCCCCTATGGAGCTACCTCTTTGAGAGAATATTTTGCTTGCGCTTTTCAGGAGTACTATTTGGGCAACAGAGAAAGACTTTATGATCGTTGTCCGGTAGTATACGAAAAAATAGACGAACTACATTCAAAGTACTCTAATTGAACAACAGAAAGAAGGTTACTTGAAAAAGCATATTTCATATTCAGAATGGAAGACTTGGAACATTTGTCCTCATTATCACAAGCTGACTTACATCGATAAGATCGGTGGATTCGAGGGTAATATTTATACTGCTTTTGGGACTGCTCTTCACGAGGTCTGTGAATATAGGCTTACTAAGCCAAAAAGATATTCCAGCCTAGAAGCACAAAAAGAACTGTTTAGAACAAAGCTTGTTCAAGAGTTAAAAAAGCTGCCTGAAGAAGCAAAGGAAGACGCTGCTTCTAATCATAATCTTGGCAAATGGAGAGAGCAAGGTTATGAAATCATTGAAGAAATGTATGATGCACTTCTGCATAAATTTGGTGAAATTGGCAAAGACTGGTGGGTTCTGACAGCAGAAGAGCTACTGATGGTTCCACTAGATGAATATGACTTTAAGTTCAAAGGGTTTATTGACTTAGTTATTGCAACTAGTGATGAAAAGATTCACCTGATTGACTGGAAGACAACCTCTTGGGGATGGAACAGCAGAAAGAAATCTGATAGTACATTAGCATATCAGTTAGTTTTTTACAAATATTTCTATGCTAAAAAACATGGCTTAGATCCAAAAGATGTCGAAGCTCATTTTGCTCTTCTTAAAAGAACCGCAAAGGTTGGAAACAAGGTTGAGTTTATCAGAGTTACAACTGGACCAAAAAGAATTGAAAATGCACTTAACACCCTTAACACAGCGGTGTATAACATCACTAACAAGAGATATACAAAGAACAAACTAAATTGCAGAAGCTGCAAGGACCGTTTTGGTACTTGCGAATTCTATCAAACGGAGTATTGTTCTTAGGAGGATAAAATTTTGACAGAAGAAAAAAAGAGAATCAAGGTTCTAACAATTAGTGATCATCCACTATTGCCCTCGGGGGTTGGAACCCAGACCCAGTATGTTATTCGGGCTTTGTTAGATACTGGTAACTTTGAGGTAATTAGTTTGGCTGGTGCGATCCAGCACGCTGATTACCGTGAGCAAAGAACTGAAGAATATAAAGATAAGTGGCGAATCCTGCCAGTAAAGGATTACGGCGATGCTGAAATTGTTAGATCAGTAATCCGACAGGAAAGACCTGATATTCTGTATTTTATGACAGATCCTCGTTTTTATGAATGGCTTTGGAAAATGGAGGATGAGGTTCGCCCCCTTGTCCCAATGATTTATTATCATGTCTGGGATAATTTCCCACTACCAAAGTTTAACAAACCATTCTATGAGTCAAATGATTATATCGCTAGTATCTCAAAGGTGACGAGTAAAATCGTGCAAGGTGTCACATCTAATGTTAAAGAAAAGTATATCCCACACGCCGTTGACTCTAGTGTGTTTACTAAGTTTAAAGACGCAGAACTTCTTGCAAACATAAAAAACATCAGAGAACAGAACGGTATGAAAGATAAATTTGTCTGTTTCTGGAATAACCGTAATGCTAGAAGAAAGCAAAGTGGAACCTTGTTGTTTTGGTGGAAGAACTTTCTAGACCGAGTGGGGCACGAAAATGCCACGCTGTTGATGCACACTGATATTAATGATCACCATGGGCAACCATTGCAGTTTCTATGTGATCAACTTGGGTTAAATAAAGGTCAAGTCCAATTTAACGAAAAGAAAGTGAGCCCAGCAGATCTTGCTGCTTTTTACAATATGGCAGATTGCACACTGAATATTGCAGATGCTGAGGGTTTTGGATTGGCTACTCTTGAGTCTTTGTCTTGCGAAACTCCTATTATTGTTAATATGACAGGTGGGTTACAAGAGCAAGTTACAGACGGAAAAGATTGGTTTGGTATCGGAATCGAACCTAGCTCTAAAGCTGTTATTGGTTCGTTGACTGTTCCCTATATCTACGAGGACCGAATCAATGAAGACGACTTTGTAGATGCCTTGGTAAAAATGTATGAGATGGACCCAAAAGACCGGGCAAAGCTTGGTAAAAAAGGTCGTGAACACGTTATGAAAAATTATAACTTTGACAACTTTAGGAAAACCTGGGTTGATGTTATGACAGAGATTCACGAAGAGTGTGGATCTTGGGAAAACAGAAAAGGTTACAACTCTTGGGAGAGCATTGAACTATGAAAAAGATTTTATTAAGAGCACCTGTGTTAACTCGTAGTGGTTATGGGGAGCACGCTAGATTTGTTCTAAATGCTCTAACCTCAAACCCGGAGTATGATGTATATGTTGAGCCACTAAATTGGGGACATACTAACTGGATCTTTGAAGACACAGATTATAGGAAGTATATTGACTCCCTAATTCAGAAGTTTGCAGTAATGCAACAAAACCAACCTGATTATAAGTACGATGTGTGTATGCAGGTAACCATCCCTAATGAGTGGAAACAAGTGGGGAAAGTTAACATTGGTGTTTGTGCCGGCATTGAAACAGATCGTGTTGCGCCGATTTGGTTACAAAAAGCTAATGAGATGGATGGTGTGGTTGTAACCTCGAACCATGCCAGATCAGGTTTTGTTGGGAGTGCCTACACACTTCAAGATGAAACTGGTCAAGCTGTTCAAAAGTTGGTTTGCAATACGCCTGTAGAAGTCGTCCATTATGGTGTAAAAAATGTTAATCCTGCGAACATTGATTTAAAGTTAAAGTATGACTTTAATTTCTTGACAGTAGCACAGATGGGTCCAAGAAAAAATCTAGCCCCGATGATTAAATGGTTTGCAGAAGAATTTCACAATGAGGAAGTTGGGTTTGTTGTAAAAGCAAATATTGCCAACAACTCTCAGATTGACAGAGTAAAACTCAGAAACTCGATTGAGTCTGTTTTAAAACCTTTCGGGGAAGACAGAAAGTGTAAGGTGCATATGATCCACGGCAATATGTCTGATGATGAAGTTCACGCACTTTATACCGATCCAAAGGTTAAGGCATATGTAACCGCAACTCACGGCGAGGGTTTTGGTTTGCCAATCTTTGAGGCAGCCTACTCAGGTCTCCCGGTCGTTGCGCCTGCCTGGTCAGGTCACGTTGATTTCTTGTATGCGCCAGTCGTAAATGCAAAGAGTAAAAAGACCACTATCAAACCTTTGTTTGAGAAGGTTGCATTTGACATTAAGCCAGTGCCCAAGGAGGCTCACTGGGATGGGGTTATTAGTTCGGATTCAAACTGGTGCTTCCCTAAGAAAGATAAATTTCAAAAAGCAATGCGAAGTGTTTATGAGGCTTACCCCGCCAAAGAGAAACTGGCAACACAGCTACAGTCTCATATTAAGGATGCTTTTAAGATGGAAGATAAGTATTCCGACATGGTTGCTGCTGTAGAGAAATTCTCGACAACAGGTGAACAAACTCAAGATACTGTAGATACCGATAAGGTTATGGTGCTTTGATGAAACCTAGGGTGGTATATGTCTCTCAATTTAGGGATGCTTGTGGTTACGCTGTTGCTGCCAGAGGTTATTTGAGGGCAATGGAAAATTATCTCCAAAACAACCCGGACAGTTTTGATTTAAAAGTTTACAATATTAATGCAGAGAATACATCTGTAAAAAGACTAGCTCACAACGAGGAATCTATTATTTCAAAATATGAGTTTGAATCAGAACTTGACATAGAGAAATATTGTTCTGAACCATATGTTGTGGTCTGGCATTTACCGGCTCCAATGTACACCCTGTCTGGTCTTTATCCAGCGGATCATTGTTGGAAAACCTTTACAAAGGTTCTTAAAGGGGCATCAAAAAATATCAATTTGACTGTTTGGGAAACAAAGCAACCACCAGAAGCGTGGTTGAAAATGTACGACATGCTTAAAACAGATGCAGTGATAATGCCTTGTAATTTTAACAAGTGGTCGCTAGAGGAAGCGTCACAAATTAAAACATACAAATTGCCACACGTTGTTGATTTTAAAAATGTAAAACCTACCCCAATTAAAAATATTGAACAAGTACTAAAAGATAAGTTCGTGGTATTTTCGATGTCACAGTGGATTCCAAGAAAAGGCTTTGACAAATTAGTAGAAGCCTATAATATGGAGTTTGGAAAACAAGAGGATACCGTTTTAGTTATTAAAACTTATCTGAACGTAATGCATGATTTCCTAGAGCAAATCCCCCTTGAAAAGCAAGCTCAACACATTGGGTCTCAGATTTCTCAAATTAAAAACAAGGTATTTTTACCAGAGACTAAAGAGTCAAAAGCAAAAATAGCATTGATCTGTGACCTTTTGCCAAGCGAAAATATTTCTTGGCTATACGACCAGGCTGATCTTTTTGCGTTAATGACAAGGGGGGAGGGATTTGGGTTGACTGTTGCGGAGGCTATCGATAAGAAGAAGCCAGTGATGGTGCCTAAAGCCAGTGCGTATCTTGACTTTACAAACGAGGAAAGCTCGTTTTACGTTGATGGTTTTTGGGAACCTTGCCATTCATCACCAGAACTTCACTCTGATTTGGATTGGTTTGAACCCTCTGTTAATAGTGCTAGGCTTCAACTTAGAAAAGCATATAATCTATGGAAAAAAGGCAAGCTATCTCAATTCGGACAAGAAGCACAGGACTGGCTTAATAGTTGTGGTTTTAGCGAAGAAAAAGTTGGAAAAGATTTTTATAGCATCTTGCTGGAAGAGTGTAAGGAGTTACAGCCAGTGGCTCAAGACATGTTCCCCAACAAGTCAGAGTCTGTGTTTAAAGAGAAGATTGCATCTTTAAAATGGAATCTATCGTCTATAGCTCCCGCTGAGGTTGCAACAAAAGATATTATCGCTAGTAAAGTTGGAAAACTAACTGGACAGTTTGCTGGTGAGGATTGTTATATTCTGGGGTGTGGTCCATCTTTGAAAAATTACACCCCAGAGTTTCTAAGAGAAAAACTAAAAGATAAATTAGTCATTGCATTAAAACAGGCATACAACTATGCTCCAGAAGTAGTTGACATTCATATGTTTAACTCTAACAATGTGCAAGCCTATGAGTATACGAAGAGTAGACCTCTGGTAATCGGCTCATCGGCAGAAAATATCGCTGCAACATCTCGTGGTCTGTGGACTGTAAAACAAGAATTTGACATCTTTTTCTTTATTCCAGACGACAAGAATTATATGAACGCATTGTGTAACTCTAGAAACTTTGATGACTATACTTTGGATAAGACAATCTACAGACCCTGGGGACCGGGCATGATGTATGAAACTGTCCTGCACACTGCTCTGCACTTAGGTGTGCAAAATATTTATACGATCGGGTGGGATATGGAAAATCCTGGCACCACAACATCACATCATTTCTATGAGGACAGCGATAAGGTTCTTAGGAAGCCAGACCCAATGAAGAAGGATGAGATTGTAAAAAACATTGAAGCTAGTAGAGACGCATATAAATGGCTTAAAGAAAAAGGAGTTAACCTGTATATTGGTAGTGAAGGATCTCATGTACACAATGATATCCCTAGAAAAATCTTAGCATAAGAGGAAAGTATGAAGCCAACATATATTATCGCCGAGATCGGCATTAACCACAACGGTAGTCTAGAAACAGCAAAAAAACTTATTGACGTAGCAGCAGTAGCAGGGTGTGATGCTGTGAAGTTTCAAAAAAGAAACCCGGACGTTTGCGTTCCCGAGCATCAAAAATCGGTGATGCGAGATACGCCTTGGGGTAAGATGACTTATCTAGATTACAAATACAAGGTAGAGTTTGAAAAAAGAGAATATGATATTATCGACCAATATTGTCGGGATAAAAATATCGCTTGGTCTGCCTCCCCTTGGGATTTAGATAGCTTGAACTTTTTGATGGGGTACGATATTCCCTTCATCAAAATCCCTTCGGCTATGATCACAAACGAAGAGCTTATGAAAGCTTCGGCTGCAACAGGTAAGAAGATTATTTTCTCAACTGGGATGAGCACCTTAGAAGAGATCGATCAAGCAGTTCAATGGATGAATGAAACAAATACTCCTTTCTCTTTGTTGCACTGTAATTCGACATACCCAGCACCTTTGGAGGACTTGAATCTATCTTGCATCCCAGTGCTAAAAGAGAAGTACCAATGTGAGGTTGGATATAGCGGGCATGAGTTTAGACTTGGGACCACTGTAGCAGCAGTCTATTTAGGTGCTAGTATTCTTGAGCGACACATCACACTAGATAGAACTATGTGGGGGTCTGACCACCTGGCTTCTG
>Ga0160423_10003822_pt1 | contig 12472 bp, 15 predicted proteins | sample CRUFie14St8metaG_FD_108191 | JGI IMG/M metagenome (GOLD analysis project Ga0160423, IMG submission 108191) | Marine microbial communities from the Costa Rica Dome - CRUD Field 142mm St8 metaG | ecosystem: Environmental > Aquatic > Marine > Oceanic > Photic zone | place: Costa Rica: the Eastern... | reverse complement strand
CTCGGGGCTGAGCTCACGAAGGTCTGCATTGAACTCGGCACCGGCCTGCATACCTTTTGCAACGGCCGGGCGTTCAATCATTCTTTTGCGCCAGGCCACAACATTCGGATAATCCTCGATCACCACGTTCTGGCGCTTGTAGGAGCGCGTCCACGGGAAAATGGCGATATCTGCAATCGAATAGTCATCGGCCACATAATCACGCCCCTCCAGCTGGCGTTCCAGAACACCATAGAGGCGGTTCGCCTCGTTGCTGTAACGGGTCATCGCATAGTCGATCTTCTCTTTCGCATAGAAATTGAAATGATGCGCCTGACCAAACATGGGGCCAACACCGCCCATCTGCCACATCAGCCATTCAAGCACCGTCTTGCGCGCCGCACCGCCGGCCGGCAACAACTTGCCGGTTTTTTCGGCGAGATAAATCAGGATGGCGCCGGATTCAAAAACACTGGTTGGCTGTCCGTCAAATCCGTCACGGTCAATGATGGCGGGAATCCGGTTATTCGGGCTGAACGCCAGGAATTCGGGTTTGAATTGGTCCCCCTCACCGATATTGATGCGGTGGATTTCATAGGGAAGACCAAGTTCTTCAAGCGCGATGGAGACTTTATGTCCATTCGGCGTTGGCGCGAAATACAGTTCTATCATGGGGGGGTTCCGGGTATTCGAATTATGCGGAAGGGCCACCGTCGCTCTGATCTGCCCCTTCTTGCTATATAGGGCTTTTTATCCCATCTTCCAAGGCAGCGGGGCACCGCTGTTTTCGAGCCGAATTCACAGCGGGAGTACGCAGATGATTTTCAAACCCATGCAGCACAAGGCTGCCGGCCTTCCGCACAACCCGCTAAAGGCGATTGTTGCGCCACGCCCCATTGGCTGGATTGCCTCACGCGGCAGTGACAACAGCATCAATCTGGCACCCTACAGCTTTTTCAATGCGCTTTCTGAAGATCCGGCGATGGTGATGTTCTCGGTACAGACCGACAGCCCCGATCACCATAAGGACAGCCTTCGCAATGTTGAGGAAACCGGCGAGTTTGTTGTCAATATCGTTGGCGAGGCACAGTTTGATTCGATGAATATCTCGTCGGGGAATTTTCCCTATGGCGATAATGAATTTGTCCATGCCGGGCTGGAAATGGTGGATAGCGAAAGCATTTCCGTACCCCGTGTCGGCAAGGTGCCAGCCGCGCTGGAATGTGTGCATTACGATACGATGCACCTGCCGCGCAACGCACAGGGCGGCGGTTATATTGTTGTGATCGGCACCGTGACCAGCATCTATATCGATGATGCAGTGCTTCGCGACGGCATGGTTGATTACGCTGCCTTCATGCCAATTAGCCGGTTGGGATACCGCGATTACGGACGCAGCAGCGATATTTTTCAAAAGAACCGTCCGGGGCAGGAATAGCGCGGCAGCCGCGCCCTGCTATTGGCAATCGCTGGCGGGGCCGCCTGTCGCTAGCGCATCGTGCAGCTGGACACGCGCCCGCTGAGATAGCCATGCAGGTCCGACTTGCTGAATTCCAGAAGCAATAGCCAGTCTTCTGCCGGAATGACCGCCTCGAAGGGCAGCGTCCCTTTGACGATCTTCTGGCCGTTCAGGAAGGCCATCCGCACACTGACCGGCAGTTTCGGGTCGAACCACGGGATTTCCCGTGCTGACTTCTTGTCGGCCTCGCCCTCTACGAAAAGATTAAGACCGCCGTCAAACAGGGTCAGCTGCGATTCCGGTCCACCATAGACGGGTGTGGCAACGGCAATCTGGTGCGTGCCGAGTTCACGGCAATTGCCGGGCACGCCAAGATCCTGAATGACCTGCATGATCTGCGCCGGCGCCACACCACGGGCAATTTTCTTTGTAACAAGCGCTTTCAGTTCAGCATCGCTATCCGCCACAAGGTCATCCACCTTGTTCTTTGCCTTGGCCTCGGCAAGCTGTAATTCAAGGCGCTGAATCTGCGTGCTGAGTTCGCTGATCTGCTCGTTATTCTCATAAAGTGCGCGTTCCGCCTCAGCCTTCAGGCTGGCCGTCTCGGCATGTCCCCATACCCAGCCAAGCCACAAAACACCGCCGACCACCGCGATACGGGCCAGCAATGAGACATAGCTGCGCATTTCGCGGCGGCGGTATCGTTCTCTTGTCTCGAAAAAATCCATGCGTTTTATTTCAGGCCGTTCCGTCAGGCGTCACAGGATCGCACCGCCACAGGGATGAATATAACACATCCGGCAAAAGGCAATGCCTGCTTTGCCATATCTCGCCAATCATCTTGAAGAATGACACCCTGTTGATGCAGGATAACGCTATGCCAGTATCCCCAGTGCCCCGCAACCGCCGGTCATCATCACGCCGAAACATAGACCAGACCCGCGCATGGCAACGCATGCTCAGCGGCCGCCGGCTTGACCTGCTCGACCCCTCGCCGATCGATGTGGAAATTCCTGATATCGCCCATGGACTTGCACGGGTCAGCCGCTGGAATGGCCAGACAAAGGGCATATACCCCCTGTCGGTGGCGCAGCATTCATTACTGGTAGAGAAAATCATGTCGCTGAATGCGCCAAAACTGGAACGTCGCTGGCGCCTTGCCGCGCTGTTACATGATGCGCCCGAATATGTGATTGGCGACATGATCTCCCCCTTCAAATATGCGCTTGGCGGCATTTACCGTGACATTGAATCCCGTCTCGAGGCCGCGATCCATATTCGTTTCGGCCTTCCCGCCACGCTGCCGGAAGCTGTCAAGCGCGCCATAAAACGCGCTGACGGCATGGCGGCCTGGCTTGAGGCGACACAGCTGGCAGGCTTTACCGATGACGAGGCAACAAAAACCATCGGCAAGCCGCCGGGCACGCCTGTACAGATGCGGATCAGACCCAAAAGCGCAGAGCAGGCCGCAGAGGCCTTTCTCAAAAGGTTCGCTGTTCTGGGTGGTAATACAGGTTAAGGAATGCGGCGCCGGCTTTCGTGCGATGCGTTAATTGACGCTGCTTACCGTGCGTGACAGGTTCGGCTTTGCCGCAGACCCGTCCTTATCGTCCCGTGTTCCCTTAAAACCGGTTGGCTCGGGCGACGACGGGTCCTTCTTGCTGTCCTCGACATGTACCGCGTTCAACAGGGCCCCGGCCCGCTGGACAAGGCTGAGTGCATCATCAAGCACCGCCACTGCCCGTGTGGTATTCACATCATCCAGACCGCCATTGCGCTCAAACAGCTCCCAGGTAAGGCTGTTCAGCTGGTCATTGACCCTGACAAGCTTGTTCCTGCCACGCTGGCGTAATGCACGTATCCTGGATGTCCGGTTTTGGGCCATCTGGGCTCTCCCGTTAATTAGATGGAGATAATATACAGAAATTTAATAATTGGCCAAAAGCATCCTTTAGGGTTCACCGCGAGAAAGTTGAATGGCACTGTTTCGGCGGTTGCGCTTCTTGATCTTGCGGGCTTTGACAAGCGCCTTTGCCTGACCAAGGGTCATGCAGTCAGGACACACACATTTGCCAGCAAGATCAAAGCTCTGTCGCATATTTGGCAGTTCCATGCACCAGCAATGGTCCTTGCCGGGCGGCGCGCCGCAGTTGAAGGATGTTCCGCATTCATCACAGACCAGCTTGTTCATGTCAGCCTCCGCGCGTTGGAGACAGAAGCCTGCGCCATGTCAAACGATCATGCAAGCATTGCGGAATCGCTGTCGATCAGGACCGGGCGTACCGGATACAATCTTTCTGTCGCTATCCGACAAGGCTGTGCTATCACTCTGCTGATGCGAGCATGGTGGAATTGGTAGACACACAAGACTTAAAATCTTGAGACCGTATGGTCGTGGGGGTTCGAGTCCCCCTGCTCGCACCAGCCGCACCTGAGACAGATGATCGGGTCAGTTTGGACGGTGGCTTATGTCCAGACCAAGCTGCTGAATCGCCAGATCGGGCAGCATCAGAAATCCGATCATGCTGGAAAGCGGCACGGCGGACGGCGGATCCATTGCAATCTCCAATCGCCCGCCAGCCTTCAGCGTCGCGTCCAAGGGCGGCAGCATCCAGCTGGCATTTTCCGGAAAGGTGCTGCGTATCGATTCAGCAAGCATCACACGCATCATGGACCGCATATCCTCGGTCGCAACCCCATCTTCCTCGGCCGCAACCTCGAGTATGATATCCCCGATGCCTGTATCGTGATACACCAGACCCGCACTGCGCAGATAGGCGGCACTTGTCATGCCAAGCAGCGCGGTGCTGCTGGAATCAGGGTCCTGAAGTTGCGGGACAAGTTGCGCATAAAGGCTGCTATTGATGCCGACTTCGATATCCAGTTCAAAGCTGCCAAGGCCGCGCATGTCGCCACCCATCACATAGAACACTTCCAATTCTGGCCCCACGATACGCGTGCCGGCGATGAGTTTCATATCCATCACAAGCGCATCGACACCGCGGGCGCGGAGCCGCTCGAGGAATTCGGCATATTCGGCATCCGAACCCATCGGCATCAAGCTGAGCCCGTTTATCGTCACCCCGCCGCGAGCCATTACGACCGTACCATCGTCAAGGGCGCCAAACCGGAACGGTTCGGTCGCCATCTCGTCAATCGTCATGAGAACATCATCTTCGGCCACGCTGACATTGCGCAAACGCATAAAACCGCCCTCGCCAAATATCTGCGAGATATCATTCAGCGCTTCGTCATTGGAGGCCGCGCCCATATTCAATTCGCGGACAACAAGGTCGCCGATAAATATCATTTCCTCGGCAAGTTCGACATTGCGGGCACGCAGATCGCGGATCAGCCAATCGTCACTTCCCGGCGTGCCCTCGGCAGCGATTTCTACCTGCTCGGCAAACAATATGGCGTCCCCATATTCTTCGACGGTTACATCAAAAAGCTGGCCGGACCCGGTCGTGAAATCCATTTGCCCGCCTTCAAATGTCAGCGTTATCCCGTCTTGAAGCTGGAGCGATGTTGCAGCCGCCGCCTGTTGGCCGGTTGTAACCAGCATCACCACCATGGTGGCGTAGACAAGCAGAAGACGTAATGTGGCCATACGGGCCTGCGTTACCAGGTTCTTGATCATGCTGAACTCTCCTGCGGATTCTGTCGCCATCTGCCATGACAGATACTGTTTAAAAGAGATGTGCGCGCTGGTTATGTCTGTGCCATGGTAGACCACACAAGACTAAATTGACAGGCCACCCCTTTGACAGGCCACCCCTTTGACGGGCCACCCCTTTGACGGGCCACCGTCACAGGATTTCGACATTCACGGCACGTTGACTGCCACGGAACCCCGACATGTTCTTCTTCCCCCTGTTTGATGACAACCCATCGCGCCGCACGCCTTATATCTCATGGCTGATTATCGCTTTGTGTGTGCTGGTTTTTGTCTGGCAGCAGTCACTCGGCCCGCAGGGTGAACAATATGCGTTTTACAGCTATGGGTTCGTGCCGGCCCATGTCAGCGGTGCGGCACCCTTGCCGGCACAGCTTGTGGTGCTTCCGGCCTGGGCCACTGCAATCAGTTCGATGTTTCTGCATGGCGGATTAATGCATATCGGCGGCAACATGCTGTATTTGTGGATTTTCGGCGACAATATCGAGGATTCGATGGGACCGCTGAAATTCATCATTTTCTATATTCTGTGCGGCATGGCGGCGGCAGCTGCACAATTCGCCATTGATCCTGCATCCCGGATTCCGATGGTCGGCGCATCTGGCGGCATCGCCGGCATACTGGGGGCTTATCTTATCCTGCATCCAAAGGCGGCAATCCGGACGCTATTGGTTATTCTGGTCTTCATCCGGTTTATCAATCTGCCCGCATGGCTTGTACTTGGCGTCTGGATTGGCGGCCAGTTTGTCGCTGTACCAAACGCGCTGGCCAATGATGGTGGCGGTGTTGCCTATTTCGCACATATTGGTGGCTTTATTGCCGGCATGATTCTGGTGCCGTTCTTCAAACATCGCGATATTCCGCTGTTTGGGGCTGACGATGCGCCGCCGGCCCGCTGGGACGGGCAGCCGGTCCCCTTTTCAACCATCCGTGCGCAGGCCAACGCCAAATATCGTGGCCGTCGGAATGCGCTGGGATCGCGCGTGGTATCACCTGACCGCAACGCGCCGCCGCATCAGGCCGCGACAGATCAGGAACACAGGACAGATCAGGAAGACCCGCAGCAAAGCGGCCCATGGGCCGGGCCGGGCCGCAAATCCGGCGGGTCAGTACCGCGGCATCGGCGCAAAACCCGCGACTAGGCGCGCATTACATTCATCAAACAGGGGCGATGCCGCTTATCCGGCATCATCAGGCGCTGTCATCAGGCACCATCATCGGGGGCCATGATAAAAGCGTCCGCCCCCATCTGCTGAACGCCCTTTGCCAGCGCCGCTGCTGCCGCATGCGTGACATCGGCATCCAGGCCGCTGACAACGGCGGCGGTACCGAACTGGCCCGGCTTAAACCAGGGATAGCTGCCAATGCTGACCCCGGCATGATCCGCCTGCACCGCCTGCATCAAGCTGGCGATCGTCCCCTCACCAATGGCGCATTGCACGGTCAGACGCGTCATCGCTACACCGCCCGGCAGGCTGTCACGCAGCCCTTCAAACATCGCCTGCAGAATGGATGGCACACCGGCAAACACATGTACGTTTTCGACAATGAAACCGGGCGCGGCGCTCAGCGGATTGTCGATCAGCGTGGCGCCTTCAGGGATATCCGCCATTTTCTGCCGCGCCGCATTGAACTCGATCTCGGTATTTTCGTAATGCGCCAGAAGCCGCGCCTCGGCCTCGGGATGACGAATTACCTTGCGACCAAAAGCAGCGGCGATCGATTCGGTGGTGATGTCGTCATGCGTCGGGCCAATGCCACCGCTGGTAAAAACAAGGTCCACAGCGGCAGACATCGTTCTGACCGTATCGATGATAACTTCGCGCACATCCGCAATGACCCGCGCCTCGCGCAGCTGAATCCCCTGCGCATTCAGCTGTTCGGCCAGCCAGCCGATATTCTTGTCCTTGGTGCGGCCCGACAGGATTTCATCTCCGATGATGATAATGGCTGCAGTGGGGTTGGCGCGGGATATGCTGGACATGCTGGCTCTCTTTGAAACACTGAAAAATGAAATCTGTGCTGCGGTCATGCCGCCGCCGCTATCAGACGGACATAAAGGTTCTGGCGTTGCGGTCAAGGGGTGGCAGCGACATCTCTGCGCTTGGCAAGACGCATTATTAAGGATAGTGCTAGGCGCTGTACAACAGGAATTCGGCACGGGGACGATGCGAACAGAACCGGTGATACTTCATGGTGACGAGGGCTTTGCGGGAATGCGTGCCGCCGGCAGGCTTGCCGCCTCGGTGCTGGATATGATTGGCCAGCATGTCATCGCCGGCGTGACCACAGAGGCGCTGGACCAGATCTGCCATGACCATATCCTCGCACATGGCGCGGTGCCGGCCCCGCTGAATTACAAAGGGTTTCCGAAATCGACCTGTATTTCACTGAACCATGTGGTCTGTCACGGTATTCCCGGGCCCAAAACGCTGCGCGATGGCGATATTCTGAATATTGATGTCACAGTCATTCTGGATGGCTGGTATGGGGATACCTCACGGATGTATTTTGTCGGCGCGCCCTCGGTGAAGGCCAGCCGTCTGACCGAGGTCACCTATGACTGCCTGATGCGTGGTATAGATGCCGCACGGCCGGGCAACACGCTCGGCGATATCGGCCATGCCATTCAGGAACATGCCGAATCGAACCGCTTTTCCGTCGTCCGTGATTTCACCGGGCACGGTCTTGGACAGACATTCCATTGCGCGCCTACAGTCTTGCATTACGGCAACCCCGGGGCAGGCATGCGGCTTGAACCGGGGATGATTTTCACCATCGAACCGATGATCAATGCCGGCCGGCATGAAACCAAAATCCTTGGTGATGGCTGGACAGCGGTCACCCGTGACAGGTCCTTGTCGGCGCAATTCGAACATTCGATCGGTATCACCGATGGCGCACCGGAAATTTTCACGCTGTCACCAGCTGGTTACACCGCGCCGCCCTATGCTTGATTGCCAGCAGCCGGCCTCCACTACGCAGTTCAAATTTCGGACAAGGCGGATGTGGCACCCTAAAGGCGCGTTAATCTAAAATTATCCTTTATCGTCTACCCAATAGGGTATGGATGATCAAACTGACCCAAAAGATCCCCTGCCCGGAAAGACCCGCCCAGATAAGCGGCACCCCGCCCGGCTCCCGCCGTCTGACCATATGTCCGGACATCGCGCCCGCATGCGCGCCAAGGTGATGGAGAAAGGCGCCGAAACGCTGAGCGAGCTGGAACTGCTGGAGATGATTCTCTATGCCGGCAGTCCGCGGCGGGACACCAAGCCGCTTGCCAAGGACCTGATCCGGCATTTCGGCTCGCTGTCGGCGGTGCAGCGCGCACCGCAGGCACAGCTGATTGCCTTGGATGGGGTTGGTGAGGCGGCGATATCCGCCATCCGCATTGTCGAGGCGGCAGGCCTGCATCTCAGCCATTCAGATATCCGCAATCGCCCGATCCTGACCAGCTGGAGTGCGGTGCAGCATTATCGTGTAACCCTGCTGGCGCATGAACCTGTCGAATATTTCGTCATGCTCTGTCTTGATAACCGCAATCGGCTGATTGGCAAAGAAACCCTGTCGCGCGGCACAGTACACCAGACACCGGTCTATGTGCGCGAGGTCATCAACAGCGCGCTGAAACATCACGCCAAGGCTGTGATCCTTGTCCACAACCATCCCAGTGGCGAACGCGAACCCTCGCGCGCCGATATCGATATGACGGCAGAGTTGAAAGCCGCGCTGGCATTGGTCACGGTGACGCTGCATGACCATCTGATTGTCGCCGGACAGGATGTGGTCAGCTTCAAAAGCCTCGGGCTGCTATAGACCGGCCTAACGCCCGTCCTTTGGCCCGTCTTTTGGCCCTTGTCGCTTGCCGCCCTTGCCTTTGGCATTGCCCCTGACCCTGGCCTTGCCCTGCCCGCCGCCAGCACCGTTGATGGTGTCCTGGAGTTTATCACTTGCTTTGCGGGTCAGTTCGCCAGCGCGGTGGCTGGCCTTCATGAGGCCGGGGCGCGCCTGTTGCATGGCCTTGCCGGCAACTTCGCCTGCCTTGCGCTGAACATGCGGGTTGCGCGCGGCAGTCATCAGGGCCCTAACGATCAATCGGCGGAACAGCATTGGACATTCCCGTAATGCATGGCATGCGCCCCAAAAACGCAGCGCGTTGCGGAAAAAATGCCAGAAAACCTCGAAGTTGTCGCCCCTCAAGGTCTGGTATTTTCATACCCCCGATGCTACAACCACTAGCGTTCAGTGACAAAGGAAATCACCCTTATGATCCCTCGGTATTCGCGGCCGGAAATGACGTCTATCTGGTCAGAGGACAGCAAGTTTCAAATCTGGTTCGAGATTGAGGCGCACGCCTGTGACGCGCAGGCCCGTCTGGGAGTCATCCCTGCCGAGGCCGCCGCCGCGGTGTGGGAACGCGGCGCCTTTGACATAGACCGCATTAACGAGATCGAGCGCGAAACCAAACATGATGTGATCGCCTTTCTGACGAACCTTGCCGAGCATGTTGGCGAGGAAGCCCGTTTTGTGCATCAGGGCATGACATCATCCGATGTGCTGGACACCACCCTGGCGGTACAGATGGCGCGGGCCAGCGATCTGCTGCTGCAGGGGATTGACCGCTTGCTGGCGGCGCTGAAAACACGCGCCGAGGAACATCGCTACACACCCACGATCGGGCGCAGCCACGGCATTCATGCCGAACCGACAACCTTTGGATTGAAGCTGGCCAGCTTTTATGCCGAGTTTGTCCGCTGCCGGACACGGCTGGAACATGCGCGCGCCGAAATCGCCACCTGTGCCATTTCCGGTGCGGTCGGCACCTTTGCCCATATTGACCCGTCAGTCGAGGCGCATGTTGCCGAGAAGATGGGCCTGACCCCGGAACCGGTATCAACACAGGTGATCCCGCGTGACCGGCACGCCATGTTCTTTGCAACGCTTGGCGTCGTCGCCAGTTCGGTAGAGCGTCTGGCAACCGAAATCCGGCATCTGCAGCGCACCGAACTGCGCGAGGCGGAAGAATATTTTTCAGCTGGCCAGAAGGGATCATCGGCCATGCCGCACAAGCGGAACCCGGTGCTGACAGAAAACCTGACGGGCCTCGCGCGGGTCGTGCGCGCTGCGGTGACACCGGCGCTTGAAAATGTGGCGCTGTGGCATGAACGCGATATTTCACATTCATCCGTTGAACGGGTGTTCGGGCCTGACGCCACCATTACCCTTGATTTCGCGCTGCAGCGGCTGGCCGGTGTGGTTGAGGCGCTGGTTGTCTATCCTGAGTCCATGCAGGCCAATCTCGATGAGCTTGGCGGTCTTGTTCATTCACAGCAGTTGCTGCTAGCGCTGACGCAGCAAGGCGTCAGCCGCGAAGATGCCTACAGCATGGTCCAGCGCAATGCGATGGAAAGCTGGAAGACAGGCGCCAGCTATCGCGATCTGCTAAAGGCGGATGCAGATGTCATGGACAGCCTTGGCGCAGACGGTATTGATGCCCTGTTCGATCTCGACCAGCATTTTCGTCATGTCGACACGATCTTTGACCGTGTCTTCGGGCCGGTGTCATAGGTATGGATGTCATGGAACGCACCGTGCTTTATGAAGGTAAGGCAAAGATCATCTATCCGGGTCCGGATGCGGAAACGCTGGTGCAGTTTTTCAAGGATGATGCCACGGCTTTCAACGCAGAGAAGAAAGATGTCATTTCCGGCAAGGGGCTGCTGAACAACATCATCAGCGAACATGTGATGGGTGTTCTTGGTGATGCGGGAATCACCACCCACTTCATCCGCCGGCTGAATGACCGCGAACAGCTGATTCGCCGGCTGGAAATCGTCCCGGTCGAAGTGGTTGTCCGCAATGTCGCCGCCGGATCCATTTGCCCGCGCCTCGGACTGGACGAAGGGGCGCACCTGCCAGCAACGCTGGTGGAATTCTGCCTCAAGGATGACGCGCTTGGTGATCCGATCATTGCGCGCGAACATATTCTGACATTTGGCTGGGCCAGCGCCCCCGAATTTGAGCAGATTGTCGCCGAGACTCACAAGATCAACCATCTGCTGACCGAGATGTTTGCCGCCATTGACCTGCGGCTGATTGACTTCAAGCTGGAATTTGGCCGTACCCATGACGGCACGGTGATGTTGGCTGATGAAATCAGCCCCGATAATTGCCGTCTGTGGCAGGTTGGTACTGATGAAAAGATGGACAAGGACAGGTTTCGCCGTGATCTTGGCGGCCTGACCGAAGCCTATTCCGAAATAGCAAGACGCCTTGGCCTTTCGCTACCGGCGCTGTGATGCGCGCCCAGCCGCCTTGGTGGCTTCACCTCTCAATCTGACCGGGACAGAGACATGCAGGTTATCGTCAATATTTCACTGAAACACGGGGTTTTGGACCCGCAGGGGCGTGCCATTGGCCGGTCCCTTTCCGATCTTGGTTTTGACGAGGTATCGGATGTGCGGGTTGGCAAGCGGATTATGCTGGAAATCGACGAGGCAGACGAGGCGCGTGCGCGCCAGCGGGTTGCCCGCATGTGCGAGACGCTGCTTGCCAATACCGTGATCGAAGATTACGAGATCGAGATTGCCGAAGGAGACAGCGAATGAGCCTCAGCGCACTGCGTGTGGCCGTCATCGTGTTTCCCGGATCGAATTGCGACCGCGACATGATGGTGGCCATTGAAAGGCTGGCTGGCCGTCGCCCGTCGCTGGTCTGGCACAAGGAAACGACGCTTGACCCGGTTGACCTTGCCATTATTCCCGGCGGCTTTTCCTATGGTGACTATCTGCGGTGTGGCGCGTTGGCTGCCCGCGCGCCAATCATGGAATCCGTGCTGGATCATGCCGCCCGCGGCGGGGCGGTGATGGGGGTCTGTAACGGCTTTCAGATCCTGCTGGAAACCGGCCTCCTGCCAGGTGTCCTTGTCGAAAATGCCGGGCTGAAATATGTCTGTCGCAACACCGCGATTGAAGTGGTTGACGGCACCGCATCCCCCTTTACGGCGGGGCTGACTGCGGGCCAGAAGATGATCATCCCGGTGGCACATAATGAAGGCAATTACGTTGCATCCGATGATGATCTGCAACGGTTGGAAGATAACGGCCAGATTGCCTTTCGCTATACGGAAAGTGATATCACCGGCCCGGCCAACCCCAACGGAGCCGCCCGCGATATTGCCGGAATCCTCTCGGCAAATGGCCGGGTCATGGGCATGATGCCACATCCCGAACGGGCCATTTCATCAGCACTTGGCAGCGCCGATGGCGCGACCATGTTGACAGCCGCGCTCGAGGCGCTGGCAGCATGACTCAAGAGGCAGACAAGGCGATAGACAGGGCGATGGACGAACCGCG
>Ga0160423_10003821_pt1 | contig 12472 bp, 10 predicted proteins | sample CRUFie14St8metaG_FD_108191 | JGI IMG/M metagenome (GOLD analysis project Ga0160423, IMG submission 108191) | Marine microbial communities from the Costa Rica Dome - CRUD Field 142mm St8 metaG | ecosystem: Environmental > Aquatic > Marine > Oceanic > Photic zone | place: Costa Rica: the Eastern... | reverse complement strand
TCTCAAGAGAATAAACGTATTGATATTTTGTTAAATAAAACTAGAGAAGAAATAGCTAGAGACTATGTTACAAAAAATGAGTCCAGAGCAGTTATGAAAGACTTAGTAGATAGGCTAGATAAACTAGACGAAAAGCTTGACAAACTATTTGAATTGAGGTAAAATAGTTAAATGAGCACTCCTGCGTGGTTAATAGGTTTCGGGAGTATACCTCTTCCCGGAGATATGGGAATACTTCCTGACGGAACTATCACATCTAGTTCACCTCAACCAACACAACAAGAAATAAAAAAACAAAAAGAGACTAATGTTATGTCAACACAAAGAGACCAAAGAGTAAAAAGAACAGGAACTGCTATGGAACAAGCAGCTAAAGGTATTTTACCAGCAGCAGCTAAACCAAAAGTAGAAGACATTAATGTGCAGGAAGGTATTATTAGCACTGTTCCAAAAGTAGGTGCTACAGTGCCTGAGATGCCACTCAGACAAGCTCAAGTTCCTAGCCCAGAACAAGTTACACAAGGAGTAGCATCAGTACAGTTAATACCAGAAGATGTAGAGGTTACAACAGCTGACGTTTCTTTAGTAGGACAAGCACCTACTGCAGTCGCAGCTCAAGCAGCTCCATCAGCTCAAACTGAAATAACTGAAGATGAGATTGCTAAATTTGCAAATGTTCAAGACGTTCCTTTAATTCAAGGTCAAGATGTAACTATAAAACCGGGAGCTTTACAAGAACAAGTAACAGGAGTATTAAGTCCAGAAGCAATGGCTACAGCAGCTCAAGCTGCCGGAACAAGTCTTGCTAGAGTAAGTCGAGCTAAAAAACAATTAAGAAACGCAGGATTAAGCGAACAAGTTATTGAATCTTTAGGAAACAATCCGCAAGATTTAGAAGCTAAACTAACAACTTTTACAGAGCAAGAAAGAGGTATAGTAGAGGGTTTACCAGAAGAAGCACTAGTTACTGTTCAATTAAATAACTTATTATCTGGTATTCAAGAAGGTAAAATACCTACATGGGCACAACCTGCAGTGGCTGCTGTCGAGCAAATGTTAGCTCAAAGAGGTTTAGAAGCTTCTACAGTTGGTAAAGAAAATTTAGTAAATGCTATTGTTCAATCAACTATTCCTTTAGCTCAATCAAATGCTCAGGCTTTACAAAGTTCTATTTCTTTAGACAAACAATTAATTGCTCAAGAAGAAAAACAAAATGCTTTATTTAGACAGCAAGTATCTGTACAAAATGCTCAAAATGTATTTAATATGGATATGGCTCAGTTTAATGCTGACCAACAAAGAGCAGTTAACAACAGTAAGTTTTTACAAGGAGTTAGTGTGTTAGAAACTAACAACGAGCAACAAGCTGCTGTTCAAAATGCTGTTATAGCTTCAACTATAAATAGAACAGAAGCAACTTTAACAGAAAAATTAGCTAGTCAAAACGCAGAAAGATTTTTAAAACTAGATGTTGCTAATTTAAATGCCGAACAACAAAGTAATATTATAAATGTTCAAGCAGAGCAACAAAGATTACTTTCAAATCAAGCAGCAGAAAATGCAAATGCTCAGTTTAACGCTAGAAATCAAATTCAAGTAGATGAATTTATGACTAGTTTATCTTCTCAGATAGAGCAGAATAACGCTAACAGACTTACACAAATGAGTCAAATTAATGCAGCAGCAGAAAATGCAGCAGCTGCTAGAGCTGTAGGACTAGAAGTGGATGTTCAAAAATTTAACACGCAAATAGCTGCTAGTATTGACCAATATTTAGAATCTCAATTATTTGCTAGAGAACAGTTTAATGCTCAAAATGAATTAGCAATACTACAAAGTAATGCTGTTTGGCGAAGAGAAGCTAATAAAATTGATACAGCTGCTCAAAATGCAACTAATGCTAAAAATGCTCAAAATAGTTTTGCTATGAGTCAATCAGCATTAGCTCAACTTTGGCAAGAATTAAGAGACGAGTTTGACCAAATATTTAAAGCGTCAGACAACAACGAGCAAAGAAAAACTCAAATAGCTGTTGCAGGTCTTGGTAATAATCATACTAGAACTGATTCAGCATCAACTATAAACGGATTAAAAAGTTTTATAAACGCATTGACATAAACGAGGTATAATATGTTAAAAGGATTATTTAAAGGAATAAAAAATGCTTCTAAAAAAATATTTAAAGGCATTAGAAAAGTTGTAAAACCTGTCGGTAAAGTATTAAAAGAAGTTTTAAAACCTTTCGGTAAACTACAACAAAAACTAGGACCGGTAGGAACGATGGCACTGATGTTTATAGCACCCTATGCTTTACCTGCAATATGGGGTGCTTTTGGTGCTTGGGCAGGTGCATTGCAAGGACCTATGGCAGGTTTAATGCAAGGTATTCACACTGCTGGAGTAGCAGTGGGTAAAGCTTACACTACAGTAACTGGATTTATTTCTGACACTATTGGTAAAATTGCTGGTAATACTATTGGTAAGATACCTTTAGGTGCAGATAAGACAGTAGCAAGTGTTTGGAAAGATTTCACTGGCTGGGCTGCAAGAACTTTAGAGAGTAATAATTTAAAATTTGGTAACGATATTGTTACTCAAGGAGCAGACGGAACTTTAATAGATAGTAAAGGTTTTGCAAGTGCAAAAGATTTAGGTTTAAAAAATCAAAATATACTTGAGTTAGCACCGCCTACAGAAATACAAATACAGCCTGATTTAGTTTTTGACGAAGGAAGTTTGTTAGACATGGGAACTAAAATAAAACCTACTATAGACATAGAAAAAGTTGCTGTTGGGTTTGATAGAACTGTTCCAACTGGATTACCTAAAGGAGTACAAGGTTCTAACATAGCTCCTAAGTTTGTGGATGTACCTACTTCTTTTGTAGAACAAAATCCTGAATTATTAGCTAATACAAAAGCAATGAATAGTTACGCTAATACAGTTAATAGTATAACTTCACAAAAATTACAAGAAGGCTATACTGTAGGTAAAGCAGTAGCTGCTCAAGGTGCAGATGTGTTAAAAGATATTCAAGGTATACAAGCTGGTTACGAAACCCTCAAAGCAGAAGGTGAAGGCGGTGCAGTAGAACAACTTGGAGGTGACTTAGACTATGCTCTAAGTATCGGAAGACCAGTAGACACAACTTCTCTTATAGATAGTGCTGCTGACTTTTCTACTTTATCTCAAGCTTATGCAGATGCAGGTTATGGAGGTTTAAATACTCCACAACAACAATATCAATCAGGTGCTTATGGCGGAGCTGGTTTCGCTACTAGATTAAATTATCTAGCACCTACAATTCAATTACCAAGAGTATAATCATGGCTATAGAAGAAAGAGATGTAGAGTTTTATCAAACCTATGAAAAAGCAACCCCCGGTCAATCTTTGACTAATTCTCCTAATTCTAAGTATGCTTGGGAAGAAGCTCCTTTGTATACTAATAGACACGAAGCTGAAGTTTTTATTTTAGAACAACTAACAGAAGAACCAGTTTTTATAGAATTAATGTCCTTAGTGGGCAAAGGGGTAGCTATTGAAGACATAACTACTACATATCTTTTAAATGGTTTTTCAGAAGGTTTATGGAATGCTGACTTATTAATTCTTTTAATGGAGTCTGTTGCTTTTATGATTATGGGCTTGGCTGAAAAAGTTGGTCTTGATTATAAATTGTATGAAGGCGAAGAAGAAGATGATGAGCTAGAAGAAATTAATGAAGACTATGAAGATGAAGAAAGAAAAACTTCTTTAGATAAATCTATCGAAGTGTTAAGAAATAGATTAAAACTAAATCCAGAAAACAAAGAGATTGAACAAAAAATAGAAGAAGTACCAGAAGAAAAAATAACAAAGGTTAAAAGTTTACTGGAACAGAGTGAAGAACAAACGGAAGCACAACCTGTACCTGAACAACCCACAAGTTTATTAGCAGCGGAGTAAAAATGGCAAAAGCAGAAGACATAACTAAAAGTGAAGTATATCAAAGAGTAGTACAAGACCAGATAAAAGAGCCTTCAAAGTTTGAGCAGGTTATAGATATATTCGGTCAGTTTAAAAATCTAGTAGATAATAAAGTAAGTTCAAACATTGAGAATCTTCAAGGTAAAGGTGTTTTTGATAAAACTAGAGCTGTATCTTTCTTAGAAAAAATAGACGGTATAAATCAAAAGTATTTGGATATTGATAATAACTATGGTGGGAATACTAAGGCTTATGCTAGAGCAGAATTAAAAAGAGGTTATGACGCTGAGCTATTATCTAGATTACCAGCTGGTTCTTTTAAAGAAGGAGATGTTATTAACTTAAATAGACCCGATGCTTTTTATGGTGAAAACTTCGAAAAACAAGTTAATGAAAGAGCTAAAATGTATGATGATTATAGAATTACTTTTAGAGACGTTGCAGAGAAGTATAATACTGGAAAAGGAGGAGCAGACGAGTTAGTATTAAAATTAGAAAATGATTTAAAAAGAGCTACAAAGGTAACTGGTTTAGATTTAATTACTAATTTTGGTAATAAAGATTATTATAAAACTGCGTTTACTGGGGAAGGTTTACTTGACAAAATAGAATCAGATAATATTTATGAAAAAGATATTAGCACTATAGACATGGTAAATCAAAAGTTTAAAGCTTTATTTAGACAAAGCCCAGCAGCTGCTACAAAATTTGAAGAGCTTGTTAAAGACGTAAGAATAAATGAAGAACAAATCGCCATAGATAATACAAGAAGAGAACAAAAAAGAATAGATAATAAAACTGGTAGAGAGACTACAGTAACTGTGATGGACTATAAAATTACTTATATAGACCAAAATGGTAGAAAACAAACTGAAGTTATTACTGAACCGGTTAGAGGTACAGACCCTATACGTACAGAAAATGATGTAAATAATGTTATGGTTTACAGTAACCTTATCAAACCTGAAGGTCAAAGAGAATTTAATAGATTACTAAATGAACAAGACTATACTCCTAAAAGAGCTTATGCTGCTGTTTCTGCAAATGTTAAAAAGACTTATAGTGAAATAAAAAATGAAAATTTAAGAAAAGAAAACATGAGTAATTTACAAGAGTTGTTTAAAAATCATAAAGAAGAATTTTATTTTGAAGAAAAAATAGAAGGTATAAATGAGATTAAAACATTAAGAGATGATATCAAAGAGTATCAAAAGTATAAAAGCACTGGTGAATATGAAGGAACAACTCCTCCTACAAAACCTGCGTTTTACTATGATAACATAGAAGATTTTATTTCAGTAGAGCACCCTGAATATGCTAAGTTTAACGAAGTGTCTCAAAGTAACTTTAACTTAGAAACAAGAGGTTTAATATTGAATTCAACTTTTGATAATAGTCCAGAGTATATTGCTACATTTAAAGAGCTTGAAAAACCCGAAGGAGTATATAATAAAATTATAAATAATTTAATTCCTGAAGGTGTTTCTGAAGAAGAACTATCTGAAGATTATTTTATTGAAGGCACTAGAGTTTTTGTAAATCCAATGGCAGCTCCTTTGAGAGGTATTGAACTAAATGAAGTTTTTGGCACTCAAAAGTTTAATCCTAGGGAAGAATATGACTTAGGTTATAATTTTGAAACAAGTAATTTGGAAGCTATTTCAACTGGAGAATTTGTACCTGAAATAATTACAACAGTAGAGCCTAGAGATTTAGGAAAAAGGTCTGAAAAAACTAATGAAGAAATAGAAAGGTTTAAGAAAGAAGCAGAAGAAAAACGTAATATAGTAAGACGTAATAATGAAAAATTACTAAGACTTGAAGAAACAAAAGGTACTAAACGTCAAAAACCTAGAAGAGGTAATACTAAGTCAGAATTAATAAAAAGTAATGAAAAATTGAATGACGAAATAAATCAATTATTTGACACTATAAGAAGACTAGAAACCCCCTAATGGCAACCATAAATTTACTAGAGGGTATTGAAGATACTCCGCCATCCCAACAACCCATAAATCTAATGGGTGAAGCAGAGCTATCTGAAGCTGAAGCTCTAAAGTATGTTGTTAAAAAAGGAATGATGGACTCTATTGATGGTCTTAGACAAATATATGGTCAAATAACTTCCGATGATGAACTTCTTGAAAAGTTAAAAACCGAAGACGAAAAGCTAAAAAAAATATTCGACAATAAAGAATATGGAACTAAAGCTTTTTCTTCTTATTTAGGAAGTGCTGTCGTTGCAGACCCTATAGGCTATATACCTATTCTTGGTTGGGCTAAAAAAGCTAAAACTTTATCTAAAGCAACTGCTTATGGAGCAGGAATGGGGGCGTTGTATGGGTCTATTGGTTATGTTGGTGAAGGAGAATCAAGAGCTTTTAATGCCGTAGCCGGTAGTACTTTCGGTGGTGTCTTAGGTTTAGGTGGTGCTGGAATAGTTAGAGGTATTCAAAAAGCAATGGGTAAGAACCCTAGTTTTGCTAAACCTTTACAACAAAGAAGACAAGAAAATATAGAAAAAGGAGCTGCTCAAACTAGATTAAGCGGTGCTATACCTGAAGAAGAAATAGACAAAGTAGCAGCAGATGCTGTTGAAGAGATTCAAAAACTTAAACCAGCTATTAGTCTTGATAGAGGTATAGAAAGATTTTACAAAGCTGTTGGTGGAGATAAGATTTGGGATGTCGCAGTTAAAAACTGGGGTACTGGTCTTTCAGCTGCAGCACTAGGACTGGGCGGTTATAATGCTTTTGACGATGAAGACGCTACTCAAGGAGAAAGAATTACAGCTAGTTTAATACTAGCTTTACTAGGTGGTGGTGGAGCTAAGATAGCTGGTAAAATAGCTTTTAAAGATAAAACTTTATCTGAGATTATTCAGTCTGGTATAGTAGATAATTACGGATTACCTAAAGGTTATTCGCAATTAGTTAAAACTACTTTTGGTGAAGTAAATGAACTAAGGAATAGATTTTTAGAATCTGTTCAAGAAATAGCCACATTAAAACCTGACGAAAGAAAAGCAGTTTATCAATTAATGGTAGGAGACGTTAATAATTTAGTTGATAGCGGTTTAGAAAACTTTAGTACAAAAGCCAGAGCAGTTGTTAAAAAAGCTGGTCAAGATATGGTTGACGCAGGTTTATTAAACGAAGATATATTTTTAAAAAACATTGACACTTACTTACACCGAACATACGCTAAACATGTTCTAAGAGAAGGCGGTAATAAAAATGTTTATAACGCTGCTAAACAAATAAAAGTTATCGGAGATGAGCTTAGGAGAAGAGGTGAAAAACTAGATAAAGTTATAAATAGAAAAACCTATGAACGTAGTTTCAGAAACGATAGTAAAAACTTTGGACAATATAAAGACTTTAATGTAGCAGATATTGAAGTAGCGGTTTCTGCTGAAAGATATAGAAAACTAAATGAAAAACTAGCCAAGAAAAAAACTTTTAAAATAACTGATTACAAACTTAACGAAACAGTTAAAGATGTTAGAGAATGGGAAGTTATTTCTGATGACGGTGCAGAATTAATTTTAAGAGATAAAAAAAGAGTAGCATTAAAAAGAGACTATACAAAACAAGAAAGAGAAGAGTTAGGTGAAATAGAAGACGCTGCTTTTGCTATGGCTGAGACTGGTCGTTTAATGACTAATGATTTAGCTGTTTACAAGCTGTACAGTAACATAGCAAAAAATAAAGAGTTTTCTTTAGATGTAGATGAGTTTAATAAGTTTTTAGACGAAGGACAAATTAGAGCTGAAAACTGGGTGCAAATTCCTGTTGATAATATTACAAAGCTGCCTATAAAAAAATACGGACAACTAGCAGGTAAGTATGTTCCGCAAGAAGTTTATAACGATTTAACTAAAATACAAAAGCTAAAAGAAGGCGGTGGTCCTATTTTAGAAAATTATTTAAAAGTTAATAGACTATGGAAAAAATCTAAAACAGCTTGGAATCCTGTAGTACACGTAAACAATACTGTTTCTAACGTAATCCTATATGATTTAGCAGGGGCTAATTATAGATTCATGTCTAGAGGATTTAAAGAACTTTCTAAAGGAATAGAAGGAGATAAATCCGCTACGCTATACAACCTTGCTAAAGCTAATGGCGTTTTTGATAGTGACTTAGTTAGTAGAGAATTAACCGATGAAACTAGAGATACTCTGGAAGAAGCGTTAAAAAACTTAGCTGACGAGTTAAGTCCTGAAATTTTAAATGCTCAAAAATATTCTAATCAAGTTTTTGAAGGATTACAAAAAAACTTACAAAAAGGTTACGATTTAAGTTTTAAAAAGTTAGAAGACATTTATCAGTTAGAAGACCAAGCTTTTAGAATGGGTCTATTTATGGATAGACTTTCTAAAGGAATGAACGTACAAGAAGCTGCTGCAGATGCTAAAAAATGGTTTATTGATTATGATATTAACGCACCATTTATTAATCTTTTAAGAAGGTTTCCTACTCCGTTTCTTTCGTACACTTACAGAGTAATGCCTTTACTAGCCGAAGCAGCTGTTAGAAGACCTTGGAAGTTTGCTAAGTGGGCAGCTATGGGATATTCATTAAATGAAGTAGGTAAGGGTAAATATCCTTTTGCAGAATATTTTTCTGATGACCCTGACTTTGGTAGATTTAAAGAAGAAGTAGGAGACGAAATATCAGAAAGAGCTTTAATGCGTGAGAATCTTAGAAACAAAATGTTTGGTATGCCTTTCTTACCAGAAACTTTAATTAAGACTCCTTTTAAATCTGGTAGAGATAAAGACACTCCGCTTTACATTGATGTGCGAAGATTTATTCCGGGTGGTGATGTGTTTACAGTAGGAGATAGAGGTATTGGTATACCTATTCCTACATTTGGAACTACAGAAAAAGATTTAAGTTTAAAAATACCTGAAACATTTACTCCTAGTTTTGGAGCTTTAGGTGAAGTTTTCTTACCTTTACTAACAGGAGTAGACCCTTTTACTTTACAAAAAATAGATGGTTTAGGTTTAGGAAACGATGAAAAAGTTAAGTTTCAACATATTCTTAGTAGACTAACTCCTAATATACCGACTGCTGCTTTTACTGCCCCGCTGTTTGGTCCAGAGAGTCCAGTAGTAAAATACGACCCTTTTAGTCAATCTTTTGGTTCTAAAAAAGTAATTACAGCTTTACGTCAATTAGAAAGCGATAATGAAAAAGAAAATCTTTATGGTGAAAACTATACACCTTTAGAATCTATTTTAAGTGTTTTTGGTTTTAAACTACAGCCAGTTACTTTTTCTAAACTAGTAGGTTCTAAAGGTAGAGAGTTTGAAAAACTTTATGGTAATGTCAGAAGACGTTATTACAGAATAGCAAAACAATATAGAGAAGGAAAGATAAGTCAAGAAGACGCTGAAACACAAATTAATGAAGTTTATAAAATTTTAGAAAGAGCAAATAAAAAAACTCAAGCTTTTAGAAATGAAATAAAAGAAAGAGAACAAAGATTAGTAAAGTTTGAAGGCGGTGAAGTAGATGTGCCTTTTGCTCAAGAAGAACCTGAAAATAGAATTAACCCTCTTACTGGAGAACCTTACAGCGTTACTGCGGGTTCAGAAACTATTGCTTCTGTTATTGAAGAAAGAGAGCAAAAAGCAATCGGAGGATTAGCTAAATTAGGTAGTAAAGTAAAAAAAGCTTTTAAAGCCTATCACGGTTCTCCACATGACTTTGAAAAGTTTGACCCTGAAAAAATAGGTACTGGTGAAGGTTTTCAAGTATATGGTAAAGGTTTATATTTTACTGATACCGAAGATGTTGCTAAGTTTTACAAAACAAAATTAGAAAAAAACGAAGACGGTAAAATGTACGAAGTTAAAATTAATGTTGATAAGAAAGATTTAATAGACTACGACAAGCCTATTGGTGCTCAAACTAAAAAGAATAAAGAAGCTTTGGATAAAATTATAGATGATTTAAGTCCAGAAGATTTAATTTATTTTAGAAACTCTTCTAGTATTGATACTGATGATTGGATAAATATTAGTAAATATTATGATAAAGATGAAAATATGTTTAGAGAATCTATTAAAGATGTGATACTTGATGAAGACAATAATATTAAAGATTTCTTAAAAATTATAAACGATATAAAAGGTAGTGGAAAAGCTGAAAAGTTTTTAGAAAATTACGATATTAAAGGTCTTAAATATAAAGATTCTTCTAGTAGAGCAGTTAGAGAGGGTGCTCCGATTTCTCAAAACTACGTTATATTTGACCCTAGAATAATAGAAATATCTAAAAAATATGGTATAGCAATACCTGTAGCTGGGGCGGTTTTAAAAGAACTAGAATTAAAAAATGAAATATAAATATTTTAACGAAGACGAACTAAAGTGTAAACATACTGGTCAATGTAATATGGACTGGGCGTTCATGCAGACCATAGAAAGAATTAGAGAACGCTGCGGTTTTCCATTTAAAGTAAGCAGTGCTTATCGTTCTCCAGAACATCCTATAGAAGCTAAAAAAAGCTCTCCCGGAGCTCATTCCTCTGGTAAGGCTATGGACATACTAGTCAATGGAGAACAAGCTATGACGCTTGTTAAAATAGCTATTGAAGAAGGTATTAATAGAGTGGGGGTTTCTCAAAAAGGAGACCGTGCTTCAAGATTTATTCATTTAGATATGGATAACTCTAGAGCTACTCCTCGTATTTGGAGTTACTAATGTTAGTATTATATAGAGAAAAAGACCTAGACGAAGCTTACAGAATAGATTGTAGAGCTAGGACTAAGGATAACGTACCTTGGTTAAAAAGAGAAGAATTTAGAGATATCTATGAAGCTTTATTAGATATGCACTTCACTAAATCGATAGAAAAAAAAGTAAAGAAAACAGAGACAGATGTTTCTGAGTGGGTTATAGAAACTGTAAACAAAGCTTTACAAAACACTATTGATTTTGAACCTGAAAAATAACATGGACTTAGAACAATATTATGCCGAAGCTATCGGCTTTCTAATAACTTTGCTTACTGGACTAGCCTTAAAAGACTGGTCTATGTCTTTTATAAAAGGTGCGACATTTAGATTTAGCAACTCCTTTAAAGAAGGAGATAAAGTCATTCTTGACGGACAAGTAGCAATGATTATTAAAATAGGATTTACCCAAACTGTATTCGGGGTATATTCTGATGATGGTTATACGTGGAGATATATTCCTAATCAAAAAATAGATTCTATAAAACTAGAAAAAGTAGTAGACCAAGATTTACACGCTGACTCAGCTGCTGAGAAAGCTGAAAAACTTAGAAAAATATTGGAGGAAAAAGATGTTTGATAAATTAATTAAACCAGTAAGTGATATAGTTGGTAAGTTTGTAAAAGATAAAGATTTACAAGCACAACTTGACCACGAATTAAAAACATTGTTTCATCAAGCTAATTTAGCTCAAGTAGAAATAAATAAACTTGAAGCTAAAGGTAATTGGTTTCAGTCTTCATGGCGACCACTAACAGGTTATGTTTGTGTTGCCGGACTAGCGATTAACTTTTTAATTTCACCAATCGCAAAAGGTTTTGGTATTGATATACCACAAGCTGATGCAGGTGTGATGATGCCCCTTTTAACAGGAATGTTAGGAATTGCAGGAATGAGAAGTTATGATAAGCTGAAAAAAACAGACTCTAAATAATAATGCTTACGGAGGTAAAAAAAGCGAGTGGGAAATGGTAATGGTCAGGATTTCTGTGTCCTGTGTGTCCTATTTTGGATAACAATAACAGTAATGTATGCTTCATTTACAGCAATATAAAAAAATAATAATTTAAATATTTTAAAAAACAAAAAACTTATTTTGTTTAAGGGATTCTTTTAACTTAATTTTTGTTGCAAATCTTCATGTAAAGGTTTAACCCTTTTTTTAACAGTATAAACTAGCTTTTTTATCTTTTCTTTTTCAGGAAACTCAAATATTTTATCAATATCTTTGTCTTCGACAAAAGACAACTCAGTTATTAACCTGTTATCTTTATCTATTACTAGCTTCCAGCTAATAAGATTCCCTTCTTTACTTTTATTGTTCCTCTTCATTGGTAATACCTATAAATTTTACTTGGTCTTGTCTTCCTCTAAGCCCTGCTTTCATATAAGAAGTAGCACGACCTTCAAAAAAGTTCTGATGTTCAACACCAGTAACTTCATCTAGCCAAGGTAAAGGATTTTCTCTTTGGTCAAAGTTTGTTTTAAGTCCTAGTTGTAAAAGTCTTCTATCAGCTATGTATCTATTGTAAGCATACATATCTTTTTTAGTTAGACCTTCTATATCTCCCATGTCAAACACTAAATCTAAAAACTTATCTTCAAGTTTTACCATGTGTCTACAGATATCATAAAGTTCTTTTTTAAACTTATCAGTCCATATATCTAAGTTTTCTTGAATAAACTCTCTAAATAATTTTGTCATAGCTTCAACGTGCATTGACTCATCTCTAATAGAATAAGTAACTATCT
>Ga0160423_10003820_pt1 | contig 12474 bp, 9 predicted proteins | sample CRUFie14St8metaG_FD_108191 | JGI IMG/M metagenome (GOLD analysis project Ga0160423, IMG submission 108191) | Marine microbial communities from the Costa Rica Dome - CRUD Field 142mm St8 metaG | ecosystem: Environmental > Aquatic > Marine > Oceanic > Photic zone | place: Costa Rica: the Eastern... | reverse complement strand
ATTTTCTTATAGAGTATATCGTAGCTAGATTTTACCTCTACTAACGTCTTCTGTATGTCTGCCTCAGAAGTAAAGGTACAAAATAGCTTATTGTTCATGTTGAGGGTTTGGATATAAATATTAAACCCTCTGTAAAGAATTATAATTACTACCTGCCTCTACTTTAGTGGAAAACCCATACTTTTTAAATATAGCGAGGATGTTTAATATTACATATTTTTCTTCCTTAGATACATCTAACAAGAACGAATCATACGTGTAGTGAACAATGTTGGTTTCACAATTCTTAAGCAAATGAACTATTTCCTCTAATATAAGAACATTATAATAGGTTTCTGTATTTTGGAGTATGTAATTAAACAGCTTTTGTTTTTTCATATCTGTTTTAAAAACATATCCAGATTTACAGACAACTTCTTTTTTACTACTTATATCATCTATATATTTTTCTACTTTCTTAAAAAATTCTAGATCTTTATACTCCTTAAATACTCCTCCGTATAGCTGTTTAAACGTCAGTTCCTTAGCTTTCTTATAATCCACCCCATACATGTCAGCAAATGCTTGGTGTATGTCTCCTTCACCAAAATTAAAGTCTACTAATTGTGCTGCCAAAGTAGGGTGATAAGCACTAATGTCAATCTCTAACAAAAAGTCATTATCGGGAATAAACGCTTCTCTACAACCCGATTTTTTATCTAAGGCAGCATAATTAATCCCACCAAATGAATTCGAGGGTCTTGTTGTGGTCGTTTTTAAATTAAACTGCGAGTAAGTCCAATCGCGTTCTACACCAAAATGCTCCTCAAATAATTTAGGATCGACTTTAAGCCCCATTGATTCGATCCAATAGAATACATGTGTGGCCCTGTTGTTATAAAACTCGAAGTGTTGTGGTTTAGGTAGCGTAAAAACATGTTGTACGGCGTTAAATATTGTCTCACAACGTTCATAATGCTTTACTATCGGAATTATGCTACCTATGTTGAGTATGTGGGGGTATTTCCTATAGAAAAAATCGTGACATGGAAATTGATCTGGGATATCCGTAGGAGAAATAAAGTAAATGTCGGAAAGCTGCTTTAAAGGTACTATATGTAAGAATTCCTTCTTGTCTCTTACAAATATCTCTTCATAATTTCCTATTAACTCGTATACTTTATCTAGATCGCAGTTTGTAGCTTCGCTATGCTCTATTACAACTAAAAATCCCTTTCTATAATTAATTTCCCTAATATAAAAACCATTAAGTCCTCTATTAGAAGGATGTTGGTTATCATTTGTCCAAATAGGTTCAATGAATACCTTCTTAAAGTTTTTATCTTTAAGCTGTTGAAGTTGTTCGTTATTTTCTACAAGCCAGAACACACTTTAATATACAAACCTTTTTAGTAACCTCCACCATAAGATGGAGAAGAAGGGGGAGGGGGTGGTGCCGCAGGGGGTGGAGAGGCTGCAGGGGGTGGAGAGGCTGCAGGGGGTGGAGAAGAACTTGGAGGTGGTGAATAAGATGATGGAGATGGGGTAGGTAAAATAGGAGCAACACTAGAATATGAACCGTCAGAAGAGGGTGGTGTCATAGATTGAGTTACTCTATTTAAAGTGTTTTGTGGGGTTGGATCTTTAATCAAAATTTCACCTGCTCTTCTAAGACGTGCATGGGGAGTAGAAACATGTTTAGCTCCTACCATAGGACCCCTACCAGGGTGGATATGATACAAACCAGTATAAGGACTTCCATCGGGAAGAACAAATTCAGTACCGTCTGTGTATAAGGCATAAAATTCTGTGTAATTAGTTAGGAATTTGCTAAATCCTTCTACTTTACTGTTTTTTTCAACATATTCAACCATATTTTTATTCACAGTAGCTACTTCAGTAGGTTCACCTGTTATTTTCCAGGGGAATTTAAAAGGTTTATACAAGCTAAAGGCATACCCCTTAGTATCAGATCTTATATCGTCAAAGTCTTCGGCAGTAATTTCAATAAAAATAGGTTCGTTTCTTTTTCTGCAGAAATATCTTGTAAACTCTCCTAAATAATATTCTGTTTCAGTTGGGGACACAACTTTATATTGGGGGAGTTCATCTTGTTCGATTATAGCACTTTTATTTTTAACTTTTTTCCCAAAATTATATTTATTAGAATCTTCATTAAAAAAGTCAATAGCACCAAAATCATTTTTAGTATTATAATCCCCATGCTTAAACTGGATTAAGATCCTATTAGGTTTGTCCTGGGGGGTTCTTCCTGTGTAGTATTGACCTGTAAAAGTTTTATGATAATACCCTATGTACTCTTCCTTAGTGCTTTTAACTTGCCATTCACCACCAGGGGTGTACAAATTAGGAGTAATTCTATTTAGAGGATAATAGGGCATTATGTTAAGGGACGTCTTTTAATTTGGCCAAGGTTAGCTTCGGCAATAGCGTTTTTCTGTTCTCTACTACCTTCGGTTCCTTCACCTACAGAAGTATGGAAGTGTGGGCCTGTTGCTGCTAAAGTAGGGTTATAATATTCGTTTTTATATCTAATTTGAGAATTAGCAGCTGTAAAACCCTTTAATATATCTTCAATTTGCTTTATTCGGGATTGGTCAACAGCTCCATATAAAGCTTGAGCTTGAGCTCTTGTATATTTTTTAACTTCTTCGGTAGGTACGTTTCTAATTTTTTTAGGTCTTGGACTAATAACAAAATCTAAACCTCTACCAGAAGCATGTCTACTAGTTTTAGACTTTTTGTGGTAACGATCATTACCCCCAGTAAATATAAGAGTTAAAGCAGTTTCGGCTGCAACCGCTCTTACTAATTGGATTCCATAGTCCGCTGTTTCTTTTGTAATATCCCCTCCATTAGACAATTCATCACCTTTTTCGTGGAAACCTACTTGTTTTATTGCAACTCTTAATCTATCAGCATTAGGGGTATTAGTAGCTCCTGGTGGTGGTGATGGATTTGTGTTATTAGAAGTTTTATTATTTCTTGTATTACTTCCTCCTCCACTGCTAGCCGAAGATCCTTTAGCTGAATTTTTCTGGGCTATGGTTTTTTTCTGTTCTGCAATATTATTTTTAGGGACAGATTGCCCATCGATAGAAGTAGTCCACCCATCAGCATTGATAGCATGAGACACTCCTTTAGTTAAGAATTCAATTTTCTTTTTATAGTTAGGAGGTAATAATTGTTCGTTAATAGTATATTTTTGATATACTTTAATTCCACTAATACCTAACATAGTAATGTCTAAACTTAAAGGAATAAATCCAATGGGAGTAATTTTAGCAGGTTCCTCTTGTCCTGTATCAGGGTTTACAGAAGGTTGAGAAAGAGCACCTACTATATAATTTAAATAAGGTCTAAAACTTGTACTATAAGTTTCAATATCATCTTCATCTAATTTAAGTTTTACTACACGGAGTAAATACTTAAGTACTTTTACTCTATATTCAGCAAATTTTTCTTCTGGGGTTTTTGGAGCAGGATCTGGGGGGTTATTATTAGTTGCCTCGGATCCAGCATCATCCTTGGTATTTTGCTTTTCTTTAGTTACCCTATCTGTAAGACCCACATTCCAAGTACTAAATGCTGTAGCATTTTCTCCTACAACATTACCATTAGCTTGGGCCCCTACAGTCATCATATTAGCTATATCCTTAGAAATTTCGGTTTTAATAGAAACATCCCTAACAAAACTACCTTCACTAGGTCTAAAAGTATTTACATTAACACGAGTAGGTTCAGGAAGTGGTTCTTCTAAGAATTCAAATAGACCAGGGATTTGAGTATTATCCATAAAACGGACGGCATTTGTGTCCTCATCATAAATTACTTCAAATTTATTTATACCACCTAAAGATCTTTGAACTCCTTGAAGCAAAGTAGTGAAAAAATCATATAAAGATAAATTTCCATCTTCATCTATATTTTTTCCTAAAATGTCCGAAACATAATTACAATTAATATGGATATGCATTAATCTTCCTACATAATTAGATCGAGTTCTAAATTCTGTACTTAAAACTTTATTAAGAGTTTCTAAGTTCTCACTTGCATCATCAATTATACCTGCCCAGCTCCAAAATCTGTTCCAAACATTATCTTCAGAGTTTAAATCTTCAGTATCCTGTTCATTATCAGGTAAAGGAATCATACAAATTCTAGGATCAGTAGAAAATTGTTCGGGTACTGTAAAACAGTAATTTGATTTATAATCAGAATCAATTGACACTATAGGAGGAAATCTATCATTCCCAGTATCATATATTAAACAATATTGTTCAATAATTCTACATAAAGCTCCAAACTTAATATATAACTGTTCTTCACCAGTTGAATCATCATCAAATCCAAACTCTACACGAACTAATTCTTTTGTAGGACCTACAGATTGTAAAAAAGCATCAAGGGCACTTGAGAGTGCTACAAGATCTGTAGGGTTAGCAAGTCCTCCTGTATCTAAATCAACTGTAGAATTTCCTTCGTTAGACCAAGCAAGGTATTTATCCTTAAGTTCTCCTTCTAATGTAGGAAGAGATGGGATCTTTTCTTTAAGGAAAGAAGAATAAATTTTATCTAAATAATAAAAATCAACTTCAGTAAAAAACCCATCATTTTCTGTAGCTTTTTCTCTTAAAGCATTAAATATTAAATTTAATGTTGTTTTATCTTTATCTTTTTCTATTGAAGGAGCATCTTCATCAGCATCATCATTTTCTTCTTCAGGATCATGTTTTAAGACATTAATCTTCATAGACTCAATAACATCACCAGGGGTTCTTGCTTTTATAGAAATATCATAAGACCCATCTGGGTTAAGGTTCCAAGTAAAATTAACTACGTATCCTAAAAAAGCATCATAATTGCCCGAAGATTCTTCCCTACTTTTTTCTATTTGGGCTAAAATTTCTTTTTGGGTGTGGTTTCCTTCTAGATAGTATTCACTGTTAGATATAGGAGTAGTATTTACAGTACCATCATTATTATAATAGATAGTGTGGCCCCATTCTAATAAAAAACTATACTTTAATCTTAAAAATAAAGTTTCAATTATATTAAATTGTAAAGTATTAAAACACTTTAATTTAATTTCTGCTTCCCTAAGTGATCCTCTATTTAAAGATTTCACTGTTGCACTTTCTACCCCAGGCATAGGTACTAAACCATAATCAGCATTAGAAACCATACCATATGAGGCATTGCTAAATAAATCACTATAATTAGATGTTACACCTAATCTTTGTTGGGCTACCCCATTGTCATTTATAAATGAAGTACCACCAAATAAAATAAAATTTGAAGCTAATCTATTTCCAGCATACGATTCAGGAATTTCTATTTCAGTACATTTTTGTTCTGAGATATTGATACCCGATGTAAGTTTTAGAAATGGGGTTTTGCCACTAAGAAAGGTAAAAGCACCATTTTCATTACTATTTTGCCCTAATTTGAATTGTCGAGTTTCAACTTGTTGGGCAACGTAATCCCTAAAAGATTCCCCTATAATATTAGGCATTACGAGTTAAGTTTTTTATATTTAAACAGAACATCACTTATGTTTAAAGGAATCCTAATTTGGGACCCTATAGGGGGATATAAAGAATTTTGGGCAAACGATCTATTAGCAGTAGCTATAATCCACCATAAAGATTTGTCTCCATAATATTGTAAAGCTAACAGATCAAATCTATCACCAGACGTAGTAACAACCCAAATATCGGTTTCAGATAAGGGACATTCAGGGTATTTACTTTCAGCGTAATACCTTTGTTTAGAGTTATTTCTTAAAATTGATATGTCTTTATACCTGTTCATTGTCCTAATCCTAATCCTACGAATGATTTACCTTTACCTGGAACATAATTCTGGTTTCCAAGTCCTCCACCAGAAATAGAAACAAAGTTAAAGCCAGTTACTTTAAAGCCAAAAGGTAATTGTTGAATTTCACGAGTGTTTGTAATTCTATTACCTTTAGCATTCCTAGCTAACTCCCAACTAAAATCGGTTATGTTAGACACCGAAAAACCTTTAATTATCCCAGGGTGATTTGTAATATAATCTCCTACTGTTAGTTTTACTATGCTCCCTCTCATAAACCCAGCATTGCTATAGTCTGGGGCTGTAGCTCCTATTAATCTATTAAGTTTTCTGTACATAGGAAGTAATTCTTCACGAGTGTGAGCGTATACTGTAAATCCTAAACTAAAACTCCTATCAAACCCTTTATATGTATAGAATTTTTGTCCTCTACCTACATATTGGTGTTCACCCCAATCTGCTGATAGTGCTTCTGAAAATTCATCTATATATGCTCTAAAGTATAAAAACTCATCCTCTAAAGAATCATTATTAATGACCCTCATATTAAATTGAATAAGATCCCCTTGTTCTATTTCAGTGTTACGAGCAGTACTATCATAAGCATTTATAACATCTGAAGTACCCCCAACAGGAGTACCATCTGCATTTTGAGGACCTACATTAAAATCTATTCTTTTGGCAAGTTTTCCAGGGTCACCTACTTGATAAGTTTTTTCTCTGCTAAATTGAGAGTAGTCAGTTTCAGGGAGAATTGGTGTGTTTCCTGCCTCATTAATTTTTTTTCTAAAATCAGCTAACTGACCTTCTTGGCTAATAGGGTCTATTTCTCTAATTTCCTCAGAGGTAAGTGTTGCTCCCGTTTTACGAAAAGCTACATCTAAGTTAGTATCTAAAGTACCAGATATATAAACATTGTTATCAAGGTTAACTTTTTCGTTACCATTAAATAGATCATCATCCTTTAACGTAGAATCTAAAACAGCATTACGATAACTATAAGTAGCTCCTAATTTATTTTTGTCGTTTCCTTCAAATTGGTAAGGACCAACTTGTTTTCTAGTTAAATTTTCTGTATCAGTATCTAAACTATTAGGAAGATACACATTAGGGGTTATTAACAAACCTCCATCTTCACTAGTAATACTTTCAATTAAAACTTCATTCCCTTCTCCAGTAAAAGAAATATATTTTTCAGAAACACCACCTTGAGTAAGTAAGTTTCTATAGTTAATTTCTACAGGACGAGGGGACCCTTGATCAAATGGGAATGCTTGATAAGGATTATTAGTTACTACTGCTCTTCTAATTCTAGTAGTACCTCCAGATCTAACATCAATGTTAGGACCACCTATATACTTAAATAAAGCTAAACCTTCAGTATCTATACCAAAAGTTAATTTAGATTTTTCAGTAACAGGACCGTCTTCACGGTTAATAATTTTTCTGTATAAATTTACTAATCTATTGTCGTTACCTGCATCATCTTGGTTATATTCAAATGTTTGGAGGTATTCATATTTAGTAGTAAAATTATCAAAGTCTGGGAGTAGTGAAAGGGGATCAAATTCTCCTGTTGGTTTTTTAGCTAAACCATTTCTTTCAGTGTGTAACCCAATAGAATTACCTCCTACTTGAGCTAAAGTCTGGATTGGGTTATATGCTATATTTATTTGGCTTCCTAAAGGATTTGCAGAGCGTCCTCCTAGGGATAAAGGATTAGTTAAGATTAAAGCTTGTTGTTTAGCTATAAAATTTATACCCGCAACAGTAGTAAAAAATTTACTAATTCTTAGTACGTCTTTAGCACTATTTACAGGATTCAAAAACCCGTTTCTTAATAAAAAATCAGGAGCATCAGTTCTTTGATTGTCCTGTTCTGGGATGTCCTTTGTTATAAAAGGATGTCTACTATTTCCCCCTCCAGGTCTATCTTTCCCGTATTTCAGGGACTTTAAATCCGTTTGTAGATCTATTAATGCCATTCATCAGATAGAAACACCTTCAGGAAGGTTATCTTCGTATTTACCCTTAGAAAAAGTTTTATTAATAGAAATAGTTCCAGGATCCTTAAGAGGACCTGTAGGTGTTACACCATTTAAATCTAATCCTGAGGGGTTAACTCCTTTTCCTAGGCTTAACTGAGGGTCTCCATTAATTGAAAATTGGTCGTGAACCTTAGATTGTTTAAAGGCTACATCATTATAACGAGCTTTATTTTCTGATGGAGATTTAGGTCCGTAGTTGGAAGTATTTACTTTGTCTATTAATGCCATGATGTTTTTATTTATAAATATTATAAAATTTTGGATTATGCTAATTTAGAAGCTCCCATTGCAAAGAAAGTACCTGCCTTATTACCGTCAATATTTACAACACCACCTTCTCTAACTGTTGCTATTAAAGTACTCATATTTTGATTTAATTCATCTAATTTAGCTTCCATAGCAGCAGTGCTGGTTCCACCTGCTTCAGCCTCTTCTTCTCCACCACCACCAAATATACTTGATATACCTGTAGAAACTGTGCTTAAACCTGCTAATGCTGTTATAATTGGAAGTGCTGCTAAGCCTGCTATTGCCATTGCTCCTAACCCACCTGCTACTCCAAATAAAGAATCAGATAAAACCCCCATTGCTGGGGCTATGCTAGAAAATGTAACTAAACTTTGAACTAATCCTGCTGTATCAGCATCTGCCATTTTTTCAAATCCTATAGATAAGGGTATCATAGATAATCCTACAAGAGTTAAAGCAGTAGCTGCAGATAAAGCAAATGCTGCTGAAGCTCCTATAGCTACTACTCCAGCAGCCAATGACATTAAACCAATCCCCATTATAGGTAACATTAATGCTTTTTCAAGAGTAAGAGCATCCATAAGCATAACAAATCCTTCAGCTACAGAAGTAATAATAACTCCAATTCCTGTAAACACAGCATGAATAACAGTACCTATTGCTTCAATTGCAGGAGCTGCTACGCTTAAAGCATATGCAAAAGGAATCATTGCTGCCCCTAATAACGCTAAAGCAACAGGAGCTACAAGACCTACAGGACCAAGTGGGGTTGGTGCGGCCATTGCCTGAGCAAAAACTGTTAATCCCGTACTTAATCCTTGAAGCCCAGCTCCTGCGGCAGTCCCCGCTAATGCCACTGCTGCTAAACCTATAGCTCCAGCAGTCATAGCTACAAATCCTAAAGCAGCAGGTATTAAATTTAAAGCACCTTGTAAAACTTTTGTACCTGCCATGGATTTTAAACCATCTCCTAATCCTGTAAGGAAGTCTTTAATTTTATCACCTAAACCAGGAGCGGCACCAACTCCTCCAGCAGCGTCTGCTGCTGATCCAACTCCTTCTGCTGCTTTAGAAGCAGCATCACCACCTATTCCTAAAGCACCTTTTACTGCTCCTCCAACACCTTCTCCACTAGAAGCTGCTTCAAAAAATTTACCAGCACCTGAAGCTAAAGAAGTCATACTTTTAACACTGTCTGCTAAGCTTCCAGCTACTTTTACAGCCATTATAGTACCTACCAGACCCATAGTTGTGTATAAAATAACTGAATTTTCTAATAAAGAAGCAAGGAACCCAATAGCTGGGGCAAGCGCCGCAGTCATTTTTTCTACTGATTTAGTAATTTGTTCTTGAGTAGAAAGACGAATTGCTTCTTCTTCACTAATACCAGCAGCAGCTGCAGCTTGGGCATCTGTTAAGCCTTTAGCTTTTTGTTGAGTTAAAATCATCTTAGCAACATCCTCCTTTTGCATGCCTAAAGATTTGGCTATAGCATCTTGTTGGATTCTATTACCACTAGAAAAGGCATCCATAATAGCTTGGTTGCTACCTATTTCTTCTGTTAAGGTTGCTATGTCATTGTTTAATGCTGCTGTTCTTGCCTTTTCTAAGTTTAAAGACTGGCCTGTTAACAATTCAGCTTCCATTTCAGCAGCAATGGAAGATTCAAAATCTAATAATTGATCTGCTATTCCTTCTGCTTTTGCTAAGTTAATACCTAAAGCAGCAGCACCTGCAGCAGCTTCTACTAGACCTTTTTGACCGCCTTTAATACTTAAAGCTAAACTATTAGAAGCTTTACCTGCATCGCCTAATACACTCTTAAAATTAAGTGCTCCTTTTCCACTTTTTGCAAATTCTTGTGTAACTTCAATAGCTTGCCCTCTAGCATCCCCTAAACTATCTCCAAATACCTCAGCTCTTAAAGCCATATTTGCTGTAGCATCAGCTGATAATCCAGTTAAAGTAGCTAAATCTGTAGCTGCACCAATTGTTTCGGGGTTGAATGCTGCTGCAACATTTATACCTGTTTCTTGAGTTAAAGAAGCAATAGTTTTAGCAGCGTCTATAGATGATACTAAACTACTATTAAAGGTACCAGCCTCAGTTGTTACCTTAGCTAATTGAGCGGCCGAAATTCCTGTTTCTTGTCTTATGTTTCTGGCTGAAGTTTCATATTCACCATAACTTTTAGCAATAGCTCCTAAAACAACTGCTGGGTCTGTGAGTGTTTCTGTAAGTCCTCCAAAAGCTGATTTTGCTCCAGCTGTTAATACAGACATTCTACCTCCTAAAAGTCCAGCTTGTCTTTCTCCTCTAGCAATTTCATCTGCTACAGCAGCCATATCGGCTTCAACTTGATCTAAATTAAGAGATTTAGCAAATTGTCCACCAAAAGCATTAAGAGTAGAAAGTAGACCTCCAGCAACACCCATTAAACGGTTTGCTTCTTCTCGTATCGCTAATTCTTTTTCTAACTCAGCATTAATGTCTTGTATAACACTATATTCATCAAAATAAGCGGCAACTAAAGCTTTTTGTTCTTTAGTTAGATCATCGGAAAGGCGTGCATACTCTGCTAAAGTAGCATTAATTTCTTGTTGACTTTTTCCTTGTGCTTCTAAATTAGCTTTTTCTTCTGCTAATAATTTTCCTAATTCTCCTTGGGTAGCTAATGATTTTCCTTCTTGTTTAGCAATAGCTAACTGTGTGTTTAACTTTTGTGATAAATCTTTTAATTCTTTATCATTAAGTTTTGAAACATCTTCTTGATTCAGTTTAAATCTTTGAGCTACATCTTCAAATGCTCTAAAAGCTTTTCTAGATTTATTGACTGAATTGGCTTGGTTTCCTAACTCTTCGGTAATTCCCCTTAATTCATCATAAAGATCCCTTGCTATTCTAACATCTTCTTGATTGACTGCCATGATGATAAATATTAATAAACTACCTTTTTACCCTTTTTTTTATTTTTAGCAGCTTGTTGGGCAAACTCAGGAGCTTTTATATTTCCACTTGAATCCATTACAGTAGTACCACTTCCCCCTTTGGAATTTTCATAAGCTTCTTGTTCTTTTTCATAATGCTCTTGAATTTTCTTAAAAGTAAAGTTCCGTAACCATATAGGCATATTATACACCGTATGAAAGTCATAACCCCCCTTACCATAAAATACTATTTCATGGATCTGGGAAAATAAGGAAGCTCTATATTCAGAGGTCAGGCCAAAAAAACGTGAGGCCGATGGGAATGTCAATATCCTTGACATCACCATCTGGTCCCTCATATTCAAAAGTTAAATTTACGTCTGGTTGGGTTTGCTTAATATGTTCTCTGAATGCTCTAGAATCTCTGGCTAAGAAATAATTGTCTACAAAGCTTCTAATGGTCATTTTTTCTACATCACCATCAACTGCTGTGATCATAAACTTAAGTCTAGTAGATAATTCTGGGCTAGCATTTTTATTAAGTTTCTTTAAGCCCCTAACTTCCGCATCTATTTTTTTATCGTCACCGTGTGTGAGTAACTTGTACGTAAGTAGTGTTCCTGATGTAGGTAATTGGAAATTAAATTCGTTTTTTCCTTTACTAAAACGTTCTATATCAATTTCCTTATTATCTAATTGGGAGAGGTCAACTGTGTATTCTTCCCCGCTATATGTAAATGTGTAATCTTTACCATATCCTAAGATACGTGCTGCTACCATGATAGCATTTTTATCACCTACAATTAAGTCGTTATAATTTATATCAGATACAATAAGAGACTTAAGCAATTCATCAATTACTGTACCTTTGTTGATATAATTTTGGTTGGTTAAAATGTCCTCTTCTTTAGCAGTCATATACTTCATCTCAATTTTACCAGATGAAAGAGGATTATCTTTGTCGTAGACTAAACCTTTTGAAGGTAGTTCTACCATTTCTGTTGGAAACTTCTTTTCGTCACTCATTTTTTAATAACTTTTGTTTGATATAAATATATAAAAAAAACAAAGGAGCGCTAAAGAGCGCTCCTTTCTTTATAATATTTGGCTTATATTAGAAGTTTAATACGCAGTAATCCATTCCTAAACCTACGGTTAATTCTTGGATTGTACCGTCTTCATCCCAGCTGTAATCCCCAAAATTAGCTGATTTGATAAAGGCACCTTTTAAGATCCACTCGCTGACGATATCGCCTACAGGACCGAGTACGTTTAAGGTTACGTTTTTCTTATAGAAATCAGAGTAACCGTCTCTACCTGTTACTGATTCGTGGTGCAAACGGACCCATTCCATTACTGCTTGAGCACCTGAAGGAGTGATTGGGTCGTGGAGTGCTAATTCTACATCATTCCACTTAAGCTTACCTTTAATT
>Ga0160423_10003817_pt1 | contig 12480 bp, 28 predicted proteins | sample CRUFie14St8metaG_FD_108191 | JGI IMG/M metagenome (GOLD analysis project Ga0160423, IMG submission 108191) | Marine microbial communities from the Costa Rica Dome - CRUD Field 142mm St8 metaG | ecosystem: Environmental > Aquatic > Marine > Oceanic > Photic zone | place: Costa Rica: the Eastern... | reverse complement strand
TAAGCTATCCTATGAACTTATAGACCTTACGGAATCACGCTTTCATGTAAAGGCTACGGGTGATGATGGAGGTTCACACCTGTGTGTATACATTGAAAGGGCTGAAGATGGCTCTGAAACCTGCAAGGCATTGGATCATATCTATTGTGGCTGGAGGCTAATCCAAATCTACACACCCTATGAATACATTAAATACGTCCTATTGGCAAAGAAGGATTAAGCGATGACATGAAAGTAGGCGATCTTGTTATCTTATCAGCAAAAGGCTCCAAGCTTAAAAGGAATTGGCGTGTTGTAGGTGCGATAGGAATTATCCTTGAAACAATTGAATACTACAGCCATTACGACTATAGAATAAGATGGACGACCACCAAGGGCGGTTTACGCAGCTACGATTCATTCCTGAAGCGGTACGAAATAAAATATATGAAACCGGACAAAAATTGACCTTGACTTTTTCAGCTCAATCAGATACATTACTAACATCTTCAACCAAGGAGTCAACATGAATACATTGCCGTATGATCATAATCATGAGCTTAAAGAAGGCTGGCTTAGAACGATAAAAGCAATAGAGAAAAGGTGTACAAAGCCATTCCCGCCCCATGTCAAGCGACACAAAATATATCAAAAAGGCTCCCTCCCCATAGAAGAGGTAACAAAGCTTGTGCGCATGGTTAGAGAACACCACAGCAAGTATCGTATAAAGTGGTATCATAAGTTGTTTACAGATGTGCTTAGCATAATTCAAGGCGCGTTTTGCACAATTATGCTATTGTTGCTATGTGTTGTGGGGCTTTATACAGTGGGGTTTCTATTCTTTTATATACCCCTAGAGCTTGGTGCTTACTTTAAAAGCCCCATACCATTTTGCACATCAATGATAGCACTAATGCTTCTATGGTCGTGGTGTTTCGATCAATGATGGATTTTTTTAGAAGGGACAAATAATGTCCTTGACTTTTTCAATTAAACACAATACATTACTAACATCTTCAACACAGGAGTAAACATGAAGAGTTATCTTATCACAATCAACACTAGAGATGGTGAGCATGAATACATAGACAAAACCATACTAGAACTTACAGACGAACAAGCTGAGAACCCATCAGAGATTATCTCTCTGTGGAGAGGATTTGATGACAAAGCTACTGAGGTATGGCCAACGTGGTATGAGTTCGATAGCCTTGACTATAGACATTATCAGGTGTATCATATACAGGAGATCGAAGCTGAACATGCTAGAATCCTACGTTTATATGGCATTTATTAAAACGGACACTTTTTGTCCTTGACATTTTCAACCAATCAGTTATATTACTAACACTAACCACTACTAACGGAGACAACATGAGAATTCATGAAAACAAAGATAAGCAACTTCATTCAAAAGCAACCTGTGGCTATTGCCGCAAAGAAGGCCACAATCAGTATCAATGTCCACACGTGGCTGAAGATTGGAAATCATTATCTCAGTATCGCATACCACTAGATGAAAATGGCAACATTATTCGTAGGGGTTGGCATGGACAAAGCACTACAAGTAGTGATCCCCTTAAGACAACAGTATATAACAACCTATTCAGTAGTTGGTTCACGGCGTGCCAAAAGGCTATGAATGGACAGATAGCTCGTAAAGCTAATGGCGGTAAACGAAAAAAAGCTACTACTAGGACATGCGGATACTGTGGGGACGCTGGCCATACACGTAGGGATTGTGATGATATGAAACAGTTCTTAAAGGATTGCTACAAGGCCAATGAGAACTGGAGAAGAGCTGCTTACAAAGAGCTGGTTGAAGAACATGGTATCTCCGTAGGAGCCTGTGTAAAGGTGCGGTATTCTAAAGGCTATTGGCCAAGTAGTGACCAAAAGGAAGGCATGGGCATTATCACAGAGATCAATTGGGGTAGTTTAAATTTGTTCTCTTCATGCAACAGCATATCAGAGTTCGCCAATTCGCCACTGTCTATTGAGGTGTTGATCAATGGTGAGCACAAAACGATAAGCAATGTTAACACCTTCTTTGAAATAATAGGTAAAAACGGTAAGCCGCGCGGTTGGTATAACAATTGCCAATTGGTAAGCATTATCACACCAGCTAAAGAGAAGCTCGCACCTTCATGGATCTATGACTACAAAGAGTCTTTTGAGACCCTTGTTAAAAAGAAGAGTAAGCATATACTTAAAATAGGAATGACATCAGAACGCAGCGCTCCTAACTTATTGGCACACGTACAGAATTGGAAATCCAAGGAATAAGCCAAAAAAAAACTTGACAACGCTGTGATAGTATGCTATAGTACTTATAGCAACGGAGATAAACAATGACTGTTTTTTTGATAAAGTTCATAGCCAATACTATCATAGCTTTTTGTCTGTGGATATGCTTAAGGTATGAGCCAAACGATGACGAAAAAAAATTAAAATAATACTTGACAACGACATTCAGACCAGCTATATTACTTATACCCTTCATCGGAGAACAACATGAGAGGCAATCTATACAAAAGTAAACTCACAGGCAAAATATACTGTGTGTTGAAATACAGTGCTAACTATTGTACCGTAACACTTAAAGGTATGCAACCACCATTCACAGTGAGAGGCATGAGCCTAGGCAACCTTAAACATTACTACACACCAATAACCAAAGAGTAACCTATGAATCAACCTGCAATACAACATGTTTATGTACTTAAGATTCGCCATAGCGGAGAAGAAGATGATGTTTATTTATTTCACCTTTATGAAGATGCTTGCTTTAAAGCTTTTGAATACTTTGATATGCTTATGAACAGTAGTGATCCCATTAGTGATATAGAAGAACTTGAAGATTGGCTTTTTGAGTATGATAAGGGATACTTTCAGATTTTCAGCACTAACATTCAATAAGGAGGCAACCATGCAAATCTACACAATATCTTACAACATGCCCAAAGACAAGGGTATATCGATAGATTTTTTATCACTAGTCGCCAAGTTATGTCGCTCACTACCATACGAAGCTTATGTTCAAGGTGTAAGTTTGCAAAGTGGTGTACTAACGATTAGAAGTCCCAAACCAATTAAGAACTTAAGAGACCTAGCTATAAAGCACACCACAGACAAGTACACAATTAATACCATATCCACCACACTACCACCCTACTAGGGTGCGGAGGTACGCATGATAGGTAACCTATATAGATGCAACACTACCCACAGGTTATATGTACTCACTGGACTAGGTGACACACTTGCAGTACTTGAATGTACCTGTGAGCCTTACGACACAGTTAGCATGGGTGCATACCACTTGGATACACTATACACACCAATAACAATGGAGAGCAATGAAACTTAAACACATAATAGACAAAGTCACAATCCGTACTTACAATAAACGGACTAACACATACACAACAAAAGAGATGAAGCTATCAAAGATAAAAGGTAAATTTGCTAGCTTCCACTATGGAGGTAATAATGCGAGCTACTAAACGCGACACTACAATCTATGCAATAAAAGAGGCCTTGGCTTTCATAAAAGAGTCATGGGGTAACTCATGGGAGGGATCGTTTCATGATTTCATGGCCAATGTCATATCAGATAACAGAGTATCCAGCTACGATGTTGAAGCGGTATTGAGAACTCACACCAAAGATAACCCAATAAAGGGATTTGAAGGCTTATCGGTGATGCGTGGCGCACCAAGACAGCTTCAGCATTACAAAATAAGGTACAAACCACAATAGAGAAGCACAGGAGGGCAATCACAGTGTAGTGATACCCTCCGCTTGCAATTTCTGTGCCATTATTACTTTACATAACTGCCGGCGTGACCACCAAAAAAAATTAAAATAATACTTGACAACCCTTTCAAACGTGCTATATTGCTTACAACACCGGAGACGACATGAAAAAATTGCTTTTAGACTATGACTTACCCTTCAAAGATGGAGCGTTTTATCAAGCTTTAATGATGGCCATAGCTCTTTTAGAGCAGGCTAGCGATGACCATATGCGTTCTATTGCAGAGCAAAGTATCGAAAGTCTTGTCATGGATTGGCTAGCCTACGAAGATCATGAAATTAATTAAAATAATACTTGACAACCCTTTCAAACGTGCTATATTGAATATACCCACACCGGAGACGACATGACCGATAAACAAAGCATAAAACCCAAAACATACACAGTAGTTACCAAGCGCTCTAGACGTGGTATGACCAGCTATGACCATGTAGTCATGACTATGAAAGAAATCAAAGAGCAATACCCTTATTGGAATGGAGAAGGTCATATTATCAGAGCTGATTATAGACTTGGATTGTCCATTCATATCAGAGAATTGAGACCTCAAAAAAAATAAAAAATTACTTGACAACCCTTTCAAACGTGCTATATTGAATACACCCACAGCGGAGAATAAAATGAACAGATACAATGAAACAAAGTGGCTCAATAGACAGACAACCTGTGATTGTTGTGGCGACTCCTATCCAATAGGCCAGCTTATCCCTACGAATGATGGAGACAATGTCTGTGAAGAATGTACAGAGATTATTGAAGCCGTAGTAGATCATGATACCAATGAATAGAGGAGACAACATGACTCACCCAATAGACATAGCGCTAACCCATCTAATCTTATGTATCGACATGTACCATGCAATCAACATGTCACCACCTACAAAAGAACTTATTACTGAATTTGCGAAGGAATACAAGGTATCGGCGCTTGATCTTGAATGGTCTTATGTTGACTATGAATGTGGCCTTTTAAAATTAAAAGGACATTAATTGACTTGACAAGCTTATTTTAACCAGCTATATTACTTACACTAACCAATGGAGATAACATGAGATTAATTAGCAACAACGGCAAGCGTGCACTTGTTCTTTATGGAGGGAGACATTATATCGCTTCAGATAACGGCTCTGAAACACTTATATTCCTAGCAGATAGCACAGGCGCGATCATAGATTGGAGTGAAATTGGGGGCGCAAGGGGCGCAACACTGAATGACGTCATCGGGGATTTTTCATCATACCTTTTTGAATTTTAAAAAAGTTTGACGCTTGATGATTAGCATGATACAATAGTGATAACAGCGGAGATAAACAGTGACTTAAACATGAATACCTTTCACAAAAAAAATTAATTATTTACTTGACTTTCATAACAAAACTAATTACAATACATACACCTTCACAAAGAAGAACTTTCAAAACTAACGGAGGCCTATCATGGCTATAGACTTTAAAACATTCTCTTCTATTATCAACCCTATTCTTTTAGCCAAATTCCCTGTATTGGTGCGTGGTCGTCACGGTATCGGCAAGAGCACTATTGTTTATCAAAAGGCTGAAGAGCTTGGCCTTCCTGTTGTCGAAAGACGTGCCTCACAGATGACTGAAGGTGATCTGCTAGGACTTCCAAAAGTTGCAAAAGGCGTTACAACTTGGTGTGCACCCGATTGGCTTGCAGAAGCATGTAAGAAGCCTGTTGTACTCTTTTTAGATGAGGTTGACCGCGCAACTATGGAGGTTCGCCAAGGTATCTTTGAACTTTGTGATTCCCGCAAAATTGCCGGCCACACTCTTCACAAAGATACTCTTATCTTTGCCTGTGTGAATGGTGGAGAGCACGGCTCTCAATACCAAGTAGGAGAGATGGATCCCGCAGAGCTTGATCGCTACACCGTCTTTGATGTTGAACCTTCTGTAGAAGATTGGCTAGCATGGGCAAAAGGTAAGATCGCCACAGAGATCTTTGACTTTATCAACCACAACCATAAGCATCTAGAGCACAATGATGACTATGAGCCTAACAAGGTTTACCCATCTAGACGCTCATGGGAGCGACTTTCAAAGACACTTTCAGGGCTTCCTTCTATTGAGAATGGTACAACCCTGTATCATATCGCTACAGCCTTCGTAGGCTTCGAAGCTGCTGTTGCCTTCAATGACTTTATGGCAAAGTATGAGCGCCAAGTTACCATTGAAGATCTGCTAGATGACGGGCGCTTTGAACTTATCAAAGATTGGAAGATCAACGATCACAATGCCATGGTTGAAAAGTTTAAAAGCAAGGACATCTTCACAGGACGCCTATCAGATACACGACTTGAGAACCTAGCCAAGTACTTTGTGTCGCTTCCTTCGGAGATAGTCATGATACTATGGCAAGCCATGGCACAGACTGATGAATCAACTTACAATATAGCAAAGCTATGGGCTATTGAGGTTGAAGGTACACTTATCCAAGACTTTGTAGTGGGTATTCTCTCTAATAAGTCATAAAGCTGTTGTCTGCGGAGGCAATTAAATGCCTCCGGTCTTTTTTTGTCCTTTACAAAGATAACACAATAAGATATAATGCATATATTATCGGAGATACCATGAAGATCACAAAAGCAAAATACAAGATTATCACACAAAAAGGTTGGCGAACTAAAGAAGGTAGTGTGGGCTATGATTATCCATTCTATGTTTTTAGAGAAGAGGGGAATAAAGGCACAAAACAATGGTGTTTAAGTCATATGTCTAGCGGTTACAGTATACGCAAAGCAATAAGCCTTAAGCATGCGAAACAACTTATTGAAGATCTTAAACAATTTTCACTATTCCTATTGCCTGATGCTGAATCAATAGCAAAAGAACAAAACAGAATGAGCAAGTGGCGCAGAGCCATGATACAGAACATAGTAAACCAAGAGGAGAAGCCATGAGCAACAATGAACTCAAAATCACACTGAACATATCAGACGAACTACTAGCCAAGGTTGTAATAGCCATGAAGCAAAGCAATAGCCCACTAGCCGGTATTCCACCACAGCTGTTAGCTGGCCTGATTCAACCAAAACCGGCACAGAATAAAGATAAGGCTACTGTGGGATTCAAAACAAAATAAAAAATTAAAAAAGCTTGACTATTCACTTTCAACCAGCTATAATACTTGTAACTCATTCACAACGGAGACAATATGAGTAAAGACAAAACAGAATTTGATCTGAATATGCACACTTTCAGATTGCTGCAGCAAGATCCGTTTTTTGCAGCCTTATCGCGCAGAATACATAAGTCACCTACAAAGTCTATTCCTACAGCTGGTGTATGTATCAATCCTCAGACAGCACAATTTGAGATGGTGTACAATCCCGAATTCATGGGCAAGCTCACAGATGTTGAGGTATTAGGGGTGCTAAAGCATGAAATGTATCATATCATCTTTGAACACGTCACCGGTAGATTGCCGGCTGAAGGTATGAACATGCAGTGGAATGTAGCTACAGACCTTGCTATCAATTCTCATCTTATAGGTGAACTACCTGAAGGGGGCTGTATTCCTTCGAAGGTCGGCACGCCTTTTGAGGGCTATCCTGTGGGGCTATCAGCTGAAGCTTACTATGAAATGATAAAGAATGATGAGCAGTTTAAGCAAGAGCCTGAGCAGGGAGAAGGAGATGGCGAAGGAGACGGAGACGGACAAGGAGACGGACAAGGTGACAATCAGGAAGGTGATGGACAACAAGGGCAGAGCAAGGGCAAGGGTAAACCTTCATTGAAAGACTACAACATGGACGACCATGGAGGTTGGGGCGAAGCTTCTGAAGAAGCCAAGGCAATGGCCAAGGAGCGTCTTAAAGATGCCGTTGAGAAGGCAGCCAAGGAAGCTTCAGCTAAAGGCTGGGGATCCGTCTCAGCGAAAATACGTAAGCAGATCATGGATATGATCACTGCTAAAGTTGATTGGCGTAAAGTGTTGAGATACTTCATTAAGCAATCACAAAGAGCAGATAAGCGATCGACAGTCCGTAGATTAAATAAGCGCTTCCCTTATATTCATGCCGGCAAAAAGATACGCAGACAAGCCAATATAGCTATCTCTATAGACCAATCAGGCTCTGTATCCGATCAGATGCTAGCTGCCTTCTTTGCAGAACTAAATAGTTTGGCTAAATTCGCTACCTTTACAGTAATTCCTTTCGATAGTGCTATTGACGAAACACTTATCTATGAATGGCGTAAAGGTGAAAGAAGGGCATGGGAGCGTGTAATGCATGGTGGGACGGATTTCAATGCACCGACAGAATATGTAAATAAACATGGCTTTGACGGCATGGTGGTGCTCACCGACATGGAAGCTCCAAAACCCAAACCATGTAAATGTCAGCGGATATGGTTTACGGATTCCCGTGGAAAGCAAAATCCATACTTTCAAACTAATGAAAGAGTGATAGCTATTGATACTCCGTAGGTATGGTAGGCTTCCTTTACGTCTTAAAAAGCGGACATGTCCAAGACATATATGTAGTGGTTAGCATAGAGTATAGGCATATAAAACACTATACTCTATTGAATACCGTTACACAAAAGACTATAGACGTAGACATTCACACTTTCAACAATATTTTTAAACTTTATACTTGACTAAACGAATCAAACCAGCTATAATAATAACACAACACCGGAGATAAAAATGAGGAATGATGATATAGTAACACAATGGATCAATAACTTGAAGTGTATTAAGAAGCACAAAGCCCTTTCGACCGATGGCCAAAACCTATTTAGTTATGGGTTGCTTATCGGCTATACCAATCCGCAAGGTCATAAAGTAGCTATTGACCGGACTAGAATCGGTGGAGACTATAGAAGCATGACGACGTCAACACACGTGGGAATTGCAAAGAGACTATGTTCTTTGATACGTAGCCCATACCTGAGTGATAGTACAAGCCCTATTGAGATCCCTAAAGCTGTATATGATGCAAAAGCAATTACAAAAAAATCAAAATAATAGTTGACGCATGAGAGCAAACCAGCTATAATAACAATACAACAACGGAGACAACAACATGAAAAGTTTTATTGATGAATCAGTCGAAGCGTGCCTAACTACCAATGATACCAATGTTATTGAAGGATATATGAAGCTTCTACAGCTTTGCATACAACATACCACAGATGCTCAGGTCAAAAGCGCCTTATACGAAGCACTAGAGGAAGTTGAAGAGCATATGTTTAGCTTGCTTCACCTATAAAAATCAAAATAATACTTGACTTTTAAGAATAGATGCCGTATAATAATAACACAACCAAGGGAGACAACATGAAGAACAAAAACTTTTATTCAAAGACAATAGCTACCAAGTACTTCAACTTTTGCGCGGAGAGCCATATCTGTTTTATGATTTACGATATAGAGAATGATGTTTATTCTGTTATCGATGAGGAGTGCTTACGACATCTTCAAGAGGACTTTAATCTTACAATGGACATATTGATGGCTTCATAAAAAAGTTGAAATAATACTTGACAACCTTTCAAAACATGCTATATTGAATACACCAACCAACGGAGACAACAATGTACAAAGCGTTTATAAAATATGAAATAACAAGCGGAATCCTTAAAGGTATCATAGCGACCGATACTTATACTTGCTCTTCAAAGAGAGATAACCGTGTTGTCGGTGGAACTTACAAGTCATTTACACACTACTACAGAATAATGGAAATGTCTTACGAAAAGATAAAATAAAGCTTGACGTTTCAGAATCAACATGATACAATAACAATACTAACAACAACACTTCAACCTTCGGAGACCACAATGAAGAACAAAATTTTTAATAACAAGTTTGCAGCGACATATTATTTTAACTCAGTAAGCCGTAACTATGTTGCATTCCTTATACAAGAGACTTCAGCGGGAGTATACATGGTATTGAACCAAGACAAGTACGACTACTACAGCAAAGAGCATGATATAGAACTGATAAGAATGTCTTATTAACATGGAGGCCATAGACTATACCATACTGCCCTACCCGCCTACCCCGCGGGCATACACCCATGTACCGTACTACCCTACCCCCCATCATACCCCCATACACACAGGAGATAATATGAACTTACCTAACGTATTGACCAAACTTATAGAACAAGCCACAAACCTTATTCAGAATAATGCCGATAGGGTTATAGGCAACATGACCATAGACAAAGCTTTGCAAACTATTGAAAGGCTTCAGGAGATAAGAGATAGGGAGGCTGTTTATTCAAAACAAAGAGCATGCAATTCATGTATAAAAAAGGCATTAAAAAAAAGCCCAAAAGAATAAAACCAATGGACTTTGAAACGGAGGGTAATTTATTTTATGAGTAAATGAGAGTGCTATTATTATTGATATGGGAATGGGGTGAGTAAATTAAGGTGTAATTGCTGCAAATTTAGCCTAAATTAACCGTTTTAAGCAACCCCCATAGGGTAAATAGGCTCTTCAAAATAAAAATGCCTTGTAGCCCCCAAAACTTTAAGGAATAAGCAAAGTTTTTCATGGTCAATTTTTGTCCGTTTTCGTCAATTTCCCGTCAAGGTCAATAAATGTCCGCGGTCAATTTTTGTCCGTTGCAATAACCATGCCAATTAAGCTTTACATAACTGAGAGAGATAAGCGCTTGTTGAAGCTTGCAATTACCGCGCCAAACTTACTTTACATAACTGCATCACTCAGATTCCCAGCTAACTCTTCAGATTCCCCCACAGCACAGAGTTATTTTCAGCATAGAGCCTTCAATACCTAGCAATCTTCAATAATGCTCACAGGCCTTGTAGGTACCTTAAACGCGGTTTTGGTTTAACATCTCCCTAGGGAGAGATAAGACTTTTCAGCCTCCGGATCGAAATTGGCTAACTCTTCAAATTTCCCGATAGCGCAGAGTTATTTTCAAAGAATTATGCTTACAAACCGGCCAGCTATGACCTTCAAAAGCCGGTAGCTGATCACCATTTTGAAGAAATTTCAGCATTTTGAAGGTACAAAAGATCTAGAGCAAGAATTCACTTAAAACCGCTCTGAGCGTGCGCTTAATAAGGGTTGCTCTCAGCTGAGACAAAAAAAATTCATGAAAAAATCAAAAAAAGCTGGACAAGTGCGAAAAAATTCCGTATAATACTTTCATGGCGACCACGTTGGTCACCACCTCCGGAGAGAGTATTTATGTCATTCTTTAAAGTAGATACAGAAGCAATCAAGGCAACCAAAATCAACGAATCCACAGCTATAGCAGCAGAGATGATGTTTCAAGAGATAAAAGAAGAGGCCGACCGAATCGCGATTAAATGGATTCGAACATACTATACAAGACGACGCAAGGGTTCAGGGAACTATCTTATTGCCCGATCACCTTTCAATAAGAATATACCGGTTGTAACCATAAAACACGGCCTTCAGTGGCTTTTGTGTGAAATGCACCCTGAGCTCAACGGGAATGAAGAGAATAAAGCAATACTAAAGGACATCATAAGCTACCTTCGACACTCTAAAGGAGAGCGAACAGCTGAGATGCCCATTGCCATTAAGAACCATAAGAACGCAACATATCAGATAGATTTCAACTTATAGAGGAGAGTAACAATGAACCCAAAATTCGCAAATTATGACATAAAATACCTATTCATGCAGAACATAACCATTGACCCGTCAATAACCATATTGGATTCCCTTAAGGCAAGACTACAAGAGTGTAACCATTCAATAGAAGGTCTTAAGATTATTGATTTTTATCCGATCTCAGGAACGGAATTATACACTATCATTTACTCAATTGATTAACCCTACAATAGCCGGAGAATAACATGACACCCATTACAGCATACAGACAAGGCCTAATGACCCAAGATTGCCCACTCTTTCACACAGCAGCTGCCCTATCTTCAATGTATGATGAATCAAACGAGCTTCATTCAGAGATAAACCGCGCATACAGCAACACAGGCGATAACGGCTTCTATGAGATAGGTCATAACCGCATAGAAGAGCTTTATGCTATCCTAGCTCGCATGCAGCCCATTATCGAAGCATTGGAGTCTAAGCTACGTGAAGAGACCAAAGCTTGGGAATCTTTACCTTCCTAGGAGCTTGCTCAGGAGGTCAATAAATGTCCTCCCTCTTGAAATTCAGCTGTTGCAGTTATGTTAATAAAAGTTGGCATGAACTTTGCATATTGCAATAACCGCGCCAATTAAACTTAACATAACTGCGATGAGCAATCTCCCATATCAGCGGACACAATTTGACCTCAAAAAAATCAAAAAAAGCTGGACAAGTGCGAAAAAATTCCGTATAATACTAACACAGCACCGGAGAACAAAATGCTTACTTTTAAGGTTTCAAAATTTACTTCTTTCACTATGGCTGACTACGACACACGCGTTATTGAGAACTTACTCCTTGACCTTCCTAAAGCAGGTTACAGCTACATAGTCACTAGTCCAAGGTACATTATCACACGTGAAGCTGCGCAACGTATCATGAAGGTTACTCATATCAGCGACCATAAGAACATTCTAGAGGAGCTTGTACATTTCAACCTTATGAGCAAAGAAGAACAAAAGGAGCGCGGGGGTGATGATTACATTGAGATCACGCCTTCTGTGACTATGCCTCATGGCCATATCGCCATTTCAATCCATCGCATGAG
>Ga0160423_10003816_pt1 | contig 12483 bp, 7 predicted proteins | sample CRUFie14St8metaG_FD_108191 | JGI IMG/M metagenome (GOLD analysis project Ga0160423, IMG submission 108191) | Marine microbial communities from the Costa Rica Dome - CRUD Field 142mm St8 metaG | ecosystem: Environmental > Aquatic > Marine > Oceanic > Photic zone | place: Costa Rica: the Eastern... | reverse complement strand
ACCGAGGGACCCTGAGATGGTGACTTTGCCGTCTCAGCAATCTTGTGACAGATGTCCACTTGATTCCTCTCCAGCCTCGCGGCGTTCAAAGCCTCAAGGAAGTCGTAGAGGAGGTTGAACATGCAGGCGGGTTCCTTGCCCTTGCTCTCCGCGCTTGTAACGTCCTGACCGAAGAGTTTCCCCGCCTCCAGCATCAGATCCTGCAGCACCCGTGATTTGTTCTCTACTTCAGCGATGCTGATTTTGACGTAATCTACGAACTCCTCAAGCTTGCTATTTGGCTCCTGGGTTCCCTGCTCGGTCATCTTCGCCATCTCCGTCTCAAGGACCGTCACTCCTTTGCGCATCTCCTCGATTAGAGAGAGAGAGTCGGAGAAAACAAGCCTTTTGGCGGCCTGCAACGTGGGAAGCTGCGACTGGATTTCGAAGAGGCTCTCTAGCGGGTGCTTGGGCCTCTCCTGCTGGCCAGAGCCGGCCACTGCCCCACCCTCCCTGCCACCGATGATGCACCTCTCAATGTTGGCGACCAAAAAGTGTAGCGCTGTGGTCCTCCTGTTGAAAGACTTCGTGGATTTGAGCTTGGCCAGTGACTCCAGCTTGAACCCCCTCGCAAACTGCACGGAGCAGCGATGGTGTTGATTGGCAGCCCCGGCGCCGTTCAGGGCATTGCCGAGGTCGAGCAAGACGTGCATGATGGTGACCAGGTCCTTGCACTGAATCGTCTCCCTCAGCGCATTGGTCATCAGATTCATTTTGTCCGAGACGAGGTCCTGCACAATGTCGAACTCCAGCTTGAAGCGCGTTGCTCTGAGCTTGGAAGCGAGCCTCGAGGCCGTGCCGACGGCCTGCTGCGTGGCCAGGCAGAACCGCTCTGCGATCCCGAACTGCAATTTTGGGTCGAAGGCCTCTCCCGATTTGACCTTGTCATGGTACCACAAGGAGATTCCCTCGCACTCCTCGTTTGAAGGGAGCACCTTGAGTAGTCTGTCCAACGCCTCCGCAGTGTCCTCTAGAATATCTCGGCTCCACTCCCCCGCCCCCTGCCCTCCATCCTCGCACTCGACAGCTGAGCTGCTCTCAGCCAAAGATCTGGCGTCGAGCTGGTTGATGGCATCAACGATCTCCTCTGGCTCCTTCCCTGACTCCCTCGTCAGCCTTGCCAGGGTGATTTCGATATTGGAGGCTTTCTTCACGTCCAGGAGCGCCACGATGGCCGATCTGGCTCCACCGCCCTTGCCCCTACCCCCCGCGACCTTGTCAAGCTGCTGCTCCATCTTGCTGCCCTTCATACCCGGCCCAAGTCTGCTCTTCGTGCCCCTCTTCTTCACAGGCGAGAGCTCCCGAGTGAACAGACTCTCGAGCATCTCGTTGTCGATCCCAACGTCCCTCTTCGTGTACAAATGCTCCTTCCAAAGCGTGTCCACGGCCTTGTAGTCCGGCAGGACCTCCCAATGCCACTTTCTCCTCCTCCTGGGCACCGCAGGCTTCTGCAAGTTGCCCAGCTGGAAGGACTTGCCCAGGAGGGGCAGCGGTGGCGGCGGTGGTGCTGCCCCCGATGGCGGGGGCGGTGGCGGCGGTGGTGGCGGTGGTGGGCCGAGCCCTTGTGGCCGTGGCGGTGGGGGTGGGGGCGGGGGCGGCGCTGGGGCCGTCGGGATCGCAAGACCCTCAGGCTTCTTCGTTGAGGTCGGAGCCCTCAGGCCTCTTGTTTTCCTGGCCGAGGACCGTGCGGGGGTACAGGTGTTCGATATGTCCCCCAGCACCTTCCTCCCCGGAGTCTTGGTAGCCTTGGGCGTGCGCGGCGGCTTCCCTTTCGCGGAAGTTGGCCCCTCCTTATTCTTCCTCGGAGTCATCAGGGCCAGGTCAACCCCCGTGGCCACCTCGTTGCTTTCGCTCACGAGAACGAGCTTCACTTTGAAGGTCTCCTCCTCCTCCTCCTTCGACGCCGTCGATGCCACGGCCGAGCCCGGCTCTGCGTCTCCCTCCTCCACCTCCGCGGGCGCCGTCAGCGCCTCCACGGTCTGGCCCAGAGGGGTCCTCTCCTCCACCACGGTCTGGCCCGCACTGCTCGGGCGTAGCGGCGTCGCGACGGGCGAGGGTCCCGCTTCCACTTCCTCCTCGCTCTCAGAGGAGTCAAGCATCATCCGAGCCAGCACTCTCGCTGGCGACGGCTTCTTCCTGCGCTGCCTCGCGCCGCGTCCGCCTGCTCCGCGGTGCGACGCCTCCTCGTCGTCCTCGACGTCGGCGTCGCGGAACGAACCAAGATGACCCCAAGGAGTAATCTTTGAGTACCCGGACGAGTAGCTCACGGGCCTCAGCAGCAGCTTGCCCTCGTGCCTCCTCCGGTTGTGGACCATCCGGGCTGCTTCCGCGGCGATGGACCCGTAGGAGGGCGCCCCTCCCCGGAAGGACCTCGACCTTTCTCTGACCATCGCGGCGAGCCTCCTGCCCCGGGGCCTCGTTTGCCGCGCGGACCGGCCAAGACGGGACCGGACGACCGGGTCGCCGAGCGACTCTGTCCAACGGCAACGGCGAGCGGCGGGGGGGGAAGTGTGGCTGGCGCACACTGGTGCCTGGGCCTTCCTTCCTTGATGGGTGGGGGCTGCTGGCTGTCTGGAGCGCGTTTTGAATCGTAGTACGGACTACGATTCATCCCAATCCGAACGAAATTCCCGGAAATGTTGTCCGTGATTTCCCGGGCCGGCGCGTTACGGCGTTACCATCCAGAAGGAGTACCTATGATCGGATTGGACACCAAAGCAAAGGAGCACACGTCGTTCTTATTGAGCTTCTTCGCGACGTTCACCCACACCTCCGTCGGAAGCTTGACCTCTTCGTCTTTTTCTTGCGGAGTCTTGCGCGTGCAACCCACAAATAGCCGGCGGCTACTCCCAGGAGCTCCAACCGAGAGGGGGCGCGCGGGTTCGACCGACCAAAGGATGCGAAGGAGGAGAGAGAACCTCAGCGCGACTGTGCCGGATGGACCCCTCTCCTCAGAGAACGACGACCGCGACGACCACGACAGCCGAGGTCACAGGTCGAGGGTCTTCGCCTTCTTCTTGGGTCTGTATCGAGTGTACGTCTTTGATGCCTTCCGCGGCGTGCTCGACCTCTTCAGAGACGAGCAGCAGAGAAACGCTATGGTGGACTTCTTCGGCCTCTTCGTCGACCACTTCGCGGTGAAGGGAAGGAGCGTGCGGCAGGATGTGCTGGGCATCTTCATGATGGCCGCGTATTCTCCTCAGGAGCAGGTGCGCGGCTCCCGAACGGACGAGAACCTAAGGAGCGCAGAGGAGGAGGAGTGGGTGGTGGGGTGCGCGCTCCGCGCCATGAAGTTCTCGGCGGCGGCGTACGGCTGGTCGATTTTGAACCACGTCGCCTCAATTTTCGATTGGCACTTCATGCCGACGGCACAGCCTGAGTGGCGCGGCATCCCCACCCCTCGGAGCGCTAGGACCCAAACGCGCTCGGACTCTCACGCCACCGAGCCCCCCGGCCTCAGTGAGCGGGACGAGGCAGAGGCCAGGAAGGAGGAGGAGCAGATGCAGGCCAACTTGCGAGGGGAGACGTCCGTCCTTTCGATTGTCGATGGGATCAGCCCAGAGGACATTCTCTACTCGAACTTCACTTCCTCGGACCGCACCTTTGGCAAGCTGCCGAACCACTACCTTGCCGTGGACCACAAGAACGGAGCTCTTGTCTTGGCGTTTCGCGGAACATTCTCGCTGAGTGAGGCCATCACCGACGTCAACTGCGCGCCAATGCCGTTCAGAATTGGCGATCACGAGGGGTTTGCACATATGGCCATGGCACATGGAGCAAAGCTTGCCATGACGGTCCTTGAGGAGGTTGTCCTGGCGGCTTACGCCGTGTACCCCGACCACCGCATTTGGATCGTTGGCCACTCTTTGGGTGCTGGCGTTGCCTCCCTGTTTGCAGTCCTTCTGAAGGAGAAGCACCCTGGCCTTCCAATCGAGTCGTGGGTTTTTGGGTGCCCTGGCGTCCTCTCTCTCAATCTCGCGAGGATGGTGCCTGCTTACTTTGATGAAATTTCGAGGAAGAGCACAGAAGCCGATAAGCTCAGCAAGTTCGACCCACCTCTCCGATTCATGCAAGCGTTCTGCGCCGGCGAAGACAATGTTCCTAGGCTGTCCCACGGATCAATTCTGGATCTGACCTCCATGGCCGACTCGCTGTGGCAATTCTTCGTGAGAACCGCACCTTTTGCAGCTCCACTTTTGTTCTTCTTCTGACGTCGTCTCTCTCTCTCTCTGCTGGGGCAGAACTCAAAGAGCGATGGCCTCTCTTCTGCTGTGCTTTACTCTTTCAGGAGACGATCCTCGACGAGGAGGTGGATCCTCGATGCGCTGGTTGTTGCTGCAGTTGGGACCTTTATCGGCGTCTTAGGCTATGCTGCAAAAGTGACCTCGCTCTTCTCAAGTCGCACGCGGGCACGTCGAGGTACCTGCGAGAAGCAACAAGAGGCAGGGGGACTGCAAAGGATGCCCACTCTATTCAAAGAGCTGAGCGGAGGCGACTTCTCTCCTGATGATCATGGACTGGATGATGAGGCATCGCCGCTCATGGACCAACAGCTGTCCCGAGCGGACCGTCTACGGAGCTTTTCGGAGGTCGTGGAGGAGGTGACATCGAGGGACAAGAGGGACAAAGCTGTGATGAAGGTAAGTCTCCTCCTCCTCGCTGTCGTTCTCGCTTCTGACCTCGCTCTCCTTCTCGCAGGCTGCCAAGAAGTTCCTCATGGCGGCGCACCATGACAAGCTGTACCCACCAGCAACGGTGTACCAAATTCAGTTTGGGGGCAGCAAGTTCTACGATCTACAGGTCAGCAAGCCAGAGTATTTCGGGTGGCTCTTATTCTCCTTGATGGTAAGTCTCCTCCTCCTCGCTGTCGTTCTCGCTTCTGACCTCGCTCTCCTTCTCGCAGGGCACGTTCACTCACCACTTGCCAAGGAGCTACCTCTTTTCCCTTGCATCACTGCGGGAGAGCAACAGGGTGAAGAGCCACTGGGCAAAGGTGAGGAGGAAGGTCAGGAGGAAGTCAAGGCTTTGGATTTGGTTTCAGACAATTGAGGCCGCAGGGCAGGTGGCCTACCTTTAATCCTTTTTTTGTTAGTAATCCACTCTTCACCACAATTCCCGCCTTTCTCGCGCCCGGGTTTGGGTCCTGCCGCACCCCATTTCGGACCCATCGTCGGGAGAGCCTCCGTAAAGCCCGCGACGTCGCCCCCCAAACGCCTTCCTGCCCCTCACTCACCCCCTCCAGACCCCCTCAAGACCCGCACTACGAGCTCCTCTGAGCAGACCTTCTCTGCGTCTCGGCCGATCAAACAGGCGAACTTGGGCTTGTTTGCTCTTGCGAGTCCTCTGGACACCAAACCCAGGTCCACTGCATTCTGCCCGAGGACGGAAGAGCAGTAGTCGGGGTAGTCTGACGACAGAGCATGAAGGATGGTCGCAAGGTCCAGCTCGTGGTGCTTGGATATCCAATTGACCAGGATGGCCGCCCCATCCAGCGAGACTGTGTACACAAGCTGCTTGACCAGCACCGACATTGCTTGGCGGTGAAAGCTGGAGTCCGAGTCAAAGCTTATCTCATCTTTGTCCGAGACCTGCCTGAGGCCGGCCAGAGCATGCTCAAGGTGATCGTTGCACCGTAATCCATGAAGCAGCGTGTTCAAACCTCTCGTGAAATCCAGGGCCTCTTCGTTCGGGTTGTGATCACTGGCGAAGATCTCAGGGCCATGCCTCTCGTGGAAGGTGACCATCGTGTTGATGAGCATCAGGGCACCTTTCGTCACGCCAGAGAGCATCTCCTCGAGCACTATTTTTTCCAATCCCTCGTCCTGGACCCCTTGTTTGATCCCCTGCTTGATCCCCAGGGTGATCTGAAGCATTGAGTAGGGTCTCAGGTACTCAACCAATCTTGCTACCACCTTGGGCGCCAAACCCCTCTGTGCCACGATTTTTCCAACCCTCTCCAGCCTTCCGAGGACCCAGCACGTTTCCAGCATGTGGACGCCTAGGTTGCGGCTCTCCTCACTTTGTGCAAATGATGAGGCGAGGTCCACCACGTCCTTATCCTCCATAACACAAATCAGCTCCTCCCGCCATTCCTGCTCCATCTCCAACAGGACCCTAGCCTGGGTGAGCACTGGCAGGCTCATGAGCACCTCGACCGCAAATGCTCTCCGTGTGATACCTTTCAGGACTGCCACTGTTGGCAAGTGCACAAAAGCAAGTGTCAGTCAAAGCCCGCCAGTAAATGGAAACTCGCCAATTCTATCTCTAAGTTAGACTTACCTGCCAGGGATGCGGGCGCCTCTTCCAGCAGGAGAGCACACTTGTCCCAGCAAATCCTCGGGCACAGCTCAAAGGCCCTGCAGATTTCCGAGACAGGCGAGGTCTTCAGAACAAGTCTGGCGAGCTCAAAAGGTGTGTCTCTCGTCTTCCAATCCTGACCCTGATTGCTGCGGGAGGGTTCAGAAACTCCCTGATTCTGGCCCATCTCTTCCAAGAGGGCCCTCAGGAGCCTTGAGGGCGACATTTGCGTGAACCTCTTGATGGACAGTCTGTCCTCCTCTTCTGCCTCCGCGCGCATGGCCTCGCACCTCTTGCGGCTTAACATCTTCCTCGCATGCCTCTGAATTATGACAGCAGCTCCATCGTTGTCCTTCACCATCTGGAGGCGCTCCCTCTGCCTCGATAAAGCCTCGTTTACATCCCTCCTCGCCCTGTAGGCCCTGAAGGCCGTCTGAATCACCACCGCACTTGACTCCACGAATGCGAGCCGCAAGGTCTTGCTCCTGTTGCCGTCAAACCCAAAAATTCCGTCTTTCCCGAACTCCCCAAGGGCGTGCTCTGTCTTTTCAAGGTCCCACCTCAGCTGAACTCCATAGTTCACCCGCATCCATTCGTATACCTGCCTACCGCACTCCAGGAGGGACTGCTTGCTTGAATCTGGCAAGCCCAGAAGCGACCACATTGCGCGGCGCATCATTTCCTCCGCTCCCCTTAGCGCCCTGAAGTGGTCAGCATCGTCCCCGAGCCAGAATCCTGGCCAGTCATACTTTTGGCGCAGCCCCCTTCGCTCGAGGGCGCACCTGCACCTCAGTAGTGCCTCCCCCACAGCCAAAAGGGGCCTGAGCCTCGCAGGACTCTTAGTCTTTCCGTCCACTGCGTAGGAGGACAAAAGTTCCTCACCACTCTTGAGCAGGGACTGGAGCTCTCTTAGCGACAGAACAGGTGATTTCAGACCGAGGACACTACCCTTGCTGTCCTCGGCCGTATGGGTCCCTCCAACCTCAATGGCAATGTCAGTCTCGCTCCTGCTCCCCTTTGCAAGTAGCCGTTTCAGCTCGTCCTCCAGCCGTAGCGCTCTGACGTCTCTTTCCGCTGCCCGAGACAAGGACACGAGCCTTCGTTCTGTCACCGCCGACCACAAAACTGAATGCTTGGCGCTTTCCTCCCAGGAGGATGAGGAAGCCAACGACTTTCTGTGAAGCTTCTTGTCGTTGTCCAAATTGAAGTTGAAGAGCTCAAGAGCCCGTTGAATCTCGGTCTCGTCTGAGATCCCACTGCGGTTCGCCCTCTGTCCACCAGCGCCACGCCTGCAGGCCTCCTCCAGCCGCAACCCGTCCCGCAGCTGCCTCACGTACTTTTTCACCGGTAAAACACTCCACTGAGTGAAAGCAGAGCCGGTGGCAACGGAGAGGTTTGATTCAAGGAGGTCCAACACACCCCCGGCAAGGGACCCCGAAATGTACTGGTCCTCGCCTGCTCGAAGCAGACCATACACTTTCTGCCATAGTCTAGCCAGGACGTGGAGTTTGATGGCGTCGCAAAGGGCGCGCACCTCTCTCTCTCTCTTTCTAGACCGTCTCCTCCTCCCGCTGCTTGCGCTGCCCCCGTTCTCATAATCCGCGAGCGCCCTCTCTGTGTCTCGAACGCACTGTCCCGCCCCTTTGCAGTGGTCCTTGTCCTTGCTCCTGTGAGTCGAAAAGAGGAGAAGGCGAGACTGCCTAACGCAGGCCTCAAGCTGAGCGAGAGACTCGTCCCCCAAGCCACTGTCGTAGTCGTCGTCTTCTCCTGAAGCAGTCGAGGAAGACGCTCCCAAGCCGAAATGATTGGTCTGTCGGAGGACCTCGGCCTTATCCGCCAAACGCGCATCGGTCACTTTCGACGAAGAGGTTGAAGTGAAGTTCGCCGAGGGAACCGTCCGCAAGTCGAGCGAGCTGCCTTTGGCCAGGCTCGTCTGCCCTTCTGTCCTTGTCCTTTCTGGGATGACACTCTCCGTTTCGTCGTCGCCCTCGTCGTCGGACTGTTTGTTGAAGCCAAGCACTCTCGAGCTCAAACGGTCCAAGGCACGAGCTTGTGGACGAGGTCGCGAGACATCGGGATATAGGCTTCGGCTTTCACCTCCTTTCTCCTCTATCCTTCTTCTTCTCCCGTTGTTTACGTTCGAGGTCGACCCCGCTGGCCTCTTGCCCTGGTTTCCCGCGTCCGCATTCTCTGCAACGCTGGCACCCGCGCCCATCGCCCTCAACCTCAAGGTGTCAAGCCATGATGGTCTAGTTGTCATTCCCCAGATCGCATGAACAGACGTTCCAGGGGAAGTCAGGGGGCAAATCGTCGACGACCCTGCGGCACGAACACCTCGTCCGGAGGAAGGACCTGGCGGTGACAGCGAGCCCGAGGGGTCAAAGTGGGAAAGGTGGAAAGAATCGGTCGGAGCGCAATACTTTTGCTGGGCGTCCTCAAGCTTGCGGTTCTCAGTTTGGTCTGTTCCCGCCCCTGAAAAAGCACGAAAGCGCAAAAGCAACGCTGTGCTAGCGCGGGTTTTCAACAGGAGACAGGGGATGCCGGTCGATAACGACCACCCCGCGGAGGTGGAGGCAGATGATTCATCTGAGCCCGGGCTAGCAACGCTGACAACGTCCCCAATGCTCAACAAGGTGACAAGCTTTGTACGGGTGCGACCGCTACCAAGGGAGAATCTTGGAGGGATCAGGGACCCAAGAGCCCTTTCCGTCGTGGAGCCCCACGAGTCCGACGGTGCGGGGGTCACGGAGAGCGTGGTGCTGAGAGACCACAGGGAAAGGGACCGAATCTTCAAGCTCGACATGGCTCTGGGCGAGAAGGCCACGCAGTCGGACGTCTTCAACAGGTGCGGAAAGCAGCTCGTGGACTGCTTGCTGAGCACGAGCGGGGACGGCAGCACCGGGGGTTGCGACGGTGTTGTGCTTTGCTATGGTGGGAGCGGCATGGGCAAGCGTCACACGCTTTACGAGACCTCGACGAGCTCGAAGCTGAAAGACTTCGATGAGGACGAGTGGGAGTGGTCTTACACGAACGCGATGAGAGGAAGAGGCAGAGGAAAGGACGAGACAGGTTTACTAGTAAGAGTGGTCCACGACGTCTTCCGCAGAAAGGCCTGGAGCAAATTCAGGGCGCAGAAGGAATTGAACAGCAGCCTGCAAAGAGAGGGCTCCCCGTCGAGGTATCCCACTCCGATGGCGACAAGCCCTCCTGCCAGTGTTGCGCCAGGGCTTTCCGAGCTAGAGTTGCAGTGCTCGTCCTTCTCTGTGACCCACACTGGCCTGGTAGTCGACCTTCTCGGGGAGTCCCCGTGTTCGACGCCGGCCCAAGATGTTCACGAAGAGCTCGTAGAGTCCCTGAGGACCCCAAACTTCAAGAGGACTAAGGCGGGCGCGGATGAGAGGGAGAAAAGAAAACAGATGGACAACGTGAAATGGGAGACGTGCACGAACACTGTCGATTTTGAGGCGCTCCTGAAGCCTGCTATCGCCCTCTGCGCAAAGCACAAGGAAGATATGGAGCAGGAGATCTCTGAGAACTCGATAAAGGGGAAGGATAAGAAAGCCGACTACTCCCCCTCGAAGGAGTGGCTGCGCAAAAAGAGTGAGAGGATCCAGTTCGTGGTGACCCAGCTACGGCTGGTGGGCCACGGTGGGTCGCACTCGAGGGAGGGCATTGCCGCGAGCTGTGCACCCTACGTCTCGAAGATAGCATTTGTCCTCGTTCTGCCAAGTGAGACACTCTCCATGGAGGGCCCAGTTTTGACAGGAACTCACCTGTCTGCCTCGATGCTTCGACTCAGGGCGGTACTGGACGCTCTGACTGGGATTGGGGGCAAGAGCCAGGCACTTTTAAGGGCGAATGCTTCCTTGGCGACAATGCTCGCTGCCCCACTAGGGTCCACCAGGACTATGCTTGGGGAGGACAGGGGGAAAGAGTTTTCCAAGGCCAGTAGCTCAAAAGGGGGTGAAAAGTCTCCGTTCGTTTGCCTGATTGGCTGTGTATCTCCCGCTAGGAGTCAGGTCAATCACGTTTCGGGCTTTCTCAGCTTTGCTGAGAGGGCAAGGACGGCAAAACTTCTTCACGTGCCGGCAACGAGGACTGCCCCACAGGGCACGCGAGCTCTACAAATTTCTACCTCTGCCGCTAGTGTTCTTTTCCCAACGCCATCACCAGTGAAGAAGGGGCAATCTCCTGCTAGCAAGCCGACTCCGGGATTATTAAAGACGCCTGAACTTTTTGCTGCAGGGGTTGTGAGGTCTCTGGCACCCACCGCTGAAGGCATTAGTGTTGAATTTGCCACTCCCGAGAGCAAGCAAACCATCACCAATGCCAATGCTACCAGCGCTGGTAGTGGCAGTGCCCTTGAATCGGTCATGGCAAGGGCCGCGAAGGAAGTGAACACTTCGATCGTCCCGATGGCCACCCCACCTTCCGCCCGGGCAGTCAGCAAGCTTGTCTGGCCTGGGGCTTCACCCGCAACATTTGATGCTGGACTCTCCGACTTTGCTCACATCAAGGAGGAGCTCGAGACAATCTGGACTGCGATGAGGGAGGCGGAGAGATACCACGACGAAGCACTGGCGACAGCTGAGGTCGAGTTGCAGGAAGCGGAGGCCGCCACCCGAAGGGCAGGGGCTAGGGCCACTGAGATGAGGAAAATCATCACCTCTCTAAGGGCAGAAATTGAGACCCAGAAAGCCTCAGGAGCGAGGCTCTCGGAGGTGACAGCTAACACATCTGGAGGTGGCGATCTTGAGAGGCTAAGATCGCTCGAGATTGAGGTGAGGCGGCTGAAAGAGCAGGTGAAGGACGAGCAGATCTTAAGGAGGGAGGCAGAGGCTGCTCTGGCATCGCTTGACGACGAGTGCGCCCTCTTGTCTGAGAAAAACGAGAACCTGAGGAGGAGTCTTACAGAAGGTGCGGACAAGGTGTCCAAAAAATCCAGGAATGCGAGGATCCAGTGCGCATTGCCTGCAGTCCCAACAGGCCCGGCCGCCCAGGACACAGGATTCCCTGGAGTTGATTTGGAATTTGAAACAGCAACAGAATGGGACGAGCAGGCGGATGGCTCTGGCGGGATCCAGGGGGAGAGCTCAGAGGCGACAATCGGGGATGTGATTGGATCGCCGCCAGGGACCCCGAACTCGAAGTTTGGGCGGCCCGGGCGTGAGAGCGCGGACGTGAGCGACTCGGGGACAACGGAGGAGATGGCCTCCCCACCCTCGGCGAACTTCTTCCCACAGGATGCGCAATCCGAGCCGACAACGCCCACCCTTGTTGCCAAGAAAGTTGAGCCGCAGAGCTCGGACTCAGAGGTCCTGTCGCGGGAGGAGACGGCGGAGAGGGCCGCTGAGTTCAAAAACGACGAGGTAGAGTCCACACACCACTCGCTCAAGGAACTTCCAAAGAAGAAAGCGCCAAAGGACGTGGTGGCTGACGAGACAGTGAGCGCCCGGAGGAGGCACAGCAGCTTTCAGAGATTCAGGGAGCTCATGGGCGCCGAGGAGGAGGAAAATCCCTTGGTTTTGATCATTGCGGTTAACATGTACAAGGGCCACACCGAAAAGATTCAGATCCACAAGCATGACAGCGCAGACCAGATCGCGAGGGACTTTGTGAAAACGCACAATTTGCCAGAGGTTTCCATCAAGAACTTGGAAAAGTTGATCAACAAGAACCTGTCGAAGAACAATATCAGGATCGGCAGGACGAAGACGAAGGAGCAGAAAAAGGGTCTGACGGCAAAAAAATCTCTGACTGAGGACACGGAGACTGCTGCCAGAGAAGGGGCACAGGAGTCGAAGCTGACAAAGAAAACTCACAGGAACAATACTGTCAGTTCGCTGCCAAACAATCAGTTGACTCCGGAGCCTAAACCGCGCACACCGCCAACGCCCTCCTCGGCTGTCAGTGACTCTGGATCAGCGAGGCCGTTGCGGCCCATGGACATGTACAGGTTCATCGAGATCGGACCCACCTCACGCTGACTTTGGCCATCTCAGGAAGTGAACCATATCTGCCGTGTACGCCGGCGAGCTTGGACGGTGGTTGTAGAGGTCGTGCATGCCAAGGCGAGGGTGTTCACACCTTGAGTGAATATTGAAGTGAAATAAATGAATAATGTTCGCGGGCCATTTTCTCTATTTT
>Ga0160423_10003814_pt1 | contig 12487 bp, 12 predicted proteins | sample CRUFie14St8metaG_FD_108191 | JGI IMG/M metagenome (GOLD analysis project Ga0160423, IMG submission 108191) | Marine microbial communities from the Costa Rica Dome - CRUD Field 142mm St8 metaG | ecosystem: Environmental > Aquatic > Marine > Oceanic > Photic zone | place: Costa Rica: the Eastern... | reverse complement strand
TTTGCTCAATTAAAGATCCTATCATTTTTCTTTAATATTACCTTTTTTATAAATAAATACACCTTGAAATATCATAAATATTAATAGTAATAAGGTGCTACCAAAAAGTTTAAAGTTTACCCATGTATCTAAACTATAAACATATGCAATGTAAATATTAATAAATCCCATTAATAAAAAAAAGAGAATCCAATGAACGTTTAGGGAATCCCAATCTGTGGTGGGTAAAGTAACTTGTTTAGAAAGAAATTTTTGAATTAAGTTTATTTTGAAGACAACTTTACTAAAAATCAAAATCATACCAAAAACCCAATATAAAACAGTTGGCTTCCATTTTATGAAAGTTTCATTCTGAAATAAAATAGTCATACCACCAAAAACAAGAATTACCACTAAGTTTATGATTTGAACTTTTTCCACCTTTTTTCTTGTTAAATAACTATATAAAACTTGCAAAAAGGTAATAATTATAGCTGCAGCAGTAGCATAAAAAATATCAAATTTCTTATAAACTATAAAAAAAGCTAATATTGGCAGAAGATCAGTGAAGAATTTCATATTTTATTATAATTTTATTTAAAGTTAGAAAAGTAAGGAAATAAAATGGCATTAACAAAACTAATTAATTATAAAGAGGCTAGCCCAAAAGTCAAAAAAATATTTGACGATATAATGAAAACTAGAAAAACAAAATATGTAAACAATATTTGGAGAGCTTTAGCTATTAGTCCTAAATTACTTGATTCGTTTTGGACAATGGTTAAAGAGGTTATGATAAAACCTACAAGAATTGATCCATTAAACAAGGAATTAATTTATTTGGCAGTTAGTATTACAAATAATTGTGAATATTGTATAAAATCTCATTATAGTGCAGCAAAAAAAAAAGGTTTAACTGATGAAGTCTATGCAGAATTTAATCAAATAGTTGCATTAGCAAACGCTACTAATAAATTAACACATGGGTTACAAGTTGATGTAGATGATATTTTTATTGATGAAAATATGAATTCTAAATGGACTACTAAAAAATAATGATCAACTATAATTTCAAAAATAAAGTTGTACTAGTCACCGGGTCTAGTAGAGGAATTGGAAAGGAGATAGCATCTTGTTTTTTGAAATCTGGTGCTATTGTAGTAATGACAGGAAGGAAAATTACAACAAATTCGAACTTAAAAAATCAGCTTAAAAATTATAAAAATATGTTTGTTTTATACGATATTGATTTTAAGAATCTTGAGGAAATTACTAAATTATATGAGTTTATCTTTAAAAAGTTTAAAACTCTCAATATTTTAGTCAATAATGCTGGTGAAACTTTGGTTAAAAAGGCAACTGATATTAATATTAACGAATATGATAATTTATTTAACATAAATATAAAAAGTTTATTTTTTTTATCTTCTAGTTTTGCAAAAAATATAATGCGACAAAAAAACAAAGGGGTGATTGTTAATATTAGTTCACAAGTTGCCCATGTTGGTGGACCATTACGGTCAATTTACTCAGCTTCTAAGGGAGCAGTTAATAGTTTAACGAGGTCGCTAGCTCTTGAATGGGCGAGTAAGAAAATTAGAGTAGTTGCTGTTTCTCCAACATTTACAAAAACAGAAATGATGAAGAATTCCTCAAAAAATATTGAATTCAAAAAAATGATTAAAACTATACCGGCTGGTAGACCTGCTACAGTAAATGAAATAGCCTCAGCAGTTTTATATTTATCGTCTGATGAAGCGGAGATTATAACCGGTGAAGTATTACGTGTAGATGGTGGTTATTCCATTAAGTAATTTTTTTATAAAATTTTTCTGGTTTTAAAGCTAGTATTCCATAATTAATTAGTTTTTTTTTTATTTTAAGTAGATCATTATCTTTCGTTAGTAAGTATTGGGTTTTAGTATGATAAGCTAATTCAATAAATTTATGATCATCTGGATCCTTAACAATGACTGGTAATTTTCTGATATTTAAATCAAAAACATTAGTATTACCAATTAAATGATTAAGTTCTTTTATAAATTTATTTTTCTGAGATTCTGAAAACTTAAATTTTTCATAGTTTATTACTCTTTTAAATTCATCTACAGTCTCACTGGAAAATAAAAAATATATTTTATTTTTTTCAAATAAAACTTGTAACTTTTCAACTGAAATATCTTTAAATATTATTAAATCAAGGAGGATGTTTGTATCTAATTTTACAGGTGTATTAAAATTACAATTCATGCGGAGAAATAAATTTCCACTTACCTCTGGGTAAATTATTTAATTTAATTTTTCCAATTCTTACTCTAATAAGACCTAGGATTTCAATATTTACTCGTTCACACATTTTTCTTATTTGTCTATTTTTTCCCTCTAACAAAACAAATCTGAGCAAATTTATCTTTAACTTACTAACTATGAATTTCTTGATTGGTTTATTATCAATTTGATCAATCTTTTTTAGTTCATCCAATTTTTTGTTAGTTATATTGTGATTTGTTTTAACTAAATATTCTTTTTCGATAGAGCTATTATTACCAATAATTTTTTTTGCTACTACTCCGTCTTGAGTAAAAATCAATAATCCTGACGAGTTGATATCTAACCGTCCAGCAACTGCTAGTTTTTGAAAAAAAGATTTATCTAAATTTAGATTTTTATTACTGCCATAATAATTATTTTTTGTAATCAAAGTTATTGCAGGTTTATAGTTTTTTTCTGGTTGAGAGGACACAAAGCCAAGCGGCTTATTCATTATAATTGAATGCTTTTTAGGTTTTTTATCTATAGTTAAAGTGGAATCAGAGCTGCATTTCTCTCCAAGGATAGCAACTCTTCCATCAACCTTGACTAACCCTAACTGAATTAATTCATCAGCTTCTCTTCTTGAGCAAAGACCTTTTTCAGAAAGTAATTTTGAAATTCTTTTGATAATTTAACTTATAATTTCGTCTAAAACATAAGGTAAAATACCGCCATTATGATAATATTCGATCTCTATTGTTGTATCAATTCTTAATTTCAGATTTATAGAGAATATTTCTCCATTACTTCTTTGAATCAACATAGCAATTTTTTGCTGAGGTCTAATTTTATCAAGATTTGAAATGGTAAATAACTCATCACCTTTTAGTTTGAGCGATTCAATAGATTCATTTTTCATAAATTCAAGAGGTAATACTCCCATACCCACAAGGTTTGACCTATGAATTCTTTCAAAGCTTTTAGCTACTACAGCCTTTACTCCTAATAACTTTGTACCCTTTGCAGCCCAATCTCTCGAAGATCCAGTGCCATATTCCTCTCCAGCGAAAACTATGGATTGAGTATTACTTGACTTGTATTTGTTAGCTGCCTCAAATATAGTCATTTGTTGTTTGGACGGATAATGTATTGTATAACCTCCCTCAATTTGTTTCCCGTTATTTGGAAGTGATAACATTAAATTTTTTATCCTGACATTAGCAAATGTACCTCTTAACATTATTTCATGGTTACCTCGTCTAGAACCATAACTATTAAAATCAACTGGTTTTATACCTAAAGACTGCAGGTATTTTCCGGCTGGAGAATCAATTTTAATTGCACCAGCAGGGGATATATGATCTGTAGTAACAGAATCACCAAAAATGGCAAGTGCTCTGGCATTAACAATTGAATCACTTTGTTTGTTAAGCATTTTTTCCAGAAACGGAGGCTTAGCAATGTAAGAAGATTTTGGCCATGAATATGTGTCGCCTTTCACTGCCTGAATTTGTTTCCACAATTCACTAGAATTATTTAAATTAGAATATAGCTTTTTAAATCTTATTGGATTTAAGGCCAATTTAAGATTTTTGTTAACTTCTTTTTCATTTGGCCAAATGTCACCCAGATAAACATCATTATTATCTTTATCAACTCCTATAGGTTCTTCCATAAGATTAACGTTAACGTTTCCCGCAATAGCATACGCAACTACTAGAGGGGGACTAGCAATAAAGTTTGCTTTAATATTTTGGTGAATTCTGGCTTCAAAATTTCTGTTTCCGGAGAGAACAGAGGCACAAACTAGGTTTTTTTCAATAATTTGTTGTTCAATTTTACTTTCTAATGGCCCAGCATTACCAATACAAGTGGTGCACCCATAGGCAGAAACAAAAAAACCTAATTTTTCAAGATAAGGTAGTAGATTTGTTTTTGTTAAGTAGTCGGTAACAACTCTCGAACCAGGTGCAAGCGATGTTTTAACATTGGGGTTAACCTTTAAACCTTTTTCAACAGCATTCTTTGCGAGAATTCCTGCCACAATTAAAACACCGGGGTTAGAAGTATTCGTACAGGAGGTGATTGCAGCAATCAAAATATCACCATGATTGATTTCTATACTATTTTTAGTTGATTCAATATTATTAATGCCAAAGCCACCCTCGGTTAAAGGTTTTGATAAATAGTTTTTAAATGTTTTTTTGATGTTTCCTAATGAAATTCTATCCTGTGGCCTTCGAGGTCCAGCTAATGATGGTTCGACTTTTGTTAAATCTATATCAATTTCTTCAGAATAATTAATTTGTCCTTTCTTGGGAACACCAAATAAGTTTTGTTTTTTATAATAATTTTCAAATTCAACTACTTCCTGCGCTGTTTTACCAGTATCCTTAAGAAAACCGACTGTATTTGAATCAATTGGGAAAAACCCCATAGTTGCTCCATATTCAGGAGCCATATTTGCAATAGTAGCTCGATCTGGTAGGGATAAATTTGAGACTCCATCGCCAAAAAATTCAACGAATTTTCCAACAACATTTAATTTCCTTAATTTCTCTGTGATAGTTAAAACCAAATCAGTAGCAGTAACACCGTATCTAAGTTTACCAGTAAGGTTAACACCAACAACATCAGGTGTTAAAAAATAAATTGGTTGGCCGAGCATTCCAGCTTCAGCCTCAATGCCACCAACTCCCCATCCAACAACACCAAGAGCATTTATCATGGTTGTATGTGAATCAGTCCCCACTAAAGTGTCAGGATAAAGGACGTTATCTTTTTTAAACACACCTCTAGCTAAATACTCTAGATTAACTTGATGAATAATACCTATTCCAGGTGGTACGACCTTAAAAGTATCAAATGCTTGCATCCCCCATTTAATAAATTCATATCTTTCAGCGTTTCTATTAAACTCAATTTTCATATTATCTTCTAGGGAGTTCTTGTATCCAAATTTATCAATTTGAACAGAGTGATCAACGACTAAGTCAACTGGAACTAAAGGTTCAATTAATTTGGGACTCTTATTTCTTAATACACTTTCAGATCTCATGGCGGCAATATCAGCTAACAGCGGAACACCGGTAAAGTCTTGCAGCACAATCCTCGAAACCACAAATGGAATTTCTTTTGATCTTTTTTCTTTTGGTTTCCAGTTAGCTAAATCTATCACATGATTTTTTGTAATTTTTTTTTCATCTTGATTTCTTAAAACAGATTCCAGAACAATTCTGATTGAAATTGGAAGCTTTGAAATTTTTCCAATACCTTTTTTTTCTAACTCAGGTAATGAAAAAAAATAACCATTTTTTTTTCCATGCAATTTGATTGATTTTTTGAAACTATCTTTAAAAATTTTCATTTTTTTTCCTATTTAAGAAAGTGATAAATGATCAACTAAAACATTAACATCGGCATTTTCAAATGTGTTTTGGTTATTACACAATTTGAGAATCAATTTTTGTTTTTTTTCAGGTAAGATCCTGTTAAGATTTTTTTCAAACTTCTTTATTAATAATGGAATACCGTCTTTTCTTCTTCTTTTGTGTCCAATAGGATATTCGACAACTACTTCTTTAAGAGTTTTACCATTTGTTAAAGTAACAGTTAAAGCATTAGCAATAGATCTCTTATTTGGATCATGATAATCGCGTGTAAATTTTTTATCTTCAACACAAGATATTTTGTTTCTTAATTGATCGATTCTCTTATCTTTAGCTATAGCATCCTCGTAGTCACTTGCAGTTAATCTTCCAAATATTAGAGGAACCGCTACCATATATTGAATACAATGATCTCTATCTGCCGGATTATTTAGAGGCCCTTTTTTATCAATTATTCTAATGCAAGCCTCATGAGTTCTTATTTTTACTGATTTAATTGAATCTGAGTTTAAGCCTAATTTTTTTAGATTATTGTGTATAGTCATAGCTGCTTCAACAGCTGTTTGGGAGTGGAATTCAGCAGGAAAAGAAATTTTAAAAAGAACGTTTTCCATAACATAAGAACCATATTTTCTTTGGAATTTAAAAGACTTTCCTCTAAAAAGAGAATCATAAAATCCCCAGATTTTTGTGGTAAGGACTGATGGATATCCCATTTCACCTGTTGATGCAATTAACGCTAATCTAACAGCTCTACTTGTTGCATCTCCAGCAGCCCAACTTTTTCTTGAACCAGTATTAGGGGCATGTCTATAAGTTCTCAAACTTTGTCCATCAACCCAGGCCAATGAAATGGCATTCACAATTTCGTCGTAACTTAAATTCATTAATTTTGAAACTACTGCAGTAGATGCAACCTTGACAAGAACCACGTGATCGAGTCCTACCTTATTAAAGCTATTTTCTAAAGCTATACAACCCTGAATCTCATGGGCCATAATCATTGCAGATAAAACATCTTTCATTTTTAATGGTTTTTTCCCATTAGCAACGTTATTTCTGGATATCCAATCTGAAACTGCTAGGATACCTCCTAGATTGTCTGATGGGTGACCCCATTCAGCAGCTAACCATGTGTCGTTAAAATCTAACCATCTGATCATTGCACCTATGTTAAAAGCTCCTTGGACAGGATCTAATTTAAAATGAGTACCTGGAATTTTTACACCATTTTCAACAGAAGTACCCGGTACAAGTGGACCCAATAATTTAGTACAAGCTGGATACTCTAAAGCTTCTAATCCGCACCCAATAGTGTCCATGAAACAGTGCCTGGCAGTTTGATATGCTAATTTACTTGTGATTTTGTACTTGGTTACATAATCAGCAATATCTTTTATAACTTTATCAGTTTTATTGTTTGTTATTTTCATTAATAAATCTCCATTAAACTCTTTTTTTCATGGGAACCCATTTTAAATTTTCAGGGCCATTGTAATTTGCACTTGGTCTAATTATCTTACCGTCTTTACGTTGTTCTAATATATGTGCTGACCACCCAGAGGTCCTGCTAATGACAAAAATTGGAGTAAACATTGAAGTAGGGATACCCATCTGGCTGTAACTAACTGCGGAGAACCAATCCAAATTTGGAAACATTCTTTTTTGTTTCCACATTACGGATTCAATTCTTTCTGCTACCTTAAATAAATTATTATTACCAGATGTTTTGCACAGATTTCGCGCAACTTTTTTAATTATTTCATTTCTTGGATCACTAATTGTATAAACAGGATGACCAAAACCGATAACAATTTCCTTTCTTTCAATTCTTTGAATTATGTCTAATTCTGCCTCTTTAGGATTAGCATATCGCATTTGAATATCATAAGCGACCTCATTCGCACCACCGTGCTTAGGTCCCCTGAGCGCTCCGATTGCTCCACTAATACTCGAGTAAATGTCTGATCCTGTACCAGTAATTACTCTAGCAGTAAATGTAGAGGCATTAAATTCATGCTCAGCATATAGATTTAATGAAATATGCATAGCTTTTTCCCATTCAGATGATGGTTTTTTTCCATGAAGTAAATGAAGAAAATGTGCGCCAATTGAATCATCATCTGTTTCGGTCTCAATTCTTTTTCCATTATGTGAATAATGATACCAATACAAAAGTATTGAACTAAATGAGGAAAGAAGCTTATCTGCAATATCTTGAGCCTCAGAAAGAGGTTGTTGTTCCTTTTCAGGCATGATCACGCCAAGGGATGAACATCCTGTTCTTAAAACATCCATTGGGTGTGCATTTGCTGGAATATTTTCAAGAATATTTTTTAAATTATTTGGCAAACCTCTAAGGCCACTCAATTTATTTTTATATCTTTTTAATTCACTACTAGTTGGTAATTTTCCGTAAATTAGTAAATATGCAATTTCTTCGAATTCAGCTTTTTCTGCAAAATCAAGAATATCATAACCCCTATAATGAAGGTCATTGCCAGTTTTGCCAACAGTACATAATGCAGTATTTCCAGCAGGAATACCGGATAGTGCAACAGACTTTTTTGGTTTAAATTGGACTTGTTGTTTTTTTTTCATAACTTCCTTAATTGTTCTACTTATTTAAAGAATCTAATCTCTTTTCGTATTCATGATAATTTAAAAAATCATAAAGCTCATTTCTTGTTTGCATTTGATCTATACATTCATTTTGAGTACCAGATTTCTTTACTGATTCATAAACGTTTAATGCGGCCTTATTCATAGCTCTAAATGCAGACAAAGGATAGAGCGAGATACTTACACCTGCTTTTTCAAGATCATCAATGGAAAATAATGGTGTTTTACCAAATTCAGTGATATTGGCCAAAATTGGAACGTCAAAAGATGATGAAAACTTTTCATACATTGACAATTCTGTAATGGCTTCAGGAAACAGCATATCAGCACCTGATTCTAAATATTTATGACACCTTTCAATTGCAGATTCAATTGATTCACTTGCTAATGAATCTGTTCTAGCCATGATCTGAAAATTATCATCATATCTTGCATCAACTGCCGCTTTGATTCTATCACACATCTCTTGAGTGCTAACAATTGATTTTCCAGGCCTATGTCCACAACGTTTTGCGCCTGCCTGATCTTCTATGTGCATTGCTGAAGCACCAAATTTTATAAGGGATTTTGTTGTTCTTTGAATGTTGAAAGCGCTTGGACCAAAACCCGTATCAGCATCAACTAATATTGGCAAATTACAAACATCAGTGATTCTTCTTAAATCAGTTAAAACATCATCAATTGAAGATATAGCAAGGTCCGGCATGCCAAGTGAACCAGCTGCAACACCACCTCCTGATAGATATATGGCCTTAAATCCAGAAGCTTTTGCTAAAAGTGCGTGATATGCATTTATAGCGCCAATTATTTGCAATGGTCGCTCCTCTTTAATACAGTCAGTGATACTTTTTTTCACCATAAATTAACCTTTCAGTAAATTATCAACAGCTTTTTGTTCTTCAATCAATTCATTTAAAGTGTTATCTATCATTTTTTGACTAAACTCATCAATATCTAAATCGTTAACTATTCTATAATCATTATTTTCACAAATGCATGGGAATCCAAATATTATATTTTCAGGAATATTGTATTCCCCATTTGAGGGAACTCCCATAGTTGTCCATGGTTTTGAGGAACCATTATGCCAATCCCTAATGTGATCGATTGCAGCATTAGCAGCTGATGCTGCTGATGATAAACCTCTTGCATCAATAATAGCCGCTCCTCTCTTGGCAACTGTAGGAATAAAATAATTTTCGTACCATTTTCGATCAGAAATCAGTTTTTCTGCAGATTCACCATTGATTTTTGTATATCGAATATCAGGGTACATAGTTGGTGAGTGATTTCCCCAAACTACAAGTCCAGAAATTGAATTGACATCACTGTTTGCTTTTTGCGATAACTGACTTAATGCACGATTATGATCAAGTCTTAACATTGCTGTAAAATTCTTCTTTGGTATATTCGGAGCACTTTTCATGGCAATATACGCATTCGTATTGGCAGGGTTACCAACAACTAATATTCTAGTATTGTCATGGGCTACGTTATTTATAGCTTTACCTTGTTCAATAAAAATTTTGGCATTAGCTTGAAGAAGATCGGCTCTTTCCATTCCTTTACCCCTAGGTCTGGCTCCAATTAAAATGGCATAGTCAGCATCTTTAAATGCAATTTCAGGTTCGTCACTAATTGAAAAAGATTTTACAAGAGGGAAGGCACAGTCTTCGAGTTCCATGACTACCCCTTTTAAAGCATTTAAAGAGGGTGTTATTTCGAGTAAATTTAAATTGATTTGCGTATCTTTGCCAAAAATTTCACCAGAAGCAATCCTGAATAAGATACCATAGCCTATTTGTCCAGCAGCTCCAGTAACAGCTACGTTTATAGTTTTATTATTTGACATCAATGCTCCAAGTCTATGAATTTAAAATAAAGCATAGTATTTTAACTTGCTATGCAAATATGAGCAATGTTTGTTAATGTTTGTAAAATAATTTCTTTGAAGTAGCCAATATTTGAGTATAATATTGGAAATGATTTCAAAACCAAGACCAAAATATTTAAATCTCTTTGCAATTAGACTCCCAATACCTGGAATTGTGTCAATTCTGCACAGGATAAGTGGTTTTTTAATGGTCGCTTTATTAGGTGCTTTTATTTTTATCATAGACCAATTAATTTCTAGTACTGATAGTTACTTGCGAATTTCCTTTTTCTTCGAAAACTTATATGTCAAACTGTTTTTAATTGTTCCCATTTGGGCTCTCTCACATCATTTGCTAGCTGGTATTCGTTTTTTATTACTGGATTTCCATGTTTTCATTGATTTAAAGTCTACTAGAATATTTAGTGCTCTAATCCTCTTTTCCTCTGTTTTAGTAACTTTATTTGTCTGGTTTAAATTAGTATGGTGAGTAAAATTGTAGTTGGTGCTGGATTTGGCTTCAAAGGATGGTTACTTCAACGCGTTACTGCGTTTTTAATTGTTAGTTATATAGTCTATGCTTTATTGATTTTGTTATTTATCCAGCCATCATCCCATTCTGATTGGGTTGGTTTTTTTAGTGCTACTATTACAAAATATTTCACACTTCTAGCATTTCTAGCTACTTTTTATCATGCATGGGTTGGTTCAAAAGATATAATTATGGATTATGTTAAACCCACCCTGGTTAAGTTATCTCTCTATGTTACTTTAATTACTATATTTTCGTTTTATTTGATCTGGATAACAGATATTTTGTTTTTTAAATTATGAGTAAAGTAAATATCAAAAAGTTTGACGCTGTAATAGTTGGTGCTGGTGGATCTGGACTTAGAGCAGCTTTGCAATTATCTAATGCAGGACATAATGTTGCCGTATTAAGTAAAGTTTTTCCTACCAGGTCACATACTGTGGCTGCCCAAGGCGGTATTGGCGCATCGCTTAGTAACATGGGTGAAGATAGTTGGAAATGGCATATGTACGATACCATCAAAGGTTCTGACTGGCTTGGTGATCAAGATTCAATTGAATTTTTATGTCGAGAAGCACCAGAGGTTGTTTTAGAACTTGAGCACTTTGGCATGCCATTCGATAGAAATAATGATGGTACTATATATCAAAGACCATTTGGTGGTCACATGCAAAATTTTGGTAAAGGACCAGCTGTACAAAGATCATGTTGTGCTGCTGATAGAACCGGACATGCCATGCTTCATACTCTCTATCAACAAAATGTAAAATCAAAAACAAGATTTTTTGTTGAATGGATGGCACTTGATCTTATTCGCGATTCAGAAGGAACTGTAATTGGTGTAACTGCTTTAGAAATGGAAACAGGTGAAGTTTCAATTTTTCATTCTAAAGGAGTTCTTTTAGCTACAGGTGGAGCTGGCCGTGTTTACTCCGCCAGTACAAATGCATTTATCAACACTGGTGACGGTCTTGGAATGGCTGCAAGGATTGGCATCCCTCTTGAAGACATGGAATTTTGGCAGTTCCATCCAACTGGTGTTTCTGGTGCTGGAGTTTTGATTACTGAAGGTGTTCGAGGCGAAGGTGGCTACTTGCTTAATGCAAATGGTGAAAGGTTTATGGAAAGATATGCCCCAAATGCAAAAGATTTGGCTTCTAGAGACGTAGTTTCTCGAGCAATGGCTACAGAAATAAAAGAAGGTAGAGGAGCAGGTGATGCTCAAGACCATGTGCTATTAAAATTAGACCATTTAGGTGATGAGGTTATCGATAAAAGACTTCCAGGTATTAGAGAAATTGCCAAAAAATTTGCAAATGTTGACCCCGTTAAGGACCCAATTCCAGTTGTTCCGACATGTCACTATATGATGGGCGGAATACCAACTAATTACAAGGGCGAAGTTGTGGCCATTGACAAAAATAATGATGATTATATAGTAAATGGGCTTTACGCTGCAGGAGAATGTGCTTGCGTCTCTGTTCATGGCGCTAACAGGTTAGGTACCAATTCATTGACTGACTTGCTGGTTTTTGGTAAATCCTCTGGAACCACCTTTAGTAATGCTTTAAAAGGAGAATCTCAATGGCGAGATTTACCTTCAGATGCTGCTGATGTCTCCCTTGAGAGACTAAACCTAATTGATAGCAAAAAAAATGGTGAATCTGTTTCTGAGGTTGGACAAGAAATTAGAGATATCATGCAAAAGCATTGTGGAGTGTTTAGATTTCCTGATCTTTTAGAAAACGGAGTTTCGAAAATTAAGCAAACCGAAGAAAAAGTTAACAATCTATCTATAACTGATAAATCGAAAATATTTAATACTGCCAGAATTGAAGC
>Ga0160423_10003813_pt1 | contig 12488 bp, 11 predicted proteins | sample CRUFie14St8metaG_FD_108191 | JGI IMG/M metagenome (GOLD analysis project Ga0160423, IMG submission 108191) | Marine microbial communities from the Costa Rica Dome - CRUD Field 142mm St8 metaG | ecosystem: Environmental > Aquatic > Marine > Oceanic > Photic zone | place: Costa Rica: the Eastern... | reverse complement strand
TGTTGGACGACAGAGCGATGGGGCAGGTGAGTTGGAGTTCGTGATGGTGGTCCTCCTCAATAGGATGACGCGTGGATCCACGCCCTACGTTTATTGAATTTTATCATTGCATGTTTTCTTTCGCACAGCCCTCCCGGGCCCTCACTCGTCCGCCTCGCCTTCCATGTTCAGGAAGAGGGGCTTTGGGCTCAGGTCGAGCTGCCTGATGATGTTGGCGGTCTCGATGGCGGTGACGGCGGCCTCGCTCCCCTTGTTCCCCGCCTTCCCACCGGCCCTGTCAAAGGCCTGCTCCATCGTATCGGTGGTCAGCACCCCAAAGATGCAAGGAACGCAAGTGTTGAGGCCGGCGGTGAGGGTTCCGTTGGTGGCAGCCCCCGCGACGGAGTCGTAGTGGGTGGTGGCGCCCCTGATCACGGCCCCGATGCACAGGATCACGTCGTACTTGCTCGTGGCGGCCATCTGCTGGGCGATGAGAGGAATCTCAAAGGCGCCGGGAACCCAAACGACCTGGGCCACCAGCGGGGCGGGGAGCGAAAGACAAACAGAGATTCGGGGGAGAGGATGGAGAGGATGGAGTCACGTCAGTCATCCGCCCGGCGCACGGTTCGGCCTCGGCGGCACCCACCTCGACGTCCGAGAGGTCGACGCCATAGCGCTCAAAGGTATCCACGGCCCCCTCCATGAGAGGCCTCGTGATGAGGTCGTTAAACCTCGCGACCACGATGCCAACCTTCAGACCGGCGCCGTCCAGGGACCCGACGTGCTCGACAACGGCCCCAGCGGCCCGCCTCGTGGCCTTGGCCCTCCCGCCCACCGAGCGGCGGAGTCCCAGCCCGACGGTCCTCGCTTCCCGTCCTCGCGGAGGTCCAGCGGCGCCGCGGCTCCTCCCCGCCGGCCTCGCAAAGATGGCGGCCCTCGGCCCCGCGACCCCCGAAGCCTTCAAGCATCCCGCTCTCGTTGCCCTCGCCGTCACCATGTCGCCACAGCAATGCCCAAGCTTATCCTGTTTGTGCCTTTTGGGGTGTTTTGGGGGGGGGGCTCCCAGCTGGGAGTTCAGGGATCCCACGGACAGTTTTGAGGAAAAACAAAAATATCACCCCCTCGACCATATCGAGGCCAAGAGACAGACAGAGAGAGAGGGAGGCGGGCGCTCGGCAACCAAGACGGGACGCGGTGAAGGCGCACGGCCCGGGGGTGGGTGGGTCAGGGGAGAGCGGGAGTCGATATCGAATATCGATCGGGCAGGCAGGCGCGTCTGGGGCCCGAGCAAGGGAGAAGGATGGGCACAGCGATTTCAATGTGGAGGTACGGGACACTGGTCGCGATCCTATGGACGTGTCTCGCCGCCAGCAGCGTCTCCTGCGATGGTGGTGGCAGGGACGCCCACACCGTGAAGCAAGTGCTGGGACAAGAGTATGAAAATGCAAAGTGCTTGGACGGTACCCCTGGGGCGTATTACGCGAACGTGAACACCAAGGCGAACGGCACGTGGGTGATTTATTTGAACGGCGGCGGGGAGTGTGTGGATGAGAACCAGTGCGCAGCGAGGGCAAAGACAAAACTTGGGTCCTCGAAACTGATGGACGACGAGCTTTGGATGAACTATGGTGTGCTGGACACCAACGAAAGCACGAACCCACAGTTTTACGAGGCCAATTTCGTGAGAATTGGGTACTGCTCGGGCGACCTGTACTTGGGGTCTAGGCAGGAGCCGGACGACTCTGGGCTGCTCTTCCAGGGCCGTTTCATCGTGCACGGCGTTCTGGACGACCTGCAGAACAAGTACGGTTTCTTGGACACTGCGGATACGATCGTCTTTGGGGGTGAAAGCGCGGGCGGGATCGGGTCCCTCGCATTGATGGATGAGGTCGCGAGCTCCCTAAAATTAATGGGAAGCAAGGCCAGGTTCTTCGGCTCCATTCAGGGCGGGTACTACTTTCTGAACGACAGGGTGTACCAGGGGACACACCCAAAGCCAGGGAACTACATCCCGTGGGGGACCGATGTGAGAATGAAGCTAACGCGCCAAGGTGACCTCGATCTGACTTCTCCTCGCCTCCATCCTCCTTCGCCGTCTTCCAAAAGGCCTTCCCGAAATACGTGGAGTACTGGGGCGCTGAGGACGGCCTACCCAAGGCCTGCGTGGATGCCAACCCCCAGGAGCCGTGGAGGTGCATCGTGGCGGACTTCAGCTTCCCTCACGTCGAGACCCCGGTCTTCGTGGCGGAGGCCCTCACGGACAAGACCGTGCTGCCACTGCACACAGGGATGCCCGGGACGCCGCCACTGACGCAGGACGAGAGAGAGTACACGTACTACTGGAGCATGGAGATGAGCACGTCGATCCAGAGGAACGTGCTGAGGAGGCCTGCGGGGCCGGGGCTCTTTGCGATCGCGTGCTGGACCCACACCTCATTCGAGGAAGGGCGGATGATAAAGCAGACGACGCACTTGGACGCCCTGTCGAGGTGGATGGCGGGGGAGGACGTCAGGCTGCTCGACCCTTGCGGAACGATGCTCTGCAACCCAACGTGCCCGCCCACGACGTCGAGGCCTGAACATTGAGAAAGAGAGATGCACCGCTACAATAAACAATTCTTAATCAAATTGCAAGGAGCCGGGCCGAGCCGAGCCAGACCAGCCCAAACGCAATCCTTCCTTCCTATCTTCTGCTCTTGAAGGCAAGTCGGCAAGGTGGCCTGTCGCCAACGACCTCCGTGGCGGCGTCCTCGCTGGAGCACTCGTACAGGTTCTCAAAAAAGTGCTCCGCCATGAACTCCAGGGCCTTGGGTCCCGGGTGAAAGCCGTCCGGCGCGAAGAAGCTCGCCACGTCGCCGCTCTCGCCGCTGTCTCCTCCCTTGACCTCCCTCAGCGAAAGCGTCCCCAGGTCCTGGTAGTCTGCGTGGACGCACCCGCGTGCGCCGCGGCAGACCTTCTCCATCACGGAGTTAAAGGTCGATGCCTTGCGGCCCATCAGGATCCGCAGCAAAGGCGTCAGGGCCACGAACATGGACATTGGCGGCATGCCCAGCAAGACAATCTGGCACATAGGTCCGCACCTCTGTCTCAGGGAGGCGATCAGCGTTTTGAGCTCCGTCTCAAAGGTCGCGGCGGAGTGGTTGTGTAACAAATTGTTCACGCCGACCGAGAGCACCACGACGTCCGGGCGGCCCTTGATGCGCTTCACGTGCTTCTGCTCGCACCTCGAGGCCGTGTAGCCGTTTCTGCCGATGACTTCCCATCGAACGCGCCGGTTGGTGGCGCGCGAGAACCCGCGTGCGAACGCTCCAGCGCACGCCTCCTCGTTGGACCTCAAACCGCATCCCGCCGCGACGCTATCTCCTACGCACACCATACTGACCTCGCGCCGTGCGGAACCTTCTTCCCCTTCCTTTGTTTCGTCTGCCACCCCTGTGGTGGGCCCGGGGGCCTCCGGGAGCCTGAGCGTGAAGGCCGCGACGTAGGCTAGCTCGCCCAAAAAGTAAGCTCCGAAGAGTGCGAAGGGGGCGACAGTGGAGACGCACGCGGTGAGCGCAGGCGAAAGAGACCAAGACGCCATCTTGGGAGGTAAAGACCGGCGGGCCTTGTGGTCTCCACGTCGCGTCAGGCACGCAGGTAGCAGCATGGCCTCGTTTGGCGAGGCTCTGATGCGCTTTTTGATGGAAAACCTGATCTTGAGCTTTAGCTTGATCTGTGGATGACGACGACAAAAACAAACAGAAAAAGGGGGGAACGAAACGGTTTGAAAACGAGGGGCTCGGCTTGGGGACAATAAGTAAGAGCTGAGGTATAACACACACAGGAGGCAGTGGTTGGGCACGCGCGCCCTCTCCCACTTTGTGTTAGGCCAGTCCCGGCGGAGCCGCGGTCCCCGATCCCGTGGACAGCTCGTAGAACCGGTCCCCTGTGCGCAGAATTTGCTTGACCTTCTCCATTGCCAGGAACACCTCCGCGCAAAGCAAGGGCGGTAGATTCTCCTTGACCTTCTGCAATCCCGACTTGTATACCGCCGTGGCCTCTGCCATGGTGTCGGTCAGCAGGCCGGGGCTCTCCGCGAGCTTCTGCTCCAAGCTCGCCCGGATCTTGCCGTGGTGCTGCATCGCGGCAAAGGGGAACGAGAGCCTGTGCTCGAAACTCTGCACCAAGTCGCGCTCCCCCTCCTTGAGCTCCTCCCTAAGTTTGTGGAGTAGGATGATCTTGTCGAACCCGAGCTGCTGGCCCTGGTGGGTCTGCACCCGCAAGTTCACCAAGTCATAGGCCTGGACCAGCAGCGCATACAGGGAGGTCTCTCCCATCAGGCACAGGCTCCTCTCCGCCAGGCCGGCGTACGTGGCGGACCACAGGCACAGCTGGGACTCGCACCTCGCCGCGGGCCGGGTGCTGACCTGGTCGGCCGGCGGCGGGAGCGCGGGGAGCGTCTCCGCGATCTGGCACCTCAACCCCAGCTGGGTGTCCTTCACCGCTGCCTCCACCTGGACAAAAGCGTCCAGCAGGGGCGCCAGCTCCCGCTGCTTCTCGAGCTCCCCCTTCGCGTTGTCCCCCATGACGCGCTCCACGCCCCTGATCAGCGTGGACACGTACTCGAACGGATCCTCGGAGGACTGGAGCAGGTCGCGGACCTTGAGAGCCGCCTCGGTGTGCTGCGACGACCGGGAAGAGAGAGAGAGAGAGAGTTGGACACCTCGTCAGCAATCTGGAAAGTTTGGGGGGTCGGAAGAATTCGATTCACTTCATTTCCTTCGCTTCTCTCTCTATCTCTCACCTGCACCGCCTCGCTGGCAACCCGGTTGCGAGCCTCCCCCCTCAGCACCCTGGTTACGGCGGCGGACGTGCGCTTCAAGTGCTCCCCCGCGTTCTTGGCGATCTGGCCGGAGACGTCGACGTTGTTCAGGTCCAGGCCGGTGGCAGGCGCGGCCACCGGCGGGTTGGACGCCGCCGCCACCTGAGCCTGGGCGTGGGCCTGGTGGTGGCCGGGGAGGAGGGCCTCCGCGAGCGGGTTCTGCTGGCGGTTCCCCTGCGCCTGGCCCGTGGTCTGCTCAGAGTCGGGGGACGCGTCCTCGCCCCCGACGTCGCCCGAACCCACCCCCGCTTCCATCTTTCCCGCCGCCGCGCTCAAGAGGCTCGCGTTCGCGGTCGCCAGCACAGCGACGCGTTCCTTCGTCCTCCTCAGCTCCTCCACCAATACCTTGATCTCCTTGTACAAGGACTCGGAGTGGTTCTCCAGCTTGTGCTTCCTGTGCTTCTTGCGCTGGTACTGGAACCAGGCCTTGCACTGCAGGTGGGTCAGGCCGGCCGCGGCCGCAATCTTCCTCAAGTACTTGGCTTTCGGGTTGGGGTTCTCCTTGTAGAACTCGTTCAGGATGGAGAGGTGGCGCTCGCCGAACTTTTTGGAGCCGCCCGCCCCGGCGGAGGAATCCGCCCTCGCGAGACCGGGGCCGTGGCCCTCATGCCGGGGGAGTTCTCCTCCATCCCCTTCCGCGCTCGCGGTACCCTGTTCGGAAGACCCGGAGTTCGCAGCCTCCTGGTTCTCCACCTCAAGCTCCTCGTCAAGCTCCTCGCTGCTCGGGGATGCTCGCTCGGGGGGTTTGGCCAGGTTCTCCGCGATGAGCACGCTCGCGAGGTGGGCGAGCGTGTCCTGCCCCGGCTCCGCCATCACCTTGGTGACGCGTTGACGCATTTTAATTATGATGATGCGTTACGATGCGTTACCAGGGATGGGAACACACGGCCGGCTTGCCTTCGTGACCTGGATGCGACACTGGGCCTGGTGTGTGTGTCGTCGTTGGCCTCGGCCTCGGGTCGGGTCGGGGCGGGCTCCCAACGTTCGAAATAAGCCGTTTCACTATTCCATTGGTGAGGTGAGGAGGGTTTGTTGTGCAGCAATCCTTCGACAGGAAGAATTTCATTTCCATTCATTCATTTGTTGTTGTTGTTGTTGTGGAAAAGGGGATTTCAACGGGCGGACGGGCTGGGCTTGGGCCATCAAAAATTGGGTGGAAATTTCCCAGCGGTGCGTCTGGGACACAGAGAGAGAGCGATCTCGTGCAGGAAGGCATGGCCGCCCGTGATGGCCGCAACACGCACGCCACTTCGGGTCTCGAACCTACCTCTCGATCTGCGGATGGAGCTACGTGGACGGTCTGGTCTGGCCATCGTCGTCGTCGTCGTCGACGACGCTGGACAAGGGCAGGTGCAAGGTGATTGCGTCTTTTTGCTCTCGCAGATAGGTGCTGGGGGTGGACGTGGTCGCCCAGGACGCGGCCCTGCCTGAAGAAGATGAAGACGGGAAGAAAAAAAAAAGAAGAGATCACGCGTTTGATGTGTTTCGCGTGTCAAACCAAACGTTTGAAACTCAACCGTTTAACAACATGCCTCGAGCGAGGATCGAACTCGCGACCTTAGGATTTCTCCACTCATCGGTTTAGTGGTCCCGACGAATGTTGCAGTGGGTTTTGTATTTGTGTGTGTTGGTTATGAGACCTACGCGCTACCTACTGCGCCATCGAGACGGCAATGTGCACGACGCAAATTTTCGCAATTTGACTGAATTTATACAGCTGCGCAGCCATGCCGTCGGCAAATCGGCCAACAAAAAACAAGATCTTTTCCTGGTGGCTCAGCACAACCACCAGCTCCTAGAAGAGGACTACGACCACCATGGCGACTGCGGCGGTGGCCCTTGTCGCTTCGGCGCTTAGGAGGGCGCGATTCCTCCCGCACCTCGGCACGGCCGAACTGCGCGCGAATGCTGTCCACTCGTCGTCGTTTTCGTCCTGGACTCCTCAAGCTTCTCCTGGACACGTCCGTTTTCTGAGCAGCAGCAGCAGCAGCCAGGCTTTGGAGTCAACCCCTGAGTTAGACACCCAGAGCACGTTGCGGAACATCGGAATCAGCGCCCACATCGACTCGGGGAAGACGACGTTGACGGAGCGCATCTTGTTTTATTCTGGCAGGATCTCGCAGATCCACGAAGTGAGAGGGAAGGACGGAGTAGGTGCTAAGATGGACTCCATGGAACTGGAGCGAGAGAAGGGAATTACGATCCAGTCTGCGGCGACGTACTGCTCGTGGGGAGACAACCAGATCAACATCATCGACACCCCGGGCCACGTCGACTTTACGGTGGAGGTGGAGCGCGCGCTGAGGGTGTTGGACGGCGCTGTGCTGGTGCTGTGCTCGGTGGGAGGCGTGCAGAGCCAGAGCATCACGGTCGACAGGCAGATGAAGAGGTACGGCGTGCCGAGGCTGGCCTTCGTCAACAAGCTCGACAGGAGCGGCGCGAACCCGGACAAGGTCATGGCCCAGGTTCGCGAGAAGCTGAGGCTGAACTGCGCCGCCGTGCAGGTCCCCATCGGCTTGGAGGACCAGCATGAGGGGGTGGTGGACTTGGTCAACCTGAGGTCCTACCGTTTCGAGGGGGACATGGGGACCGAGGTCGCGGAGACGTCCGAGATTCCCGCCCACCTCGCCGACGTCGTGCGAGAGCGCAGGGCGGAGCTGGTGGAGGCGCTCGCGGAGGTCGACGACGAGATCGGCGAGCTCTTTCTGGAGGACGCCGAGCCCAGCGAGGAGCAGCTGAAGGCCGCGATCAGGAGGCAGACCATCGCGAACGCGTTCGTGCCCGTCTTCATGGGGAGCGCGTACAAGAACAAGGGCGTGCAGAGGCTCCTGGACGGAGTGGTGGACTACCTTCCCGCTCCCAACGAGGTGAAGAACATGGCCTTGGACGTGAGCAGGGAGGGCGAGGAGAAGCCCGTGGAGCTTTGCTCGCGGGACCCCTCGCTGCCGCTGGTCGCCATGGCCTTCAAGCTCGAGGAGGGGAGGTTCGGGCAGCTGACGTACCTGCGGGTGTACCAGGGCAAGCTCAAGAAGGGAGACTTCATCTACAACACCTCGTCTGGCAAGAAGATCAAGGTCCCGAGGCTGGTCAGGATGCACTCCAACGAGCTCGAGGACATCGCGATGGCGCCGGCGGGCGAGATCGTGGCCATGTTCGGTGTGGAGTGCGCCTCAGGGGACACCTTCACTGACGGGAAGCAGAAGGTCGCGCTGGAGACGATGCACGTCGCGGACCCCGTGATGTCCCTGGCCATCACCCCCACGAGCAGGGACGTCGGCACGCAGTTCTCCAAGGCCCTGAGCAGGTTCCAGCGCGAGGACCCCACGCTGAGGGTGCACTTCGACTCGGAGACGGGCGAGACCATCATCTCCGGCATGGGAGAGCTGCACTTGGAGATTTACGTGGAGAGGATGAGGCGGGAGTACAAGGTGGAGTGCACGACGGGCAAGCCCAGGGTGAACTTCAGGGAGACGGTCACGAAGCGCGCCAAGTTCGACTACACGCACAAGAAGCAGAGCGGAGGGCAGGGCCAGTTCGGCAGGGTCGTCGGGTACATCGAGCCCATCCCGGACTCCAAGGAGGTCGAGTTTGTGAACAACCTGGTGGGGAACAACATCCCGCCCGGCTTCGTGCCACACATCGAGAAGGGTTTCAGGGAGGCGTGCAACGCCGGGTCGCTGATCGGCCACCCCGTGGAGGGCGTCAGGGTCGTCATCGAGGACGGAGCGGCGCACGCCGTGGACTCGAGCGAGATGGCCTTCAAGCTTTGCTCTCTGTACGCGTTCAGGCAGGCCTACCACGAGTGCCAGCCCAGAATTCTGGAGCCCGTGATGCGGTGCGAGGTGCGGGCGCCCACGGAGTACCAGGGCGACGTGATCGGCGGGCTGAACAGGAAGAAGGGCGTGATCAACGACAACGTGCAGGAGCTGGACGAGGCCGTGATCGAGGCCATGGTCCCCTTGAACAACATGTTCGGGTACAGCACCGAGCTGAGGAGCATCACCCAGGGGAAGGGGGAGTTCTCCATGGAGTACGCGCACCACGCCATCGTGTCGATGGACGTCCAGCAGGAGCTGACGAAGACCTACGAGAGGAAGAGGGGGGGAAAGTGAGCGGTGCTTCCCTTTGGCGGCGAGACAAGACCCCTCCCAGCATTCCAAAAAAAAAGAAAACAATATATTTTTTTCCCTGATTTACAAACACCGAAGACCCCCGAGCTCTCAGCGCTCTCAGTGGATGTCCATGAACCTGTCGATGAGCACGGAGAAGGCCGCGACGGTGGCGCACCCGAAGCACATGGCCTTGGGCCCGCCCTGATACGCGAGCGAGGCCCCCGTGAAGCACCCCGCGGCGGCCGAGTTGTACACGTCGTGCTTCGCCCTAACCGACTCGATGACGCATTCGGATCCGGAGTACACCATCCCGAAGCCGCCGAATCCCTTGGCGTAGGACCACGACCTCGCCCTCAGGTGTTTCATGGACTCCCTCATCGCTGCAGGTTGAAAAGCAGCCTTCACCGACTGTCTTAACGTGAGGGGCTCCCCTGTGTGCGCTAGAGTCGTTGCGCTCGGATCGGACGCACCGAAAGCCGCGCCGAACAATGCCCCCATGACGCCGCCCAGCGCCCCCGCGATCACGGACTTGACGGGGCAGCTATCCCAGAACTGCCCGGCCAGTATCTGTTCTGGCGTCGGCAGCACGACCGGCTCGTAGGTCTTTTGCTGGAGTACGGGAAGGCCCGTGTTCGCAGCCTGAAAACTAGAAGACGACGACGACGACGACGCCTCGGATGCTGACGAACCCTGATCTCTCATGTTCGAATCATTTCCGTCCACCATGGTCCCCTCTCTCTCTCTCCGCCGCCCTCGCTTCGCACCCTCTTCGTTGCCTTTGGAAAACGAAAGCCTGGGGCAGGCAGCAGAAATGTTTGTGGAAATGTCGTCCCCTTTTTTTATGGATAAGAGAACATGGTTGGGGACCACGAGAGTAGAAATTGCGTTGTGTTTGGGGGGTGTTTTTTTTTTGTGGTCGGTGCGGGGAAAGGCGATCGAAAAAGGGGGGGCAAAGGCACGAGGTCGGCGACGGCGACGGCGACGACTGACGCGAAGGAGAGAGAGGATGCAGTGCGGTGCGAAGGTACTTGGAGGCCATGGCGCCATGGCCATGACGACGAGGCGCTCGTTGGTGGTGGCTCCGAGGGCGGCCGCCAGTGAGGCCAGCGCTCAGGCCCAGGAGGCGGAGGCGGAGAGGTTTCGGTTGAACAACTTAAGCCCCCAGCCCGGTTCCAAGAAGACAAAGAAGAGAATTGGAAGAGGGTACGGAGCGGGACAGGGCGGGAGCGCTGGTAAGGGAATGAGGGGCCAGAACGCCCGCTCTGGAGGCGGAACGAGGCCTGGCTTCGAGGGAGGACAGAACCCGCTGTACAGGAGGCTCCCAAAGCTGCGCGGCATCGCCGGTGGGATGGGCGCTGGACAGAAGGACTACAACGTCGTGAACGTGGGGCTTCTCTCGGACGTTTTCGCGGAGGGGGACGAGGTGACCCTGGAGGCCCTGACGGAGAGGCGTGTCATCGACGTGAGCGGCAGGGAGAGGAGCCTTCCCCTCAAGGTTTTGGGGGACGGAGCGGTGGACAAGAAACTCGTGGTCAAGGCCGCGGCCTTCTCCAAGTCTGCGGAGGAGAAGATCGCGGCGGCGGGCGGGGAGGTCGTGACGCTGCCGGGCAGGAAGAAGTGGACGAGGGCGGACCACGAGGCGAGTAAGAAGGCCGCCGAGGAGTGATATCGCCGCCATTCCCCTAAGAAGTGCTCTCCCCAACTCCCGCGGTCGAGGAAGGGGGCGCGGGGGAGCAATGCGCTTGTAACACCTAGAATACAACACCAACAACGACAGACTCGGATCCGTGGCCGCCGAACCCTCGGGGCCAGGAAAAAGCTAGCCCCGTCGCGGCCGCCCGGCGTTCCCACCGCCTCTGGATTTCGGCCCAAATCATTTCAGCATCATTTTCGTCTCATCATAGATTACACGGGGGTGGTGTCACGTACGCCGGCCTACGTGGTGTCCATGGCGGTCGCCACGTCGCCCTCCTGTGACTCGATGGTCACCCTGGACTCCAGGCTGGGCACCCTGAGCTCCTTGGACTTGAGCACCGGCGTGGTTCCCCTCGCAAAAGGCTTTGGCACAGCGGTGAACGTCCTTGGGTTTGGCATGTCCACGTTCCTCAAATACTCCGCACCCTCCGACGTGATCACGCAAAGGTCGACGTTCGAACCGGACCCGAGGTCGTTGAAGATGCCCGCCCTGATCGCCCTCTTCGTCAGCTCCATGGCTTCCGCCTTGGACATGTCCTCCTTGTACCCAGACTCGTACACGGCCATGGCGTTCAGAGAACCGGACCCCATCGTGCAGAAGGGCAGGGCGTCCGTGGACCCGTGTGGGAACACGGTGAAGAGGTGGGGGCCCTTGCAGTCCACGCCGCCGAGCACGAGGGCGGCCGAAATGTAGCCCTGGTACCGGAAAAGGTGGGACTTCAAGAGAGTCAAAGACGTGACCACCCGGCTCTCGCGGTTGGTGCGGAACCTATGGAGCTCCAACTGGGAGGAGATCATTCCCGTGACGTTCTCGGTATCCGCGGCGGTTCCCGCGCCGCAGCAGTAGATGTTCGGGGCCATGTAGTGGATCTTCTCGCAGTTCTTGTCCGCCACCGTCTCCCCCGCGGTCGACCTCGTGTCCGCGCCAAGAACCACTCCGTCCTTGAGACAGAAAAAAAGTGAGAGAGAGAGAGAGAGAGAGAGAGGCGGAGGGGGTCAGATCGTCCGTCCGTTTCGACTGCAAAAACGTTTCGAAAAAGAAAGAAAAAAAAACACGCACCTTGTACACGACCCCGCAGATCGTCGTTCCCGTGGACCACGGCTTGAGCGTCTGTAGTCCCTGCTTCTCCAGCCACGCGTTTCTCTTGCACAAGTCGAAGTCGAAGCCGTTCGGCTTCTGCTCGCTCACCAAGCAACCAGACGACGCCATGATCTCTCGTTACCACAGGCTGCTTACCCCTCTCCCTCGACCACGAACACCGCTCGGATCTCAAAAAACTCAAAACTTAGATCCAGCTCAGTTAGTCGCCAGGGCAGACCGTGCGGATCGAAATCGAAGCGCCCGCCAGCAGATGCAGGTGTGTCTTGGACCGTGCCGTGGGCTCCTCCTCGAGCTGTACCTCGACCTCCTCCCGCCAGCGATCGATGATGTGATGTGATGCCCGCCTTCTCACTGACTGAGAGGCCTCCCGATTGATGATGATGGAGGCCTCCGCGGTCTCCCGAATTTTGAGTTTTTTTTGGAACCCTAGGTTCGGCGAAAGACGTTACCGCGGCGGGAGAGCGACCGACCGAGCGAGAGGCAGGCTTCAGTTCTTCAGTGGGGGTGGCGCCGGGTCGACTTAGGGTGGTTGGCGAAGATGCCGATGGACATGGCGAACAAGAGCTGCATGCCGATGGTCAAGGCCATGATACTCCTTGACTCAGAAGGCAAGAGGATTACCGTGAAGTACTATTCCAAGGAGTGGGCCCTGTCGGTGAAAGAACAGAGCAACTTCGAGCGTTCACTCTTTGTCAAGACGTGCAGGACGAACGCGAGGGGCGAGCCCGAGATCATCATG
>Ga0160423_10003811_pt1 | contig 12492 bp, 23 predicted proteins | sample CRUFie14St8metaG_FD_108191 | JGI IMG/M metagenome (GOLD analysis project Ga0160423, IMG submission 108191) | Marine microbial communities from the Costa Rica Dome - CRUD Field 142mm St8 metaG | ecosystem: Environmental > Aquatic > Marine > Oceanic > Photic zone | place: Costa Rica: the Eastern... | reverse complement strand
TATTAGTGAAAACGTATCTACAGCATCTACAATAGCAGGTACTGTTGCTGATGTGGCTAGTATAATACCAAAAGCAATATCAAGTATTTTAGGTAGTGCTAAAGCTATTCCTTTTCCATTTAATATTGTGGCTATATTAGCAACAATGGCTTTGATTCGTAGAGTTATGAGGTTTAAAGGTGAGCATGGTGGCGTGGTAGATGAAACTTTTGCACAGGGTGGTATGGTTTATGGAAGGTCTCATGCACAAGGTGGAGAGAAGTTTGCAGTCGGTGGCAGAGTAGTAGAGCTAGAAGGAGGTGAGGCTGTAATAAATAAAAGAAGTACAGCTATGTTTAGAGGTCAGTTGTCAGCTATGAATGAAGCAGGTGGTGGTGTAAGATTTGCAGATGGTGGTCTTTTAAATATGCCATCTTTTGCACAACAAAACTTTACTGCAGGCTCAATGAAAACAAATTCTCAAAGAGTTTTTGTTGTAGAATCTGACATAACCTCAACACAACAAACTGTGCAAACACTAGAAGCAGAAGCAACAATTTAATAATTTAAAAATATAAACATATGTTTGTTAGTAAAAAAATAAAAGAAGAAAGGTTAGAAACTTGTAAAAAATGCGATTTTTATAGAAACTTTTTAATGCTAAAAAAACCTAAATGGACAATAGGCATGAGGTGTGGTAAATGTTCTTGTTTTTTAGATGCCAAAGCATCACTTACAAAAGAATTTTTTGGAGAGTGTCCTATAGGTAAATGGAAAGAATAATAACCAAAACCATATAATATGAATTACGTTGAACTTACTAAAAACTACACAGAAGAAAAAAAAGAACGTATAATAAGTTTGTCTAAACTTAATAAACTAGAAATGAGTCGTACAAACACTTACAAATCACAAAGCTTAAATTATTTTTTTAATTTATGGCACGAACATTTTCCAAACAAGAGACAACAAAAAAGTTGTGAAGCTTGTAGAAAAGCAGTTGTAAAGTTTTGCGATTTATTAGCTGATTATTTAGAAAAAGAAAAGATTAATCCTGCACCAAAAAAAGTAAAAAACAAAACAAAAAAAGTAAATGCCAAGGCAAAATAAAGAAAAAATAGTTTACGAATATTTAGATATTTGTGAGGTAGAATTAAAGAAAAGATGGTTTGAGCCTACAACAAAAGATATTTTAAGGCATTTAATTGAAAGAGGTATAGTTGAGCCAAAGAGATTAAGAAATTATATGATTATATATGATTTTGATACTATGTTGAAATTTAATAATGGTAACAGAACTCATACTTTTATGGACTTATCTATAAAATATGATATTTCAGAAAGACAAGCACAGAGCATAGTTTACAAAGAAAGAATCAAAGGAGCAGCTAAAACAAATATTACATATTAAAGTTTTTTCCAAAAACTTCGCAATTTTTTGAAAAGTGTAAAATAATTTTGCATTTATGAAGAAATGGTATGATGTAAAAGCTAGTACGTCTACAAACCCTGTAGATGTCTACATATTTGACGAAATAGGCTCTAGCAATATAAACGCTAAAAGTTTTATTTCTGAAATCAGAAACTACAAGAAAAGGCCTATGAATCTACATATTAATTGTGTAGGTGGTGATGTGTTTGAAGGTATGGCTATTTACAATGTATTAAGAAAGAGAGAATACAAAACTACAGTATATATAGAAGGAATAGCTGCAAGTATGGGTAGTGTTATAGCACTCGCTGCAGATGAAATAATAATGGCTGAGAATTCTTTGTTTATGATACATAATGCTTGGGGTGGTGCAATGGGTGAGGCTAAAGATTTAGAAAAAACAGCAAGCCTTTTAAATAAGATTAGTGCAGAAATTGCAGACATTTATGTCAAAAAAACAAATCTTTCATATGAAAAGATTAAAGATATGATGGATGAAGAAACTTGGTTAAACGCTGAAGAAGCTTACAATTTAGGTTTTGTTGATTCTATCTCGGATGCTATTAAGGTAGCAGCCAAATATGATGTTTCCAAATTTAAAAATATTACAAATGAGGAAATACAAAGTAAATTGAGTATTAATTTAAAGACTAAAAAAATGACCGAAGAATTAAAAAATTGGTTTGACGCTAAAGTTGAAAGCATTATTGCGAAAGTAAAAGAAGATAATGTTGAGGTTGAAGCTGAAAAAGTTGAAGTTACTCTTGCTGATAATGACGAGATAGTCGCAAAACTAACAGATTTTGAAGCAAAAGTTGCAACAATGAATGAGTCAATTGCAGAATTAGAAGGAGTAAAAGCTACTCTATCTGAAGAAGTAGAAAGACTTAATGCTTTAGTAAGTAAAGCAGATGCTAGGGGAACTGAAATCTCTACTGAAGGAGACCCTGCAGTAATTGAAAACAAAGTAGAGAGTGAGGAAGAGCAGTTTTTTAATGCACTTCTAAGTAAAATAAAAGTTTAATTTAAAAAAAAAGAAAAATGGCAATAGCAACGGATGGTATAAATATAGCATACAACGGAACTTACGCTAGCAAAATTTTGTTAGAACCTCTTTTTGTATCTGATATGATGGAATATGCAACAGTTATTCCTAATGTTAAATACAAAATGAACATGAACCTAGCAGGCACTTTGAAAGGAATTACAGCAGTAAATTCAGGGTGTGGTGCTAATAACTGTACAGATACTGACACTTTTGCAATTAGTGATAAAGTATTAACAACAGAAAATGTTTCAGTAAAGCAAGAGCAATGTTGGAACACATTCAAAAACAGAGTAATTAGAGAGTCCTACAAAGCAGGAATTAATATGCCTGACTTAACAGGAACAGAATTAGCAAATGTAATCATTGACAGAATCAGAACAGGTATTGGATATGACCTTTCAAGAAATATGTGGGGTGGTTTATCTACAATAGCAGGTGATTTAAATTGTACATACTCATCTATGGGTGATGGATTATTTGAATTATTAAACGCAGGTTCTTTTGCTAATAGTGGTAAATCACAAGGTGTTGAAGGAGCATTATCATCAACTGCAGCTACAGCTTCTTACTACACAACAGGTGGTGATATTTCAGGAGCAGACGCAGCAACATTATTAAGCTTCGTTTTTGAAAATGCAGATTCTACTTTACAAAGATTACCTGCAGCAGACAAGTGTATATTTGTAACTGCAAATGTTTACTATGGATGGTACAAAGCATTGACACAAGTAGCACAAGCAGGTTCAGTAAACGCAGGACATTCAGATGCACAATCAGGTAAAGAAAGATTGTTCTTTAGAGGAGTTGAAATCAAGCCAATGTGGGTTTGGGATGAAATTTTTACTGCAACTGACGCTAGTTCAGATGCTGCAGATAAAGTAGCAATGTTAGTAGATGTTGATGATTCAAGTGGTTCTAATGTAGAGCCTAGAAACTTAGCAATCTATGCAGCAAAAAGCAATTTATTTGTTGGTACTGATGTTAATTCACCTGAAACTGAATTAAGAATGTTTTATGACCCTGCTGATGACAAAATGCTTATACGTTCATACTTTACTATGGGCTTCCAATATGGATTCAATAGTTTAGTATATGGAGCATCATTAACAGATTAATAACAATTTAAAACATAAATAAACATGGCAATAGATAATGGAATTTTAATAAGCTGCGCTGACCTACAGGCAGTTGGTGGTGTTAGAGAAATATTTCTTACTAATTTAAGTAATGTTGATGCAGTAACTTTTGATAGTTCTTCTGCAGGAAAACATGAAATATCTTCAATCACTACGACTTTAGATTGGGCAAGGTTTGAGTTCAAAAATGAGGTTGCTGCTATGACAATAAATGGAACAAAAGAAAATGGAAGTACAGCTTATGAGGTTGGCTTAAATTTCTACCTTCCACACATATCAGGCGATAAGTTTCACGAGTTAATGAATTTATCGTATGACCCTGGCGCTTGTATAGTAGCTTGTGTAAAGCTAAACTCAGGTAAACAATTTGTAATTGGTTTATCTGAAAGATATGCAGCTCTTGGAGGTAGCACACCTTTCCATAGAAATCAAACATTTGCTAACCTATCTACAATAGAAGGAGGTTCAGGTTCAGCTTATGCAGATGATAATGGAGTAACTGTTACGATAATGGCTAGACAGTTTGACTTACCTTATGAATATACAGGTACAATGTCAATAGATTCTAGTTCTGCATCACAAGGTGAAACAACCTAATATTTGATTTTTAGATATAGCAGGGGGTTTTTAACAACCCCTTGCTAATATCTTTTAAATATGTGTGATTGTGATAATAATACAACTGAAGAAGAAATATTAACTTTAGCACATTTAAAAATTTATACAGATATGGCAGAATATAAAGTAAAATCTTCTTGGATTGGAAGGAGTACTCATTTTAATGGTCAGCGAAAAGCTGTTCGTTGGGTTTCAGATATGACGCAAGAAAAACTTGCACACATATATGAAGAAGTTAATAATGGAGAAAATTTTATAGACAAGGTAGATAAAATAAAAAAATCAAATGAAAAAAACTCCAACAAGAGCAGTAAAAAAAGCAACAGTAGCAAAGAAAACAACGAAAAAGAATAACACTTTTGAGTTTGGTGTTTTTAATTTAACAACACCACCTACTATTACTGAACCAAAAAACATGAAAAATGTTGTTACTAAATGGATTCCATTTGGTAAGGACAACTTGTTTCCTCAATATTTAGCAGAGTTAAAACGTAAATCTTCTACACATAGAAGTGTTTTAGCACAAAAAACTGTATTTACAAGTGGAGCAAAATTTGTTTGTAATGATGAAAGGTTAAAAGAATACATCAAAGATGTAAACGCTGACCACGAATCATTAAGAGACGTATTTAAAAAACTAGCTGACGATTATTTTACTTTTGGTAACGCTTATTTAGAGTGTGTGCTTTATGATGGTGGTGTAAATATGTATCACATAGACGCTACTACTGTAAGAATGGCTAAAAACAAAAGAGAAATATATGTTAATTCTGATTGGTGTAAATATTACAACCATAGTGATAAAATACATAGAATACCTATTTATCCAAGAGTATCACACAACAAGTTTGTAATTCATTTCAAAGATTACGAACCTACATTTAATTTTTATGGTTTACCTGATTATGTAGCTGCTTTAGAGCATATTTGTGTAGATTATGAAATAGGTAAATGGAATCATACTAAATTTTTAAATGGCTTTCAACCTTCTGCTATTGTAGAAATCAATGGTGATATGGGTGATGAAGAAGCACAAAAATTAGTAAAAGAAGCACAAAAAAAGTTTGTAGGTGAAGGTAATAATGGTAAGATACTTTTTATTGTAAAAAATGGAGACGCAAACCCTGCAAATGTACAAATCATAAAAGACGACCAAGAAGGAAGTTGGATAGATTTACAAAAGATAACTGACCAAAATATAATAACAGCTCATAGGTGGCAACCATCTTTGAGTGGTATTGTAAGTTCAGGTAAAATGAATAACACAGGTAGTGAAATAAGAATTGCTTATGATTTAGCAATGACTACTGTGATAAAAGATACATCAGAAATGCTTTTAAATGGCATTAGAACTGTTTTATATAAAGAAATGGGTTATGACCCTAAAGACATAACTATTCACTATGAGCCGCCGATTTCTTACGCAAATGATGTAGATATCAAAGAGGTTCTAACTATTAATGAGCAAAGAGCTTTAATTGACGAGGATTTACCTATGTTAGAAGATGGCGATATGTTTGTTTCAGATAGAGAAGTTATTGTAGTAGAAAAGGATGAAGACGGAGATGGAGATATAGATGAAAGAAAAGAAGTAACTGTAGAACAATAACAATATGGCAAATTATAAACAATATACAACCTTAGTAAGTGCTGCAGAAGTTATAGCAAAAACTTTTACAAATTCAAACACAGACCCTTATTTGATTTCTGAAAACACAATAGTGTTAGCAGAATTAGCACATATAAGACCTTTGTTGGGTGATAAATTTTATGGTGAATTAAAACTACAACATAACAATGGTACACTTACTACTGATAATGAAGAACTTTTACAATATTATTTAGAAGATGCTTTGTGTTGGTATGTAAGGTTTGAAGTAATAAATGATATACAAAGCAATATAACATCTAGTGGTGTTGTAAATAATTTAGATGAATTTTCAAGAGTAATTGATGATAATGATTATAATTCATTTAAACAAGATACTTATAGAAAAGCAGAAATATTTGCAAACGATATGATGGATTATATAAAAGGAGACGACCAAAAAGGTAAGTTTCCTACATACGAAAACAACTTACCAAAAAGTTTGCATGGTACATATAAAAATCATGGTATGATATTTTACGATAGTATTTACACTTATAATGGCGTGGCAGATTGTGGTATATATGGATGTTATGATGATTATAATTATCGTAATTGTGATTGTAAAACACCTTGTAATTGTTAAGATATGGCATCAAATCAACATAAAAATTTAAAAGACGCTAACAGACACTTTCCAAAAGGTTTTGAAACTGCTAGCAATAATACTTTTTTAGGTAAAGGTAATGGTTCTTCTTATGATGACCAAGAAGGAGCTTTATCTTGGGATTATGCTTATGATTGTAAAATTCTAAGTTTTGGCTCAACAACTACAGCAATATCGGTAGCTAATAACTTAGATTATATAAATATGCCTTATAAATTTAGATTGTTAGAAGTAAGAGCTAGTGTTTTTAGTTCAGCAGAGGGCATGACAACAATAGATATAAAAGAAGATGGCGTTAGTATATTGTCTACAGCTTTAACAATAGATGCAGGAGATACCTCATCAACAACAGCAACTACACCTGTTGTTATATCAGATTTTGAATTAGCAGATAATTCAAAAATTACAATAGATGTAACATCTATAGGAGATTCTGAAACAGGAGCACAAGGTTTAAAAGTATATTTGATAGGTTATAGACAAACATAAAATGAAAGATAATATGAAAGATACAACTGAAGTTTTACTAGCCAATGGTGGCGTGGTTGGACTAAGTCTAGCAGAGGCAAACGAAATACTTCTTTTTATATCTACTTCATTAGCTATTCTTTTTACAATTTACAAATTTTATAAATTAAAAAACAAAAAATAATATGAGTACTTATGTTAAACAAACAAGCTTGACAGTAAACATAACTGAAAACATTAATGTTAATGGCAAGTCATATGGTAACACTCAATCTTATAACTTTACAGGTAATGGTAGAGTAGACCAAAGAGTTATGGAGATAGCCACAGGTGATAGTTTCACAGATATTGTTCTATTTAGTACTGCAGATGGTAGAGGTACTTTTGATGTAGATGATTTTACATATTTTAGAATATCAAATTTAGACGACACTAATTTTATTACATTAGAAATAACTAATGCAAATAATGTAAAATATTTTGTAAAGCTTAAAACAAGTGAAAGTTATCTGTTAATGTGTCCTGAAATTTTTGCACAAGGTTCAGGTGATGCTGACATTTCTTTAGCTGATATAAAAAGTGTAAAAGCAAAAGCAGATTCAGCAGCAGTTTATGTAGAATATTTAGTGGTTACAAAAGGAGGTGTTCAAGAAGGTGAAGATGGTGGATAATGGCAAAAAAAATATCTTTTAGTTTTCTTAAAAAAAAGAATAAAAAACGTAAAGGAGTTCATTCTAAAAATGCTTCAAAAGGTCAAAATGGCTACAAAAAAAAATATAGAGGTCAAGGGAAATCATAGTAAGTATTATTATGATTATGACCGAAATAAAAAACCTCAAAGAGAAATAAAATATTTTTCTTTATCAGAGTTTGACAGCCCTGATGATAAAGGCTCAGGAGTCAATATGGATTTAAATTTTGTTAGATTATTAGATGAAGCTAGAGAAATAGCAGATACTTCTTTTGTAATAACATCAGGATATAGAACTCCAAAACATAATACAAGTGTAAAAGGTTCTAAGTCTAGTTCACACATGAACATTCCTTGTAATGCTTGTGATATAGCTGTAAAAGACAGTTCTACTAGATATAAAATTATATCATCTTTGTTAAAAGTTGGAATAAATCGCATAGGTATTGGTAAAAATTTCATACATTGCGACACAGATTTAGAAAAAAGCCAAAATGTAATTTGGCATTATTATTAATTAAAATATTGTAAAATGAAAAATTTATTAGAAAAGTTTTTATTAGGTCAAATGTTGAAGTCTAAAAAGTTTTGGTATGCAGTAGTAGGTATTGTAGTACAACTTTTAAATGAAAGTTTTGGCTTAGACCCTGTACAAACAGAAGCTATTTTATATTCAATAATTGCCTTAATATTAGGTCAAGGTATTGCTGACGTAGCAAAAGTTAAGAAATAATTTGTTTTTTGTCGTAAAAAACACTATTTTTGCTTTCCTTCTCAGAGTGTTTTCATGGGGGAATAGTTAGTTTGTTAAGAGTGAGTGGTGAATAACTTCTCACTCTTTCTTTTTATAGGCTTGTTTTTTACATATATTTGACGTATGAAGAAAAATGGTAAGAGGCTAAGATTAACTGTTGAAGAAGAAAATTTAATATATCAACACAGAGCAAAAGCTGTAGAAAACATAAATGACAATACAGCTTTAGATGAGCATTTACAACAAAGAGGTATTGAAAAAAAAGATGTAGTGTCGGTAAAACATTGGCAGTCAGCTAATGGTGAATACAGATTTTCTATAGTTACAAAAGAAGATTATGGTCTTGATGAAGATAAGATATTTAAAAAAGTAAACAACTTTATAGAAAAATATTCTCCTGATTATCAACCTATAAAAAGAAAAGGTGGTAGTCATTTATTAGTAATTAATCCTTCTGATATACACATAGGTAAATATTCTAATGAATTAGAAACAGGAGAGGGCTATGATTGTGAGGTTGCTGTTACAAGAGTTCTTGAAGGGGTAAATGGATTGATAGAAAAGTCTAGTGGTTTTGATATAGATAAGGTTTTGTTTTGTATTGGCAATGATGTTTTACATATAGATAATGTTTATAACACAACTACAAAAGGTACTCATCAAGATACTGATGGTAAGTGGTGGGAACATTACGAAATAGCATTGTATCTCTATGTAAGGGTTATTGAACAGTTAAGAAATATAGCTCCTGTAGATGTTTTACATTCAATGAGTAATCACGATTACCAAAGTGGTTTTCACTTAGCTCACACATTAAAATCATGGTTTAGACAAGCAGAAGATATAAAGTTTGATATAAGTGTTTCACATAGAAAATATTATAAATATGGTAATAATCTTATAGGTTTAGAACATGGTGATGGTGCAAAAATGGATAAGTTACCTTTGCTTATGGCACAAGAAAGACCTACGTTATGGAGTGAAACAAAATTTAGATATTGGTATTTACACCACATACATCACAAAGTAAAACATAAGTGGCTTGACGCAAAAGATTTTATTGGTGTAACAGTAGAATATATGAGAAGTCCTAGTGCAGCAGATAGTTGGCACAGCCGAAAAGGATTTACAGGTGCTCCAAAAGCCTGTGAAGCATTTGTCCACGATAAAGAAAAAGGACAAGTAGCAAGATTAACACATTATTTTTAGGGTATATAAAGGGTATCTATTACCCTTAAATATAAATATAAATATAAAGAAAAAGATAAATATTAAGTTATTTAACAAAAACTTGTAAAAAAGTTTGGTAGTTTAAAAATTTATTGTATCTTTGCACAGAAAACAAACAACTAACTAAAATTTTATATTATGAATTATGACCAATGGAAACTAAGCAATCCTATAGATGATGGACACTACTACGATATGGTAAGCAACTGTTGTGGAGCTAGAGTATGTGATGAAACAGATGTATGTTCTGATTGTAAAGAACATTGTGAACCTATAGAGGATTACGAGTACGAAGCTCTACAAAGAGAATCTTATTTAGAAATGATGGCAGATGCAGAAAGAGATGAAAGATAAAACAAACTAATAACCTTAAATATTTAATTATGCAAAAAACACAAACGAGTGATATTCTACAACACTTAAAAGATGGTAGAGAGCTTACACAAAAACAAGCTATAAATGAATATGGTGCTTACAGATTGTCTAGCATTATACATAGTCTTAGAAGGCAAGGACATGATATTGTGTCTATACCAAAAAAAGTAAAAACAAGATACAAAACAAAAGATGGTAGAAACAGAACAACAACTATATCTAGCTATGTTTTGAATGAGAAAAAAAAGAGCTTTGACTTTAGGCTCAAAAACTTTATAGAGTCAATAATAAACTAATTATTAATTAAAAATCAAATTAAATTATGGAAAAAGTAGAAAACAATTCAGTAAAAGAAACCAAAGAAGAAACACTAAAAAGGTTGTTTATAGAAAATGGTTTAGTCAAAGAAGATGTATATAAAGACAAAAGAGGTTTTGTTATTATCACACGAACAGGTATAGACAAGATTGTAAGTAAGAAAAACATTGTAGTTGCTTACGAGCCTGTGATTATGCAAAAAGATTGGGTGGTAATGAGAGCAACAGCTACTATGACTACTAACAATAAAATATACGTCAAAGGAAAACCACAACAAGAAGTAAGAAATGTTATGAGTTTCGGAGAAGCTTCAGAAGATAATCTTATGGGTGGAGGTAAAAAGTTTCCTGTAGCTATGGCAGAAAAGAGAGCTATGTCAAGAGTGGTTCTAAAAATAGCAGGCTTCTATGAGCAAGGAGTGTTTGGTCAAGATGAGATTGTAGATGACTAGACAAGAGCATGATTGGATGGATGAGGTTCTTGATGGTAAACCATTAGAAGCAGAGCTTTGGAAACTTGGTTACATTGAGAATCTCTTACCATACACTTGCATTAGTGATAGTGAGAAAGAAGATATATACAGTAGATTATCTTTACTTACAGATGTTGAAGCTGATGAATTGATTCCTTATCTAAAAGATAATCAAGACTTTATAGACCCAAAAGACCAATACAATAAGATGGTTAAAGATGGAATGTTTAATATAAATTTAGAAAAATGAAAAACGATTATGATAAAGTAAAAAGTTCTAGGAATGAACTAGAGGCTATTCTTAGAATTAGAGGTATATCCAAACTACAATTTGGCAGAATACTTAATATAAAAGGCTCTACAATAGACAAATACATTGATTGTCCATATATGATAAGATATTATCATATGTTAAGATTAGCAAAGTTTTTAAACGTAGATGTTAAAGATATCATAGACATCATTGAAGTTGATTTAAAAGACAACTTTGACGTAGATGGTGAACAGGATTATGTTGAAATAGATTACTTAACAAAGAATAAAAATGGACAAGTATAAGATAGAGTTCACAAGAGAAAGAGACGAAAAAATAAAAGCAGAGATTTGTAAAAGATATGACCTGCCTTGGTCTACTATTGAAGGTAAAAGTAGAGTTAGAAAGGTTGTAGATGCAAGAAGATTATATAGTGGTTTGTTAAGAAATATTTTTAAGCTTACTTATCACGACATAGCTTTTATACTGAAAAAAAATCATGCAACAATAATACATAACATTCAGCAACATGATGTGTTTGTAAAGATTTTAAAATCTTACAAAAAAAATTATGAAGATATAGAAAGAATACTTATGCTAGATGCAAACTTTTATGTGCATGAGGTAAAATCAGTAGAAAGAAAAATGGAAGAGCTTTCTCAAAGATTGAACGAGTTGATAGAAATGAAAAATGATTATAAATTAAAATTACAAAAATATGTCAGATAAAAATTATGTAGCAAGTAGTATAAAAAAAGTTACTACGCAATATGGAGAATTATTTAATGCAAGTTTCAAAGTAGAAGATTTGCAAAAAATATCTAAAAGAGGTTGGGTAAATATTACAATAGCAGAAAGGAGAGAGCCATCTGAAAAAGGTGCAACTCATTATGCTTACGAGAATACCTATGAGCCACCAAAAGAAACTACAGCAGACAAATCAAATGATGATGATTTGCCGTTCTAGTATAGGTTGGGGAGGTGAAACATACTCCCCTTCCTTTTTTAATAATTAAAAATATATATATGAAAACTTATATACCATTAAATATTATAAACGCAGATTTGGATAAAAAAACTTTAAGAGAAAGGTTAGACAAAGCAACACAAGAGAAAAACAGATTAGAAGAATACAATCACGATTTAAAGCTTCAAGTCCTAAATTTGCTAGAAAAAATAAATAATATTAAAAAAACTACTAAATAATTTTGTAGTTACAAATATTATGTGTATCTTTGTATACAAATCAAAGGGTTACCTAACCCTTACTACTAACTATTTACTAACTAAAAGAAAACGCTTATGACTAGAAAAAATTTACTTATTGATATTTTGTCAGTTCAAACCACAAGTGGTAACGAGTTTGACATGATTTCTTACATTCACAAGTTCTGCAAAAAAAATGTTCCTGCAGCAACTATCAAAATCAAAGACAACAACATATACATTACCAAAGGTAAAAC
>Ga0160423_10003810_pt1 | contig 12505 bp, 13 predicted proteins | sample CRUFie14St8metaG_FD_108191 | JGI IMG/M metagenome (GOLD analysis project Ga0160423, IMG submission 108191) | Marine microbial communities from the Costa Rica Dome - CRUD Field 142mm St8 metaG | ecosystem: Environmental > Aquatic > Marine > Oceanic > Photic zone | place: Costa Rica: the Eastern... | reverse complement strand
TCAGACAACTGCTGTACTTTCCTTATTTTTATTTAATTGGACACCGGCAACCATTGCCATATCCTTATTTGTTTATTGTAGTATCATGTTAGGTATTACAATGGGGTATCATAGATATTACTCACACAAACAATTCAAATGTCCTAAGTGGATTGAATACTATCTGTTATTCTTTGCACACATTGCTATGTTTGGACCTGCAATAACATGGGTAGCCAATCATAGAGAACATCACAAGTATGCTGACACACCCAAAGATCCTCATAGTCCTCACTACCGTGGTTGGTTAATGGCATACGCAGGTCAAGTCCTTATAGATATAGACTTTAAACTTGTTAGAGATTTATTAAAACAAAAGTTACACAGGAATCAAGTAAAATATTATTGGCATATTATTTTTATATATGCAGCTATATTGTTTAGTATAGAACCAGCAGCACTACTATATGCTTGGTTAATCCCAGCAGGGTTTTCTAAACTTATAGGTTCCTTAGTATTTACCTTTTCACATAGAGGCAAGAAAGCTAATAGTGATACATGGGTAGGTCTTATAACATTAGGTGAAGGGTTCCACGACATACATCATAAGAATGTTCGTACAGTTTTATGGCATCCTTTAGATTTAGGTGGACAACTTATTAGAATGATTGATCGGAATGCTAGAATATAACAAAAGACACTATCCTGCTATATCAGAAATAGACATAGATTTAGATTATACATTAATTGAAGATTTCTTATGGGAGAACTATGATAGGTGGCAAAACAACTTTGAGGCGCATAAAGGTCTTGCTGTGGCTTCTAATAATATTGCTAACGATACTTACAAGGCAGTCCAACACTTTCATCTAACAGAATGTAAAGCACAAGAAGATTTAGGTGAGGCACAAGAGTATTCTACAAAGAACAAATTAAAAAGAAACATTCCTTATACAATGGATGAACATAATTGGGACGAACCAACAGATTTTTATAATGGATCTAAACTACAAACACATTTAAACTCTGCCTTTCAGGATAAGTTAATACGAGTTCGTTATTCTCGTATGTTTCCTGGAGGCTCTGTACCTAGGCATATAGACTATAACACAACCTATGCTATGAGATTTATTATTCCTATATCAGGAAACAAAGGTGTAGAAAATCACTTTTGGTATAATGGAGAACATAAAGTGGTTGAAATGAAGGAAAAAAGATGTTATTTTCTTAATATAGGTTATCCACATGCAGTATTCCACAACGGTATGGGGATAAGACATTATTTAATGGGAAGTGTGGCAGGACAGAGAGATTTTGAATGTATAAGATTTACAGCAGACCAGAACTAGAATCAAGAGGCATTCTAGGCGTCATAGATTTAATTATTAACCAAGCACATGAAGAAGGAAACGGAGAGGCGTTTAAGAATAAGTATCACCCTTACAAATCTCCTGGCGAAACTTTTGTAGCATTGTGGGAAGGAAGACCTGCAGGTATGGTTTCATGTGAACCTAGTACTTACACAGGCGATACTGATATAGCAGTAAGAGCTTGTCGCTTACATGTATTAAAAGATTATAGAGCCAAACAAATAGGTTTTTACTTATTACATGCTTGTTATGAATGGGCTAAAGATAATAATTATAAAGTTCTTTTTATTACACATGATGTTAATGCTAAAGGCATGAATGCAATATATCAAAAGAAAAAGATGTCATTGTTTAAAGGAGCATCTAAAAATCCATATGAATTGGAATCTTGGAAAAATTTAGAATGGAATCAAGAGTATTTGTTTAAAGTAGATCCTAAAGCAGACTTTTTACAAAACATATATCAAATAATTTTAGAGGATGGGTATCAATGGATACCTAAAATAAATGTGGTGGAGAAATGAATATAAGCAATATTCCTTCATTTGATGAAGACACAATTATACATTGGATGCAAGGTATAAGAGAAAATCCTGATATGATAAATGCCTTTTGGGCTAGTCAAATAAAATCTAAAACATGGCTTACACAATGGGTTAAATCTTATTTGCCTGGAGCAAGAAGAATTATTATATTTGGTTGTTGGTATGGTGTACTGGCAGATATTATAAAACAAAAATTGCCTGACACAGAAATTATATGTGTTGATAAAGATCCTACACCCATACAATGGACAAAGAAAAAATACGAATCCTATGCAGTTAGAATGGAAGACTACACTTATCATTACCCTGTTTCAGCAGTAATAAATACTAGCACAGAACATATGACACAAGAAGAGTATGATAAGTGGTATGAAAACATACCTAAAAATACCTATTTTGTCATACAAGGTAATAATGATTTTGCGGAACCAGATCATGTTAGGGCTTGTAGTAGTTTACAAGAGTTTAATAAAATAAACAATGTAAGCAATACATTACATACAGCCGAACTAGAATATCAAGGACCGTGGAACAAAGTGGAGAATAAAGCAACTTATTATAATAGATATATGACTATAGGCTTTAAAAATTGAGATGACAACAAATGAAGATAGAATCAAAGTACTAGAACTAAAGCGAGAAACAATAAACAAAATTAGTCCTAGCTTTTGTAGTGCTAAATGGTTACAGACATCTCTATATTTACAAAATGGTTTCAACCATTCCTGTCACCATCCTTCAGCGCATAAAATTCCTGTAGAAGAAATTTTAGCAAATCCTGCTGCACTACACAATTCTAAATTTAAGAAACAACAAAGAGCCAAGATGTTAAATGGTGTTAGACCTAAAGAATGTGATTACTGTTGGAAGATAGAAGACTTAGATAAAAATTATTTTTCAGATAGACATTATAAGACAGCAGATTGGTGGGCATGGGATAGAGTAGATGAGATTGCTAAGAGTAGTCCTGCCGATGATGTGTTTCCTAGTTATTTAGAAGTTTCATTTTCTAATGCTTGTAACTTTGCGTGTGCCTATTGTAGTCCAGATATATCTTCTACATGGATGGACGATATAGAAGAACATGGTAGTTATCCTGTACAAAATGGAAATCACGATTTAAATTATTTAAAAAGTGTAGGCAAGATACCATATAAAAGAAGTGAGGAAAATCCATATATGGATGCTTGGTTCAAATGGATGCCTGAGGTATTGCCACATTTAAAAGTATTTAGAGTTACAGGTGGGGAACCTACAATGTCTAAAGATGTGTGGAGAACATTTAATTATATAATAGAAAATCCACAACCACAAATGCAATTAGCAATCAATACTAATTTAGGAACACATCAAAAACTAATAGACAAACTAATAGATTACATAAACAAATTAGAAGATAAAGTAGAACGAATAGATGTTTATACAAGTGTAGAGAGTACAGGTGGACAAGCAGAATATGCTAGGGACGGATTACAATACGACTATTGGTATTCAAATGTAAAAAGAATATTAGGAGAAACAAATAGTCTTGTTGCAATAATGACTACTCTTAACATGTTAAGTTTACCCACATTCAATGACTTTATTACAGATATAATGGATCTTAGAATACAATTTAATAAAGGATTGGAGAATAATAGAGTGCCTATTAGTTTAAATTATTTAAGATGGCCTCCTCACTTGCAAGCAACATTATTAGATATAGAAACTAGAAAACAATATGTAGATAAAATATTGCCCCACGGCGAGAAATGGTTGAAGTATTACAGTCCTGATAAATATGCTAGACTGTATCTAGAAGAGTGGGATCAGTTAAAGCGTTGGTGCGATTACCTAGTAACGGAACCAACACAAGAAAAATTTAGAAAAGATTTTGTGAATTATATAAAAGCGTATGATGTGAGAAGAGATAAAAACTTCTCAACTACCTTCCCTGAGTTTGCAAATTTATTAGAGGATTGGAATGTCTGAAGATGTAGAAAAGTTAGTTAAGTATAGAAAAGAAGTTTTAGATACAAAGTCTACAAGCTTCTGTGGAGCCAAGTGGTATAATGCTACAACTTGGTTGGGTAGCGGAACTACTGCTTCCTGTCATCACCCACCAGCACACAAGATACCTTTAATAGAACTAGAAGGTAATCCGTCTGCTATACACAATACAAAACACAAAAAAGCAATGCGTAAAATGATGCAGTGTGGAGAGCGTCCTCGTGAATGTGAGTATTGTTGGAAAATAGAAGACATACCTGGTGATACAAGAGTTTCAGACAGAGTATTTAAGTCTAACATCTATACAAACGATCAATTAGAAGCTGCACATAAGGCAGACTATAATGATAACACAATGTTAAAAACATTTGAAATAGCATTTGATAGAGTATGTAATTTAGCATGTAGTTATTGTAATGCAAGTTTTTCTACTACATGGGCTAAGGATATTAAAAAGGATGGCCCTTATCAAAACCTTGTTAGTGATGGAGCAGCTGCGTTTCAACAGGACGGTAAATGGACAGAGCCATTTGGTAGAGATGCTGTTACAGCAGAAACAAACCCATACATTAAAGCATTCTGGGATTGGTGGGATAGTGGATTAGCAGACAGTTTAGAAGAACTAAGAGTAACAGGTGGAGAACCTTTAATGTCTGGAGAGACATGGAAACTGTTTGATAAAATTAAAGTTCGTCCTGAAATGAGACTTGCTATAAACAGTAATCTAATATGTAAGGATAAAATACTAGATAATTTAATAGAAAAAAGTCAAGACATTAAAAAGTTTCATGTTTATACAAGCGCCGAATGTTATGGAGAACATCAAGAGTATATAAGAGATAATTTCATATGGAAAACATGGGATAAAAATATGCGTCGCTTTATAAAAGAAGCTAACTATGAAGGACTGCATATAATGATGACAATTAATAGTTTGTGTTTGTTTTCTATTACAGAATTTTTAGATCATGTTTATACTTTTAAAGAAATAAAAGGTGTTAAGTCACCAACAGTTACTTTGAATCTATTGCGTTTTCCTAGTTTCCAAAGTCCATTAGCATTGCCGGATCATATTAAGATCCATGTAAGAAAGAAACTAATGGACTGGTATGCCAAACAAGACGACAGAAAACTTTGGACAGGCATTGAAAGAGCTAATATAGAAAGACTAATAGACTACTTAGATCATGTTGACGCACCTCATAGAAGAACAAGTTCTAAACCAGCATTGTGGAGAGACTTTAAATCCTTTTATGAACAATACGATAAAAGAAGAGGACATGACATAAACATATTTCCAGAAATACTTACAGACTGGTTAGACAGTCTACCTCCAACAATACAAATCAGTGCAGGACTTACCGATGGAGACAGTACAAAAAATAATGTAGGAGAAGAGGATCTTATAAGAATTGCCAAAGAAGAAGGCTGGATATTAGAACCAGACAATAGCAATATAGATAAACCTTTAGGAGATTATGACAAAGACTGAACAGGATACAAAAGACTTTATTAAGGCTAATAATGTTTTTGAGTTTCGTACACCTTTTACTTGGATGACTTTGAAAGATGGAATAACTCATGGTGTTCCTAATGTACATGCACGAGTAAACAAATATAAATTAGAAGATGCAATAACAGAAAGAAATGCTGTAGAAGAACTAATATATGATGTTGTATATGTTTTTAACGAAGATGGTATACGACAACCTTTACCCAATCCTGATGCTAAGGAAACAGCAATCTTTTTTGGAGACTCTATTGCTTTTGGAGAAGGCAATTATACAGACTCTACAATATCAACACTATTTCAATTAAAAAATCCTAGTTATCAAGCATACAATTATGGGTTTATGGCACACGCTGCTAGTCATATGTTAGTTAGAGTGATGTCACATTCTTTTCGTAAAAAATTTAAAGACACATCTGGAAAAGTTTTTTATTTGTATAGAGATGATACAATTAAAATTACAACTGGCAAAGTTCCTTGGAGAGAATATTCTCCTATAATAAGTTATGATACAGAATGTTATGAATATAATAATTTTCAAATAGAAGGTGTAAAACCTACAGGATTTTGGAAAGACGGAGATGTAGAAGAACCTTTACCTTCTGAATATACAGATGAAGACTATCAGTTGACTGCAGACACATTTAAGGAAGTACAGAAACAACTGTACAAAATAAATCCTTATTATGAATTGCATGTAGTATTTTTACCTCTAACATTTACATCTCAGAAAATGAAAACAATGTTAGGAGAAGATATAAAATATACAGACTTATCTCTTATGGATATGTCTTATAGAACAGATCAATATGATTTGTTTTTAGATGGTTGTTTTACAATGCCAGCAAATCAAATTATAGCAGACAATTTACTAAGCAATAATGATTACAAAATAAATCATGTAGACTTTCTTACAGATTTAGAATTTATAGGTTATATGATGCCTGCACATGCAGAATATCCTACTGACGATGCGGGTGTACTACTAGCACAAATTCTAAAAAGATACAATATAGAAGGCGACTACATGGAAGATCTAAAAACAATATGGGAAAGGAAAATAGAATTACTAGAAAAAATAAATTCTAATACAACAAAAGAAAAACTTTTAGAACTATGTGAACCAATGAGAAGAAACAGTAATTTATTAGATATATTTTATAAGGAGTATATAGGGTGAAGTATCTTTGTACTGCTCCTTGGACGCACACTTATGTTAGCCCACAAGGCGAGCGTAGATTGTGTTGCGCAAGCAGAGAAGAGGCAAAGTTTACAAAACAATACCTAGACTCAGGCGGGGGCAGTACAGATTTTAATCCTATATCTATAGAAGAACATTGGAATAGTGATTATATGAAAGACATACGAAAGCGTATGTTAGCAGGAGAAGCAATACCTCAATGTGTTGTATGTAACGAAAATGTTTTAAACTTACACACTTATAGAAAGTATTTTACAGAAACTTTATTCCCTCACAAAATACAAGACATATTAGATAGTACAGACGAAACAGGACACACTACAATGGTACCTGTATCATATGATTATCGTTTATCTAACTTATGTAACTTCAAATGTAGAATGTGTGGCGATCAACTTTCATCATCATGGGAGGCAGAAAACAAAATACATACAACACCTATTGATGCGTGGTTACAACCAAACACAAGAAGAAAAATATCTAATTTTCAAGTAGAAGTATTAGAAGAAGAATTACAAGCGGCAGTAGATCAAGGCGTAATAGAAGAAATATATTGGGTAGGTGGTGAGCCTTTAATGTGGGAAAGACATTGGACTATTATGCAACAATTAGTAGACACAGGCCAATCAAAAGATGTTGTTGTAAGATACAATACAAATTTAAGTAGAATAAAATATAAGAACTATGACTTATATGATATGTTAGATAATTTTAAGAATGTTAATATTTGTGCTAGCATAGATGCAATAGAAGATATAGGAGAGTATGTAAGAACAGGATTAAAGTGGCCTGAGTTTCTACAAAATTTTTATGATGGTATGTTTCTTATAGACAAATATGGTGATGACGCAATAGTTTTTGATGTTACACTTACAACACCTGGACTGTTTGGTTTGAAAGATATGTTTGATAAAGTTACAGAACTGGATATTAAATCTTATTTTAAATTTACATACGCATTTGATCCTACAAAAATAATTGCACCTACAGCATTACCTAAGTCTATTACAATACCTTATTGTCAAGAACTTATCGAATATATGGAACCTAGAAAGACTTGGAAAACACAAGTTTATATAGACTCATTAAAAAGTTTAATGGAAAGAAAAAGTTTTGATGAGGAATTTCCTAATTACAAAGAAGGATTACAAAGAGGCAAGAAACAAATATTATTTTTAGAAAAAATAAGAGATCAAAAATTAACATTTAGAGATATTCTAAATGAACCAGCAAAGGAGTGGTGGGATGGCATCTAAAACATTCTGTCCTTTGCCTTGGAAACATCTAGCAACACACCCTCATGGAAGATTGAGCTTATGTTGTGAAGCCGATACAAGAATGAAAACAGCAATGTCAAGCGATGCTGGTTGGATGCGTACATTACAAAATACAGATTATGATTATGATAAAATAATGAATAGTGAGTCTTTTCGTAATGTAAGAAAACAAATGTTACAAGGAGAGTATCCTCAAGAATGTAAGAGGTGTTGGGACTCTGAAAAAGCAGGTAATAAAAGTAAAAGAATATTAGAGTCCTCAAGACATAACTTTACAGAAGAACAAGCAATACAATGTACAGATATAACAGACGGCAGAATAAACAATGTAAGTTTTGAATTTATAGAATTGAGATTAGGCAATCATTGTAATTTAATTTGTAGAACATGTAATCCTATTTCTAGTTCTCGTTGGAAAAAGGAATGGGAACAACTTAATTTAGAACAAGGTTATAATGCAATACCTCAGAAAGATATGGATTGGCCTTTGGATCAAGACTTTTGGGATAGTATGTTGCCCCATGTAGATGAATTAAGATTTTTATATATTAACGGAGGCGAGCCTTTACTTATAGACAAACATGGTAATTTCCTAAAAGAACTAATTAAATTGGATGTGGCAAAAAATGTTACTATAACATACTCTACAAATTCTACTGTATCTGGAAAAGAATATGAGGAGATATGGAAACATTTTAAACATGTAGATATAATGTTATCCATTGATTGTTTAGGAGAACGAAATCAGTATATGAGATATCCTTCGAAGTGGGAAAATACAGTAAAACAATATGAATGGTTCCAAGAGTTATCCTCAAGACACGACAATATGATTACTACAATTTGTCAAACAGTTTCTATATTGAATATTTGGTATTTGAAAGAGTTTTATGATTTCTTTGGACATAACCATATATCATGTAACTTTGTTACCAATCCTATGTATTACGATCCTGCAATACTACCTCAAGATATAAAAGATAAAATTATTAATAAATACAAAGGAGAGAAATTCTACGATACAATAAAAAATTATTTGAGTATTGATAATAGGGATAGAACACTTGAACAATTTTTTGATGTTACAAACAGACAAGATGTTTTAAGAAAAGAATCCTATAAAGAAACATTTCCTGAATTTTATGAAATGATAAAAGAGTATGACAGAAAAATTAGATAGTGAAGAAAAAAGAATAGGCATTCGTCCTGAGGAAAAGGGAGGAGATGCTAACATACCTTTGTTGGATACAACAAAGTGCGCTTTACCTTTAATACACCTACATACTTGGCCTAACAAAAATGTTTTTGCTTGTTGTATATCAGGTTATGATACACAAATAGGTACCTTAGAAGATGGTACATTAGAAGAACTGTTTAACAACGACAACATGAAAAGAATAAGAAAGCAAATGTTAAATGGTGAAAGACCTAAAGAATGTAGAAACTGTTTTAAAGAAGAAGACACAGGTGGGTTCTCGTTTAGAAAAACAGCTAATAGAGATTTTAGACATCACTTACACAAGTGGGATGAAGTCAAAGAAGATGGCACATTAGAAAAAATGGATCTAACATATTGGGATTTTCGTTTTTCTAATGTATGTAGTTTTTCATGTCGTAGCTGTGGTCCTCAATTAAGTTCAGGTTGGTATAAAGATACTAAAAAGATGTATGGAGGTTTGAACTTTGAAGACAACTTTGATCTAATAAAAGAAAGAACAATAGAACTATGGGAACAATTAGAACCTCATTTTGAAACAGTAGAAAGAATTTATTTTGCTGGTGGTGAGCCTCTTATGATGGAGGAACATTACAGGATTTTAAAACGACTAATTAAGATGGGTAGGAAAGATGTAACTCTGATATACAACACAAATCTTAGTCAATTAAATCTTAAGAAAGATAGTGTATTAGATTTGTGGCCACACTTTAATCGTGTTGTTGTAGAAGCAAGTTTAGATGGTGTGGGTAAGAGAGGAGAGTTCGTTCGTAAAGGATTGGATTGGGAAGTTTGGAAAGAGAATAGAAGACTAATAGCAGAACATTGTCCTAATATTGTAGAGTTTAATATTAATTATACTATAAGCATACAAAATACATTTCATACAAGAGAGGCAATGGAGACATTAATAGAAATAGGAGCAATAAAAGGACCTCACAATTTTAGATTTAATCTTGTACACTTTCCTATATGGTTAAATGTTTCAATACTGCCTGATGATATGAAACAAAAAGTAAAAGAGTATATGGAAGATTGGTTAGAAGATATTAAAGCAACATATAACTACCCAGAAAATCAATCTATAACTGAGGCAATAAATTCATTCTTAGAATATATGTTTTCTGAAAAAGGAGATGATAAAAAGATAGAATTATTTTGTAGGCAGATGGAGTTTATAGATTCTGTAAGAGATGAATGTTGGCAGGAATCTTGTCCTGAGTTAGCATGCTTAGATCCTAAATGGACAGGCGAAAGAAAAGAATTGAATACATTATCTTTAAGATATGAAACAGGGAGATTAAATGGATACAATGAATAAAGCACTATTATGTGGCGGACACTCTAAATTTGGAAAAGTGTTTGCTGGTTATTTAGAACAACATTATGACTTGACTAATTTAAACAGACAACAAATTAATATGCCTGATATATTAGATCAAATTGACGACGATTATGATTTTATTTTCTTTAATCATAATAGAGGAACAGGAGGATTTGAAGATCTAACTAACAGTATAGAAATTAATTGTATGTTACCTTATAGGATTGTTAAAAAACAAAAACAATTAAGAAAGGTAGGATGGATGATTACAGGAGATGCTCATTTGAATATGGGTTATCCTACTGAACAATATTCTCAACAAGAGTCCTTTCAATGTTATCTTGTTGTTAAGTCTGTACACATGGCACAACAAAGATATTTTTCTCAACAAGGTTTAAATACTTTTGTATGTGATCCTGGTGTCTTAAATAATGAAAATCATGGAGTGAAAGCAAGACAGTTACTTAATTTTTCTTTAAAAGATACAGAGTTAGAATTAAAGACTCTATTTGAGAAGAGAAGTTAATGAAACAAATCCACCCAGCATTTCCTATTTGGGAAGTAGAGTTTGATTTGCCAGATGTGGATTGGCAAGTAAGAGAAGGATTCAATCAAGTAGGTACAGTCAATCTTCGTTACATGCTAGGCTTCGAACATTTAGAACAGAAACATAAGTTCTTAGCATCATGGAAAGCACAACTGTTTACTAAAATTATAAAATATTTTAGAGACGACAACCTACCTATGGTCGTACAAAAAATGTGGCGAGGGTATCTAAAGTCATTATATTTTCCTGGCGGGTTTGAACCTTATCTAAAATTTTTATTAGATAAACCAGGATTTAGTATGGAGGCACATGAGGATAATAGATATATTGTAGGTATATTAATTATTAATTTACAAGACAACCCTTGTGGTACATATTTTAAAGATATAGACTATATTGCCCCTAAAGAGAAAGGAAAGGGCGTATTTTTTCTAAATAATAGTAATACAGCACATGGTATAGAACAAACTGGACCTGAGGATAGGTATATTGGTTACCAGTCTATTACTGTTGAATGCGTAAAAGACATAAATAATTAACATGGCTAAGGTAATAAAGTTTCCTAAAAAGGAACCTAAGCCCAGGGTTATAAAGGGCTACAGAATGTCCTTCTACACAGAGGAAGAGATAGACCTCGCTCTCCTTTGTATTAATACATATGGCTGGAGACAAATAGGCTATACTAGAAACACTCTTAGCAAAGTAGACCCTTTGTACATAAAAGATTGTTTAATCAGAGGCTACAATTCGGATTTATTATCTTATCCGGCAAGGAAACTTATAAATAAAATTATAGACGGAATGGAAACTATTGAGGTAAAGGCTAACTAATATGCCAATATACACATTTGAAAATACAGAAACAGAAGAACAGTTTGATATGATGATGGCCATAGCGGATAAAGAAAAATGGCTAAAAAAGAATCCTCACATAAAACAAATTATAACAGCACCGAATCTAAACTTTGGTGGAGTTGGTGATCGTACGAAACCGCCTTCAGGTTTCAAAGATGTTTTATCAAGAGTAGCAGAAGCAAATCCTATGTCACCAATGGCAGATGACTATGGTAAAAAGGATGCTAAGTCTGTTAAAATCAGAGACACAGTTAAAAAAGTTAAAAAACGAGTCGGTAATTTGATGGGCGAATCAAAACCGGACAATGTATAAGGAGGTAAACGACAAAAAATATTATATCATGTTAGATTAAATTTACTAACAGGAGAACTATTAATGGCTAGAAGAAATCTTCAACTAGTTCAAAACACAGAAAAACAAAAAGGCAGGCGAGCAACGCCACTAAAAATTTCCCCACACGATCTATCCAGATTCGATCCTATCACAGATGCCCAGAATATCTTCTGGCAAAAATACAAAAAGAAAGATGCTTTACTACTACACGGCTCTGCCGGTACAGGTAAAACATTTATTGCCCTATATAAGGCAATGGAAGATGTGATAAACAAAGGAGGACCTTATCATAAATTAATTATTATACGAAGTGCTGTACCCTCCCGAGAAATAGGACACTTGCCTGGTGACTATGGAG
>Ga0160423_10003809_pt1 | contig 12507 bp, 12 predicted proteins | sample CRUFie14St8metaG_FD_108191 | JGI IMG/M metagenome (GOLD analysis project Ga0160423, IMG submission 108191) | Marine microbial communities from the Costa Rica Dome - CRUD Field 142mm St8 metaG | ecosystem: Environmental > Aquatic > Marine > Oceanic > Photic zone | place: Costa Rica: the Eastern... | reverse complement strand
CCATCATCTTTGCGCAGTGTGCCTCTGCTGGTAGCTGCCGCATTCATTTGACAGCAAACACGCACTGCTCCGTTGTTTTGTATTGCTTGGAAGTTCCAAGGTACAGGGCAAAATGTATCAGTCACGTAGTTTTCTCTCTATTTGTTCAAAACTAGTATTAAAGTCAGCAAGGTGTCTATTGGTACGTTCGTACAATTCAGGTATTGCATGTTTTAGACTTTGACCTCTGAGGTGATCCAAGTCTTTGGTAAATCTAATAAACTCGCTGATGTCAGTGCTATTTTCATAGCTTTTTAATAATCCATGTATTCTGCCTATGACCTTATTTAATAGTCTATGTTCAAACGTCATAGGATCATATTTGTTGCAGTTTTCTAAATACTCGATCACTTCATGTTTACAAGGAACCATCTTCAAACTTAGGTACTGAGGATCATGCACCATACTTAGTACAACATCTCCGCTTTTGTGATTTGTCATAAAACCTAAATCTCTACTCTGTCTTTGCTTGATCCACCAATCAACTTGCTTAGGTATTTGCATAACATTGTACACATTACAAGTGGGTGTCAACACAATACTGTATATTTCTGGTTTTAGTTTTTCTCTGTCCAACCAGCTTTCAGCACTTGCTTGTACTCTTTCCCAATCGCTACCATTTCTCACATATTTCTGAGTAGTTCCTATTCCATCTACACTGAGCCATATTTTGACCGATTTAAATTTATCAAGTCTACTTAATACTTTGTCTTTGGGCACCCAGCTGGTGTTTGTAAAAATATCCAGCAATATATGATCCTGATTGTTACCTTCGATGATAGCATCTAAAAACTTTATAAAGTTAGGATGTAACATAGGCTCCCCGCCTGTAAATTTAATTTCTTTTACAGTGTCAAAGTCACTGGGTTTCCAATTAAATTCTACGTTTATACGCTGTGGAGCTCTTTCTCTTTCTGTATACAATGGTTTAAGTTTGATATCATCTTCATACCAACTACTGCTCAGCCCACTGCCACAGGTTCTACAACTGAGATTGCAATAGTTTCCAAATGCAACTTCTAAATATTCTAATTGTGTACTGCCATCTAATCTATCTTCAACATTCCACATGTTGTTCATCAGTGTACGCATACTGTCGCCGGTCGTTTCTTCTTCTTTGTAGCATTTGTTACATCCTGAAATTCGTTCTCCACGCAACATAGCATCACGCACTCCTTGCATTGCTTCACTGTTCAGTGCTTGCAAAGGTGTGTGCGTGTCAACGCTAAGTCCAGCAAAATCTTGTTGATGATCCTCATGCCATGTCATAAATCTACAGCAAGGTTTTATTTTATTGTTTGGTTTAATACTGTAGTGCATGAATGGTAATGCGCACATACTTTGGTTTATTACATAATTTTTGAATCTTGTATCCAAATCTGTTAAACTGGATTTGCGTATTTTGTCAAGTCTTGCATTGTATGCAACAAATTCTTTGTAATTTTCATAACTGTATTTGACACCTTGCAATAACGGTAATAGTTTTTGCATGCCGCCAATATCTTTCATAAAACCAGTGCTTGCTTGATCTATCCACTGTGTAATCCTAGTAATAAACTTTCTCATGTCACTGGGCAATATTGCGCTCATACTGCTATAACCAATATCACTGTCATCAAAGTTAATATAAAACCGATGTCCTCTGTCATACAAATCATGAAACCAATCCAACAAGTCAGTAAAGGCAAATTGATTGTAAGGCATCAAAACTACATTGAAACTTTTAGGTTGATCTCGCAATCTCGTTTCAAAACTATGTTCAATTTGTGCTTGTGTTTTGTTCCAAGCACCATTGGTTCTAATATAATTGTAAGTGTCTCCTACAGCATCAACACTGAAACTTACACTGATGTTTTCAAATTTGTTCATTATGTTTTGAAATCGTTTGTTTAAGTTTGTGCCATTGGTAGTAAATCTCAATTCAGGCAAATCATTGCCGTGTGTATCAATTAACTTTTCCAAAAGTTGGATCACCGTAGGATCAATTGTAGGTTCACCACCTAGTATTTTTATTTGTGTAAGATTAATACGATTTAGATAATCATGCAATTCATCAACATATTTCAATTCATTTTTATAGACTTTTCTCCAACGTTGCATGTCAGGATGTTGTTCAAATTCACGTTCAATTTGACTGCTGGCATTTGGTACACACATTCTGCATTTTAAATTACATTCATTGGTAGGTCTATAGTCTAAGTATTTAGGTGCACCTGTTTCGTTGCCTTGCATAACATCTATAGTTTCATTGTTGTAATGTTTATCCCATAGATCAATATCACTGCTTAACTCATTTTTAACTTTATTTTCACAATAACTACAATCATCTGGAAACTCACCTGCCAGCAATTTCTGTCTAGTTTTTTTCAAAGGTTCACTGTTCCAATATTGTTCAGCTGTAACATCTTGTTTATGTTTTTTGCTTACACAACAAGGAGCATATTCACCATAGCCGGTAGCATACAGTCCAATAAAAGGAGCATAACACAAAGGTCTACCTTGGGTCATATTTTGTTAACTCCATTTCACTGAAACACTGTTGCCAACTAATGTTTCTTGCTCTATCTAAATCATCAATATAATTCATAAACACACTGCCTTGTGTACTCCATAAGTCTTTTTCCAACATGTGATTTATATAAAAATCCAAATCGCCTTTGTTATAACTAGTTAGTTCCAGTTGGTTTAATCTTTTAACTATCGCATCTTTTATTTCAATTGGCAATGTTTGTGCGCTCATGTGTAAAGGAAACTCAACATGATTGCTAAAAATAAAACGAATACCAGGAAACTTTTCGCTTAAACGCTGATAGGTTTGATCCAAGTAATACATACTTATGTTACTACAAGTCCACTGAAACCCAACATCAAAATGAGTTTTGTCTTTAATGTATGTGTGTACTAGTTCAGCTTTCTCTTCAAATTCACTCCAACGCATTGGAAATCTAAAATACTCTCCAGCACTGCCCAATGCATCTACGCTTAGTCTTAATTTTACACGCTTAAATTTGCTGAGCTGTTCTATTCTTGCTTGTGTTAACAACACTCCATTAGTAACATATTGCAGTTCAACTTGCTGTGCATATTCAGTAGTACTGAGTTCTTGTAAGTATTCATTGTGTCTTTTGTTGGCAAAACTTTCTCCTCCTAGAAAATTATAGCGTTTAAAATGACTCATGTTTTCTCTGAGATAATCCCAAAATTTAGTATCTTTGTCTATCCATCTATCATTTACTTCTATGGTTTTTGTGTTTGGATATTTGTCAAATAGGCTTTTGTCTTCTTTCCACTTACTGCTAACACCAGTTCCACAATGTATGCATTTTTGATTACATGTTGTGCCTGTACGCACATCTATGTGTTGAGGCAAATGACTTACACTACCATCAGATTGTGTGTTATCAAGTAAATGCTCATAGCGTTCCATGTATGCTTGATTTTCATCCATGCGTTTGCTTACGCCTTGTAACTTTTCTACATACTCACAACGTTTACAGTTCTCGGGCCATTTGCCTTCAATAAATTCTCTGCGAATAGTTTTAAAATATTCGTTGTTCCATTCACTGTGAATGTCTGTGTCTTTAAGTTTTACTTTGTTGCGTTTTACAGTATCTAAATCACTGTAGCCGCAAACTCTAGGACGACCAAACGGATTTGTACTGAAATTAATCCATGGCAAGATACACGTTTTCATACTAATATTTATTTTATTTTATATACGTAGTTAATAAATAAAAGTATGCGAGATAGTAATCAAAGACAATACACCAATGAGTGGTTACAATTCGAAAGACCACAACCTATGTATGATTCAGCTATAAACAAACTTTATGATAACTTTTACACAGAAAATCCTGTACACAATCCTAACTTATTTGAGGATTTTAAAAATACTTTTGTAGAATGGTTAGACAAACACACATTAAATTTGTTTTATGGATATGACAAATTTGATTATAAAGATATTTGTGTAGGCTGTACACAATTTATTGATGACATTTACCAGCGCACACAAAACATTCAGATTGTACAGAATGACTACAAGTATCACTGGAGGTTAAATCCAAACATAGAATTTGTTACACTAGATACACTGGATCCAAACAGAGAACTAATTATAGCAATGCCATTTCCATACTATGGAGATGTACATCCGCAGATGAGTCAAATACTAAATCGCTGTGATGAACTTAATATACCTGTACACATAGACGGGGCTTGGATAAGTTGTTGTAGAGATATTAAATTTGATTTTGACCATCCAGCAATACAAACATTTTGCATTAGCCTTAGCAAAGGAGGGCTTGGAGGAAATCGAATAGCACTTCGATTTGCACGTAAACGTCCAGTGGGTGCTATAACTATTATGAATGATTTCAACATGAATTGCCAAAGCCTTGCATGGATGGGTATACAGTTTATGAAACAACTAGGTCCTGAATATTTTTGGAAAAAATACAACGACAAGTATTATCAAGTTTGTGAGGACTTTGATCTTGAGCCTAGTAAAGCTATACATCTTGCTATAAAAGACGGAGCACCTGTAGGTGTAAGACCTTTACTAAGAGCTACTCCAAATTAAAACTTTGTGTTGCTGTACCAAATGGTTTCTTCTTTAGACTTTTTGCACTACAAGTAGCGGTACATTTCATAATTCTATCCTTGTTGCCTACTCCATGCCATATACTATCAAAGCTGTGTACTAGGTCTTGTGTATAAAATTCATGTTGTAATATCTCATCAAATGTATGATGATACAAACTATTCCAATCTTTATTGTAATGCTCTTCGAATCTTTGTTGCAATGGATCTTCTTGATATCCGTTGAACAATGTATATTTGTTATTGTTTAAAAAACAGCAAGGTAGCAATTGACCTAAAAAATTAATAAAATATGTTTTATTTTGCCTAAACTGACAATTGACTCCTTGCATTACTCTATCTTCGTATTGATTTCCCAAGCTCACAAGTTTTTCCTCAGCTGACAAACGTTTACCTGTCCAATCAATATTATTTAGAAGCCGAATAGTATTTCCTAATCTTTGACTATCGAGTCCACTTCTGTCAAATCTACTCTTAAACTCTACAAAATTCATGTTCCTTGCCAACTGTTTGGCATCTTCAGTTTGATGTTTGTTCCATTCAAAAATAAGATACTGCCATATTGCTTTTCCACCTGCATTTATAAATGCACTAGCATTAGACATAATTTTATCCCAGTGGGTATTTCTTCTATACAAATGATTTGTATCTTCTAATCCATCTATACTAAAATTAAAACTGTACCTGTCAGTTCCGTAGTCATTCAATATATCAGCCATTTGGGCAAAATACTCAGGTGTTCTCAGACTAGCATTTGTGTGTATAACAATTTTTGGTTTGAAATATTTTGTACCATCTCCTCTTACCCATTTTGTTTTTTTAATATTGTCTCTGAGAAATTCTAATATTTGTAAAAATTCAGGATGAGCTAGTGGATCATCTATTGTACCAATAAATTCAATTGCTCGTAGTGTGTTTAATCTTTTGCTTTTAAATATGCTTTTGAATATATCTAAGTTTAAATATTCTGGTGCTCCAATTTTATCATTGACAACACTTTGAATATTGGCTATTGTTATATTATCACCAGGTTTGTATCCTATAGGATAATCTATGTTGTTGCGAACACACCCAGGACAGGCTGCATTGCACACGTTACTAATCTCAAACTGCAAACTAAAAGGATATTCTACGTAGTGGTCTATCATTTATTAAGTACCATGTTTATAGCTAAATATATTTAGCGGAGATAAAATGAACATATATACAATTTATGCTGATGTAAAATCAGGAATGAGTGCAAAAAGTTTTGTTGCTAAAATGAGTTTGTTCTTGGATAGTTTACCAACCATGCACAGTTATCGTATTACACGTATGAAATTGGGATTTCGTAGCATGGACTTGCCAGAGTTTAGAATTGATATGGAGTTTGATTCTATGCAAGATTTAGACGATGCTATGACACACGTAATACAAGATCGTGATCAAATTGAAACCAAACACATTGCATTTAATCAAATGGTAGATATGGAAACTATACAACACTTTCTGTATAGAGACTATCCGGATGACCTATAGAATAAAAAATATTAACAGTTGGAACAGTTGGGATCCTCTCAAACAAGTGATGCTAGGCAATTGTTTTAGCCCAGACTTTTTTGATAGTATAGCAGACACAAAACTAAGAGATTTGTTATCGCAAATATTAGAAGAAACACAAGAAGATTTAGACAACATTCAAGCAACGCTGGAACAGTTAGGTGTTGATGTTGTACGTATACCTGAGAATACTGTTGGATTAAACAATCTTGGACAAACTATAGAAAATATTACAGAAATAAACAGCGAAGGGTTTCCTAGCCCTATGATTGCGCCTAGAGACGAATTTATTGCTATGGGAAATAGATTATTATGTACAACTCACAACGAACAAATGCAAAGCCAAAACTTAATAGATCCTAGTTTACTTGATTATGTTTGTGACGGTGATCCTGACCAGCTAGGTCCGTTTGAACTAAGTCCTAGATTTCGTAAACAAAATAATTTTTCAGAACAAGAAATATTGATGCATTCAAAACAATTTTGGGGTCCTAGTGTAACTAGAGTGGGCGATACACTGGTTTGTGATCAAAGTGAGATAGCTAATTTAAGTAATTTTTTACTTGCTAAATATCCGCACTACAAAAGCAGTATAGTTGCAATTGGCGGACATAATGATGCAAGTTATTGTTTGCCAAAACCTGGATTAATTATTTGCAGTCCTTGGGTTGAAGATGCAATGTATAAAACAACATTTCCAAACTGGGATATATTAAAAATTAAAAATCCTGGCAGTTGGGATAGCGAATTCGAGGATTGGGAAAAAGCAAAAAGTATTACACGAGGACGTTGGTGGCATCCAGATGCACAACACAATCCTGAACTAGTTAATTTTATCGACACATGGTTAAATCGTTGGGTAGGATTTAGTGAAGAAACTGTGTTCGAAATAAACATGCTAAGTATTGATGAAAACACTATTCTTAGTTTAAACTATCAACAAGAAGTACATGATAAACTAAGAGAACACGACATAAATCCTATATATTGTCGTTTCCGTCACAGAAATTTTTGGGATAGTGGCTTACACTGTATGACAGTAGACACTGTAAGACAAGGCACAATGAAAAATTATTTTGGAGTAAAGTATGCAGGTTAATAGTTGGGACGAATTTCAACCACTAGAAGAACTACTGGTAGGAAGTTTGTATGACAGTTCATTTTTTGATGATGTCAAACAAGTAAGAGCAAGAGACGCACTCAAACGCATAATTGACGAAACAAATGAAGACTTAGACAATTTTCACAATGTGATGCGCAGTCATGGCATTAAGACATACAGTGCTGACCCAAAGAAGATGGGATACAAAGACAGCATAATGGATTATGTAAATGAAGATGGCGAACTAGGTTATCGTAGAAATGCAGGTACAAAGAATGATATTGAAGATGTTCCTTTGCACTATACTGGTATCAAAGGTAACTTGATTCCTAATCCTCCACTACAACCTAGAGACGATGCAATTGTTATGGGTAATAAAATTATGGTCACAGATCCACACACATTTGCAACGAAAAAGCTACTGCCTTTTTATGAAGGATGGTTTGGTAAAAGCAATGTTGATACCAGTATCAATGACAAAAACTACAGTTTTGCACGTAGTGATGAAAATTTACAAAACTTGCTGTTGAGAAATGGCATGGAAACCACTACAGAAAATATACAAAAAATGCGTGAAGAAGATAGGCTTATTAGTTTTTGTAGTCCTAATCTCACACGTATAGGCAAGACTTGTCTAGTAGATACTTGGCAAGTACCCGAAGTTGTAGAACAATTTTTACAAGTAGAACATCCTGAATTTAATTATAAGAAAATTTATATCGGTGGACACAACGACAGTGTGTTCAGTGTTATTAAACCTGGATTGGTTATTGCAAGCAGAGATCTAATACCTTACAAAGATGTTTTCAAAGACTGGGATATTATTTGGTTCAAAGACCCTCGCTGGGATCAAGTGCGCAAATGGATTGTTCTCAAACATAAAAATGAAGGCAAGTGGTGGGTTCCTGGAGAAGAAGACAATGACGAGTTTACACACTTTGTAGAAAGTTTCTTGCCAAATTGGACAGGCTATGTAGAAGAAACTATTTTTGACGTCAACTGTTTGGTACTAGATGATAGACATGTTGTTGTAAACAGTGAGAATCCGCACCTAATAGAAAATCTGCGCAAATATCAGATGGAACCTGTGATTTGTCCACTGCGTCACAGATTCTTTTGGGACGGTGGTTGGCATTGTTTGACACTAGACATTAAACGCAAAGGTGAACAAATTGACTATGGAGTCTGATATTGAACAGTGGATAATTGAACGTCTTAGTGTAGAGCTAGAAGAATTTAACAATCTTCCTGCTTGTCCTTTTGCCAAAGAAGCGTGGGTGAGAGGCAGAGTACAATGTGTGCATTTACAAGCCAACAAGTTTCCAAGACTAACAATTAGCGAATACTTCAGGGCTGAATTAGAAAACTTCAGCTACCACTGGCCCAAAAACAAAGAAGTAATAGTTTTAGGTACTGAACCAGAAAACATTTTAATTGAACAATTGAGTGCAGTAACACAGGATGCCAATGATACGTTTTTAAAAGACAGAGGTTATCTTGCACTAGAAGATCATCCAACAGACATCGAAAGAGTTGCAGGATATATTGTTAATCAAGGAACATATGCTCTGATCTTATTACAGCCCAAACAAAAAATATTAGATGCTAGAAAAATTTTGCAAAAGAAAAACTATTATAAAAATTGGGACGAAGAATATTTAAAGTCAGTGACTGTTGACAGGTCCTAGTATTTCAAATCCATCAAAGTCCTTTTTGTAATCATCTGCACCGTGTATGTACAAATAATTATAACCTTGCTTTTTATAAAAAGCACACTCACTTTCTAAACTGCGTATACCCAATCTTAAACTAGGAGTTTCATAATTCCAAGCAAACTGTTCTGCACAGACGCTTTGCTGACTTGGATACAACATTATCATGCTCCAAGCTACTAATTGATCATTGTGAAAGTAACCTAACATTTGATTGTCTTTGTAATCCTCATAGAATATAGGCATTACACTTTTAAATTTTTTGTGTGTGCAATATTGTGTGTATATTCGATTTAGATCTGCAAAAGTCCATTCATTCAATACTCTAAATTCACTGCGTTCCATAATGTTGTAATTGGTTTTGTTTAAATCTATTCTAGCGTAATCATATTCCATTAAATTTTCCTCTTGCTATTTAATGTAATATCAACTAGACAATCACAACGTTCAACACCACAAACAATAGGTCTAGGTTGTGCTATAATTTGATCATCATATACATTTCCTAGGCTCCAACCAACTTTACAAGAAGCTCCCCAAACTGAACCATCAGCTCTAATATATCTATAGTTTTCACCTAGATTACATTCCCAACCTAAAAATTTATTTCTTTCTTCTTTTAAAAAATGATCTTTGTTCACTATTTGTCCATCTACTTTCATATCAATCCAAAGCCGAGAGTCCATTGACTTGCCGCCAATCCATTTGGTTTGTTTTAGCTCTTGTTCTTCCTCGCTTGTGTATTCTTGCCCCCATATACGTTTCATACTCACACCAATGTTTAAATCACCTTGTGTAAGTCTGTCGAATACTTGTTGACAATAGCTTTTATATTCTGGATGATACAGTATCAGCACAGTGACTTTATACTTGTTATGTATTTCATTGAGCATCTCAACATAGTGGTCAATATCAGCATTTTCTGGATGGAAGCTAAACAACAAATGTCCAATGGGTGCTTCGAACTTACGCCACCATCTAGCAGTCCTGCTTCCGTTACTGCTAAAAGTAATTACACTGAATTCACCAACATAGTTACAAAAATTTCTAAAGCCTGGCCATAATGTAGGTTCGCCTCCCATAATATCCAGCACAAGAGTTTTGTCTTGTCGAAATTCTTTAATGTATTGTATTAAATTTTCTGTTTGTTGTTCATTGGGCCAACGATATTTGCCACTGTGACATTCTGGTGGACAATAAGTGCATGCATAGTTACACCATGTTGTACATTCCCAAGTAAGATACTTATGTTCAAAAACTGGTGTAACGCTATACAAATTGTGCTCCAAACGGGTCAAATTTATCACCGCACTTCATAGCACAAACACCCAATTTACCATTTTGTATACCTTCAATACGCCAACTATTTTCTATATCACTGAGTATACCACCTGGTCTCATAACTTGCTCAATAGTATTATCAATCACATTGATTGCTTGCTTACCACCAGCACGATCGATAAAGTCCCAAATTTGTTCCACACGATAATCTTTGTGCCACCATTTGTACATACGACCAGCAGTCCAACAGCAAGGCAAAAGCAATCCTTCTGCTGTTACAAAAATGTTTTTTTCTTCAGCTACCTTGCATTTTATCCCACAAGTATTGTAGTAATCTTTCATTGAGCCATATGTTTTTTCAATTTCTTTTTGTTTTAGCAATGCAAGATTTTGATTTTCTATCTTGGTTGGCTTTGCAATAGCTTGTGTTTGTTCACCTTTTCTATTACGTGCTTGATGTACATCTTTTTGTTTGCTTTGTGCAGTAAAAAATCTTCCGCTTTTCTTTTTTTGAAAGCGTTCTACACCCCACGCTTCAGCAAGTTCTTCAGCTTCTTCAACCTGATGTTCATTGTGTCCAAATATAATGTAGTCCCAACGTGCTCTACCACCAGCATCAATAAAAGCTCGCATGTTGCGTTCGACATTATCCCAATTAACATTTTGTCTGTACAAATGATTTGTGTCACGCAAGCCATCAACACTAAAAATTACTGCACCCATGCGTCCAAATACACCAGCAAGTTCACGCCACCATTCAGCACTCTTAGCTCCTGCATTTGTATTCATGCTCAGCCACATGTGAGAATTATGTTCCCTGAAGTAACGAAAGATATCAAGTGTGTCTTTGGCTACAATAGGATCACCTAAATTACCACACATGTACATTGTTTTTAATTGTTTGATAAACTCTGGAGGAAAGATTTTTTTACAATCTGCCAAGGTTAGTTCAGCATTAGTAATATGTCGATTGTCTACACCGCCATTTTCATTACGGTCACACATTGGACATGCGGCTTGACATTTTTGTGTTATTTCTAAATGTACTGCCTCAATATCATCGTAGTTATACATCATATATCAGTTCTATGTCTTTACCAGGACCCACTTCACTGGGCAATCCTCCATGTGTATTTACATACCATTCAATGACAGCTTTGTACCATAGTTGACTGTTGTGATGTGCTTTTTTGTTGAACTGATGTATATTATTGTTGGTAGCTTCCATTGCTGTGAGAGCCCGAGCCGCTTCTTTTTGCAACTGTCTAAGCGTTAGATCATTTATATCCAATTTTCATATACCTTGTGTACTTGGGTAATTTTAATTCTCCCTCGTAGTATGTTTGGTACATAGGAGCACTGTCGCTGAATTCTTGTAGATTTGAACTGCAATTTACATGCTCATCAACTTCATAAAAGTTATTGCTTTGCAACACAATCATTTTGTCATCAGGCAACTTGTCAAACCATTTATCAAAGTCTGCAATATGTTCACAGCTGGTATTGATAATAGTATCAGGTTTGTCTACAATAGTCTTGCTCATACGATTATTTTTATTGCTCCAATGTTGCCAGTGATACAAGTTATAATCTATAGTCATAATATCTGCAACAAGAGCTTTAAATTTCCAATTGTCTTCGTACCACTTGCTGTTAAATTTTTGTGCAATATCTACTGTGCTTTCATCTATATCAAAACTGCGAACTTTGTCAATGTCAAGTTTGCTTTCAAATAACATGGTACTCAGTGTAGCATACCAACCTGCACACAAAAACACTGTGCCCAAAGGTTTTTGAATTTTTTCAAGTTCTCTGACTAACCAAAGTTTACTGTGCAATTGTCCTCTGCTAAAACAATCACTTTCATATGCAATTTTATTCACCATTAAACTTTTAAAACTTTGAGTAAAGTTTGTGTCAGCTAGTTTTTCTAACATTCTAAAAATAGCAAATGTATCTTTGTGTGTGGTGCTTTTGCGTAGATCTTCGTTTTTAATTACTTTGAACAAACTGAAGATATTCTCATTACAAATAGCTTTGCGCAAATGTAATTTTTCTTCTGTCCAGTCACTGGTATTAATGCCTGCACTATTAAGCATTATACCTTCTTCTACCAATCTAAAAATACTCCACAGATTTTGTTCAACAACTGCTTTGCGTAGTTCGTCCCAATCGTCGCCTAATATTCTAAATATACTGTGTATGTTTTTTTCCATTACTGCTTTGCGAAGT
>Ga0160423_10003808_pt1 | contig 12511 bp, 3 predicted proteins | sample CRUFie14St8metaG_FD_108191 | JGI IMG/M metagenome (GOLD analysis project Ga0160423, IMG submission 108191) | Marine microbial communities from the Costa Rica Dome - CRUD Field 142mm St8 metaG | ecosystem: Environmental > Aquatic > Marine > Oceanic > Photic zone | place: Costa Rica: the Eastern... | reverse complement strand
TCATCGTAATTTTTTCTATCCTCACTGGAAAAGAAGTTGGATCTTTCCTAACAGCAATGGGAGCATTATCGGCAGTGCTGCTATTGATATTTAAAGACACCATTTTAGGGTTTGTTGCCAGCATTCAGATTGCAGCAAATGATTTGGTGAGAATTGGCGATTGGGTTACGATGGAAAAATATGGTGCAGATGGCGATGTGATAGAGATTAATCTATCAACTGTTAAGATTCAAAACTTTGACAAGACCATCACAACCATTCCAACCTATAATCTGATTTCTGATTCCTTTAAGAATTGGCGAGGTATGGCAGAATCTGCTGGGCGGCGTATCAAACGCTCCATTCTGATCAGTACGCCGAGTATTCGCTTTCTAGATAGTGGTGAATTGGAAAAACTACGTCAAATTGAACGAATTTCAATCTATCTCTCAGAACGAACTTCTGAAATCGATCAAGACAATCAAGCATCTAAAAGCGATAAGTCGATTGCCATTAATGGTCGAAATCTGACCAATTTGGGTGTTTACCGACAGTATGTTGAAAATTATCTAAAAACGCATCCCAAAATCAGTGATCAACTAACCGTAATGTGTCGCCAGCTTCCCCCTAACCAATTTGGTGCAACTCCATTGGAAGTTTATGCCTTCAGTAATGATAAAGAGTGGGTGGCATATGAGCACCTGATTGCGGATATATTTGATCATTTATTAGGTGCATTAGAATATTTTGATATAAAGAGTTTTGAAGTAGGTTCTCCAAAAATTCGAGATTAAATCTGTTTTTTTTACTTTATATATGAAAACGGAAAAATATAGCTCATTCCCATCTGGATCCCGATTCCTTGTGCATCGGCTGGAGTCGCAATGCCACCAAAATCATTTATTGCCATATGGAATTGCAAAGGTCCAAAACGAAATGCTGCAGCACAAGCCCAGACGGTATCGCCTCCAACAAACATCATTGTAGGTGATAAGCTAAGTGCGTTACGAATCCCTAAATTGGCAGAAAATGCATAGGTGTCTCGCTTGTAATAAGGAGAGGCGTAGTGGGCATACATTGCGCCAAAGTCAAGGTTTTTAAGCAAGCGAAACTCAGCACCCATCGAAATCGTATATGGCAATTTCTCTGTGTAAGAATCTTCAGTAAGCTGGAAACTAAATTCATTTTTGATATCCTCTTTAAGCTCGTCTAATACATCCTCTGGGCTTTTGTAGTTGTCTGCCTGATCATCAATCGAGTCACTGAAATCAGCCCCTGTGTAGCGATATGTTGTTTCAAGGGTTAGTTGTTTGACATCATTTTTCCATCGTATTTCGCCAATATCCGTAACAGCAGCACTCAATACAAGCTTTGGACTGACAGTATAGACTAGTCCCAGATCTACCGCATAGCCCGGATTGTCGGTTGAAAAGATTTGATCGGGGGAGCCTATACTGATATCATCAATTAAATCGTAAGTGTCTAAAGTAAACTCTATGGGTCCAGAAACTCGAATATCTGCTTCCGCACCTATTTCAAGGGTGTTGTCTGATTCTATTCCACGAAGAGACAAGGCAAACTTATTTGTTGTGATGTTAAGTCCACCCAATAAATATTTTAGTCTTAATCCAGCCCATAGTTTGTCATCTATTTCTCTTGCATAGGTAGCACCCAGTTCTGAATAAACTGAGCTGTTGATTCGAGCGTGTCCTGTTGAGAAGTCCTGATCATAGAAAGGCGCATTTCCTTGGGTCAGCAATTCAACATAGTTTTTATCGAAGCTTAGCCCACCTGTTACACGCTGTCGAATTCCAAACCCAAAATAAGAACTTCTCTGTATTTTAATTTCATTATCAACTTTATATTCATTGGCAGTCCTTACAAAACCAAACTGAACAAGAAGAACTTCTCCGCTGATATCAAGATAATTTTTATTACCCAAGGCCTTACGAAATCGATTAAAATCTAAAACTATAGAGTCTGCCAAATTTCCTGTCCCCTTTTGAATCAGGTCACTATATCTAAAATTCAAATTTGTTTCCAAGGCAAAGGATTGGATATCGATGTGTTTAGTTATGGAATCCGCAACAAATAATACAGGATTAAAATGAAGCTTTGAGGTATTGTTTTTCTGGTGATAAGTGGAATAACTAATTTGTGAGTAGCTCGAAGATATCATAAATAGTAAAACGAAAGACAACCTACCTCGCATAAAATGTAAAGTTCTATTATTCATCAACATCGATTTTAACTTCGACTTGGACCTTTAATTCGATTGTTGAATTGGCAGAAATTATAGCATTCTTAGTTTCGGCGTCGGAAGAGCTAATCATCAATTCAAAAGGAATACCGTTTACATCCGCTAAGTCCGTGATTTCGTCTTGTGTTAAAGAAATCGACATTCTTCCTGAAGCGGGCTCCGTCACCTCCCCGATGTCAGAAATAGGAGCGGGATTTAGCAATAAGGAGTCCAGCTCGAAAAATACATTTTTAGAGAGAGTATCAATCATTTGTGTACTTAATTGAACCTCGAGAGGTAGTTCTGAGCGATAATCAAAATGTAGCGTTGCTTCAAGTATTCGGTCAAGATCACTTGTGTCAATCGGAGAATCGATGGTCAAGGTGTCTAAAATTTCTACATTGTTAATATTAAAATGCAAAGGCGTTTCCGCATAAATGTCAATCCAAAACTCGGACTTATCATGCAAAAAATTATCATTTACTGCATTTGGATTTACATCTAGGGTAGCATTAAGATTGAGTTTGACATCTGGAATGAACGATATGAATTCGTCCAGGTTGCTATTGGATTTATCAGAGAACCATTCGGATTGAGCAATCTCATATAGTTGTGTAGCTGCTTCAATAGGTTGATAATTATTGTCTAAAACAAACTGGAATTGAGAGCCATCAGTTCTCTTCCCAAATAAATCGTAAGAAAATGACAACGGAATCCCAAAGCCGTTGTGTGCTGTAAATATTAGTTTTGAGTCGGCAACACTTACTTTGTCATACAAATCGGTGAGTTTTTGATTAATTTGAATTGAGTCTGAAACAATGTGTTGTTTGGTAGTAAAGTTTCCATACACATACTCAAAATCAACAACATCAAATAAAGCTTTATAATGCAAATCCCGATTTGATTCAAGTATGTCACCTTGCTGTAGATCGATCGTCAAATCATAGTCAATTGAAAATTGGCTACTGCCTGTGACTGGATCTGTAGTGAATTCAATAGCTGTGTTTTTTAAATCCTCCGAAAAAACTTGTGTTTGATTGTTTCCAAGAACTGTATAATGTAATTGAAGAGGTAGTCCATCAACAGTAAGGTCATCGCTGTTAATATGTAACTCAATAGTATGATCAATTTCATTGACGAATTCTAACTTCATAATACTTTCTTCAAGATACATCTGTGCAAGTGATATATCGCCACTTTCATCAAGTTCAATTGATGTTGAAAAGGAATAGTTAAAACTTTGAGCTTGATTTAATTCCAACTGATCAACGCTTGCATCGAATAAGCTGAATTGAGTGTCAATAAACTGGCTTTGACTATCGACTGTAATTGTTTGGGTACTTCCAAGAGATTGGATATCCATGCGAGCTTCTAATTTTTTAGAAATTATCAAACCGTCAATTTGAATAAAAGACATTTCTGAAGTATTTTTTGCTATCGAAAAGGTTTCAGAAGATGTTATCAGTTGGTTGTTTTCATCGTAAATTAATATTCTTACATCCGCATCAATCGGAAACTCATTTGTAACCGTAAATTCTATTGAACCATCAAAAAATCTGACACTTTGATATGGCTCATTATAAAAATCTATAGTTCCCAGAGTAATTGTAGACTGAAATGAAGGAATCACTATTGTTGTGCCATCAGGAATTTGAGCCGCTTCGCTCATCGAAATCCGATTAAAATAATTGGTTGTATTTTCCAATTCTACTGGAGAAAAAGTGTATGTAGACTCAACTTCGGAAGAAAGCTCTGTTGGGTCATAAATATCCTCAATTGAGGTTTCTACCAGTCTTTGAATCGAATCGGAAACATAAATAGTCGCATAATCATCTCTTTCATAATCAACGTTGAAATCTAGGCGATCGAGAAAAGAGTTGAGTTGAATATCGGCTTTAGCAACTGGGAGTTTTACACTGGGTGTCAAGCCTGTATCATTACTTAGTTTATCGAGCTCGAATAATTCGGTTTCACAAGACAGTTGTATTACTATACAAAAAAATGAAAAAAATACTAAGGGTTTAATTAGTTGACGCAATGTTAATAGTTTTGATAAAATTATATAAAACAAATATTGCAATCGCCGTTAATTGAGTATTACATATTATTTGTGCTCAAGCGCTTATAATTCCCCCTTCGATTTTGGGAAAATCGGTCGAAATCCATAGTCACACCAATTTGAACAATAGATGGCGGATTGTATGTGGTTTGTGAGCTCGGAAATGTGTAGGTTAAATCGACCCGGTAATTATCGGAAGAGAAACCTGATATAAAACCAAATTCGAGTGAGTTATTTTCTTTGTATTTAGCCAAGGACTGTAAAATTCCCAAACTAAATCCATCCATTTGTAGTTCTTGAGATGAATAGATTCTCAAGTTTTCTCCAGCTTGTTGTGCATATAAATATGTCATCATGTATGAATTATCAGGGAGGAAACTTCTTCCATATTGGTTCACATTAAATTCCAGAGCAGCTTGAAGAGAAAATGAAATTTCTTTCTCAAGATTGGACTCGTTATTAAAAGAAACATTCGGGGTGTTGATGTGATCTAAGCTCAATCCAATCAAAAACCTTTCATTGTAAATAAGAGCTGAAGCACCGATATCGAAATAGTTAGTTGATGGAGAAAAGTCAGCTACAGGGTCTCTAGAAACTCCTGAAATGGTTCCGAGTGTAAGGTCAATCTGATCTTGAAAAATCAGCGCACCTCGATCGATATTATCAGATCCAATTCCAAGCGTTAATGCGCCAAGGATATAGGTGTCAAAGTTGATTGGAATTTTATAAATATAACTTAAGTCTATATTATTTTCTGTCAAACCTAGATTTGTTAGGCTAAAGGAGTTAACATCGAGCCCAATACTGAAATTCATATCATCAAAAGCAAAATTTCCGTAAAGGTATTTGTTGTCAATGTACGATGTGCCTTCACCAAAGTTAAATTGACTGTAATAAACCCCTGCTTTAGACACCATGTTAATTCCATGGTAGCTAGGATTGATAAACTGCATGTTGCGGGAAGATGAAATAAATCTCTCCTGTGCAAATACAGATAAATATGCAAACAATAAAAATAAACTAATATGAACTATTTTTACTTTCATCATTCGATTAAAAATATTGTTCCTGTGCGTGTTACCAATTCCTCATTGATTCTTGTACCAATAATTTTATATACATAGAAATTGGATGATGGGTCCGAGTTTTCTCCATCCCAGCCCATAATTTCAATCGTGCCATTTGGAGATAAGTTGTCTTCGGAGACAAGTTCTTGATAAATCAATATTCCTTGGCTGTTATAGATATAAAATTCAACTGCTTTGAGTCCAGTAAATACTGGACCTATAATTTCATTAATATTGTCTCCATTTGGACTGAATGCGTTTGGCATCAAAATCGTATAACCTTTACCAACGACGATTTCTTCAGAGGCAGTTGTGAAGCAACCCGAGGCATTATATACATATGCGGTAACCGTGTAGGTACCGTCTGCAAAGTATTGATGTGATACTCTTTCTCCTACAGCAACTGGAGATGCGTCTCCAAAGTACCATTCAACACGATAATAGCTTGTGTTTCCTGCAAGGGTAAATAAGACATTACTTCTTTCGCTGATTGTACCATATTTTTCAAGTTCAGGGCTTGTGTAGTTTATAATTGGAGTAATCACATTTGTGTCTAGCAGATCTTGGGCAACCACAACCCCACAGCCTGTTGCGTTTCGGATTTCGAACGAGCCATTACTGTTTGGGTTCTGAATCAGAACGCGATAAGTATTTATACCAAATTCTGCTGCGATGACTTCTACATCTGTATTGGGTACCCGAACTGCGTCATAGTAAAAATAGATTTGCCCTGCACTTTGATTGACGTCAATATCGATATACCCACCACTGAGCGTGCAAAAGGTTTGATCTACACGAACTGATCCATATAAAATTTGGTCTTTAGGTAACTCATATATTTCTTCAAAAACACAGATGTCAGGGTCGTTGCGAAGACTTTCCAAATCGTTCGATTCTATATCATTTAAGTCAGGCCCCTCAATGACAGTTAAACGATAAATTCCTTCGATAAGATTTGATGCAAGGCTGCTACCTTTTAAACGATCAATTTTTGTCCAGGTCCCAGCTGAGCAAGATGCTGTTCCCCCAGAAATTGTAACAGAAGCTATATTGTCTGTATCTGGATCTAAATCATGGTCGAGTTTGGCGTCAGCGGCTATGGTATTCGGAATGGCACAAACTTGATAAATACCATTTGCTGAGAATTCCCCTCTCAGGATGTTATTTTGAATAAAGACACCATCACAACTTTGATAAGAGACCATTCCGAAAGAATAATTTGGATCGTTGGCTTCATCAATGATTCCGTCATTATTCACATCTGTTTTTCCAGGGTCAATGGAGCCATCATTATCGATGTCTGCATCAATGATATCAAATATGCCATCATTGTCATTATCGCGTAGCCTAACAGTATATGTGGTACAGCTCACATCTTCTTGTAAAACCTCCCAAATAAAATTGCGATAGAAGTTTTCATTCCCACCGTTAATGGTAACAGATATTAATCCATCCTCTGATCCTGTACATGAGACCGGTCTAATTTCGTTGGTAATGATGTTAACTGGATCTGGCTCTGTAATGGTGTAGGTTTGTGAAATTGAGCAATCACGAGCTCCCTGGGCCTCTACTTGTACAACATAAATTCCAGCAGATAAGTTTTTGATATGGTTATTTTGAGTGGTATTGACGTAGTTGTTTGGACCAGTCCATGAATAGATATAATTAGTTGATGACCCTCCAACCTCTAAATTAACCATAATCTCTCCATCATTGTTGTCATAGCAGGTAATATTTTTGACATATGATGCGCCACTTGGATTGTTGGTGTCTATGGGGTCATCAACTATTAGTGTAGGCTTTATGCTATAGCTCGGTTGAACCTCAATGTCTATTTCTATTTCTTGGGAACGGCATCCATTTGTGTTGGTTCCAATAATGGTTAGTTTTCGGTTGGGGTTACCCAATTGCAGCTCTGTAACGCTTCCTTGGATTGTTAAAATTCCATTTGTGGCATCAGTTGTTGTATACAATCCATCAGGCATACCACTTACAGAGGGAATTTCACTATTCACATATCCAATGTTTACAGGAATGATACCAGTGCCAATACATACAGTTTGTTCTTTTGATAAACTAGAACTCAATAGGGTTAGTTCTGCATTTGCTTTGATCGTAATCGTTCCTTTAAGTTCAGGTTGAACACATCCGTTATTATTAAGCGCTTTAATGGAAAATTCAAATTCTTCATCTTCTGACACATTCACATTTGGAGTACCTGAAATTGTCAACTTCGAAACCTTGTTGGGATCAACTGGGTCATAAGTGATTACTGGTGTCAATCCAGCAGGAAGTCCATTGTAAATTACATCGATTGCGCCTCCTCCAAATGTGTAAGTTATCTCATCAATTGGGAAACCTTCACAAATAAATTGATTTGCGGTTGCAATGGGCGATTCTAATGAGATTTCCGCATCTGGCTCGACAGTCAACTTCCCTTCTAATTCAATTGACTCACAATCATTCCCTAGAGAAATGACTTTATAATCGTATTCTGTGACTTCACTTACATCAACAATTGGAGTTCCAGAAATTGTCAACCGGTTTAGGGTATCATCTATATCCCAATCCAAACCAGGAGGTAAACCAATGACTTCTGCAGAAGAAGCCCCACCACCAAACTCATATATAATATTAGAGGCCATAGGTTGTCCTTCACAAATTTTCTGTTGAGTCGAAGAATAACTAGATAGTCGTCGCAACTCATGCCCTTTTTGAACGCCAAGACTTCCTTCTAGCTCAATTGACTCACATCCTTTGGTCAAATTAATAGCTGTTATGGAATAGCTGTAGGTTTTGTCTTGATCAAATCCACTAATATCTCCTTTTAGTGTGTGGGTTCCATCATTATTGTCATAAAGATTAATCGTACCTGGTGGTTTGATATTATTCTCCCAATTGATGAATGCTTTTGTTGCGCCATTGAAAGTTTCAAATACAACAGAATCTATCGCTACACCTTCACATATTCTGTTTTGAAACTGTGTTCCGGTTAAAACTCGGATCGATGGCTGTTTAATCAACCCAATAGTCAATGTATCAACTTTTTCTGTGCAAGAATCTAAACTGTTTACAGTTTCTATGGTAAACTTAAGTTCTTCATCCTGACTAATTGGAACAGTCGGAGTACCACTAATTGTAATTCTTTTATTTACATTATCAGCACTACGAGTTAAGCCAGTTGGTAGCCCAATTACATTTGCAGTTGTAGATCCACCTCCCCACTTGTAAACAATTGGTTCAATTGGAACACCTTCACATATTTCTTGATTCTTTGAACCAAGTTCAAGACTAAGCTCATGTCCGTTTTGAAGTGTGATTTCTCCTTGACGTGGTGTAGACTCACAACCAGTTGATGTGTTTAGAGCAATCAGTGTAAAGCCATAGGTTTTATCCTCCGAAACTCCTGATAATTCACCCGTAAACCTAAATGTGGGAGGTGATGTAGTGTTGTCAATTTCACGATTTATAGTTCCTGGTGGTTCGATACCGTTTTCCCATAAAACATCGACTTCATCGGCACCATCTAACAAACCAAATTCAATAAAATTAACAGAGTCGCCTTCGCAAAGAGTGTAATTTTGAGGAAGGTTTGCAAATCGAGGTTGTGGAGTGAGATTAATTCTGATTGTATCTACCGTTTTTTCACATAAACTCCCAATACCAGATGTTTGGATCGTAAATATTTTCTCTGTATCCATGCTTACTTGTGAGCTGGGCGTCCCTTTAAAAGTAATTGTTTTAGCAATTGGATCAATGTCAGGAACATCCAGACCTGGTGGAAGTACTGAATAATTCACAGAAACTGCACCTCCTGAATACTCATAAACAATTGGAGTAATTGCACTGCCTTCACAAATTTGCTGATTATTAGATCCCCCAATTAATGATAGTTCGTGTTTGTCTTCCACTATAATTGTTCCCTGAACAGCTTGAGAAGAACAATTAGAAACATCGTCTACAGCAATTAAAGAGTAGTCTAAGTTTAACTCATCCGTGATATTGTCGATTGTACCTGTCAGTTTAACCTTGTTTGGATCACTCGTTGTTTGAATCGTCAATACTCCACCAAAATCTGGAATCTGTGTGAGCTCAAAATCAAGATTATCTGATGAAACATCAAAGAAGATTTCAATTAATTCACCCTCACACACTCTGAGTGTTTGAGGACTCTGAGATGAACGAGACATACTTGGGGTAGGCGTGACCGAAAAAGATTCGCTAATTGAATCTGATGGGTCAGGACTACATCCTTGAGAGCTGGACGTCAATATTGTGTATTCATATACCGATTGTGTGACAATATTATCTCCATTGTAATCGTCGGCAATTGGTTCTCCTGAGATGATAATTGTTGAATCGCTTGCGTTCTTAGTTACACTGACACCAAATAAATTAGAATTTTGACCTAAATTTTGCCATGAAGTGGGGTCTGTGGGATCATCATCAATTTCTCTTGCTCTCCAAGTAACTATCGGAGGGTTTGAAGCAGAGGAATATCTGTAAATTATTGGATTTAAAGAAGACCCAGCACATAAGTCGTCTTGACTTTCAGTTGAGACTAGTGAGATCAAGTCAATACTGTGGTTTGCATCGAAATTGATCTTAAAACCTTCAAGTGTATCTTCGCATTGATCAGCGTTTCTAATTTTAACAGAGTATTCGTATTCATTTGTTCCTCCTGCATTTAAATTAGAACCACTAATAATCCAGACACCTGATGTAGTTGATGACTCACTTATACTAACTCCAATTGGATTGCCATCAAGATATGGATCGAAAAGATTTGATCCACTCACTTGAACAAAAATTTCCTCAAGATTATCTCCTTCACAAAGCGTTTGAACTGTCTGGCCAGAAGTTGGGTCATTAGATGGGTCTCCATCGTCATCTAGATCAAGTGGAGAAGTATAGATATTGATCCTTGGTTTTGCACTTACTGTAAAAGGTTGGGTAATTGGTAGAGAATCACAATTTGGGGGTACCACCAATTCGAATGAATAAGTCCTATTTGCATCAATATTTGATACTGGCACGCCACTAATTGTTATTGTATTTAAGGTAAAATTCCAAATAGGATCATTTATTCCAGATCCTAATGGAGGTGAAGTGTAATTTCCAATTAAATTACCATTTTCGTCAAAGACTTTCCAATTTATGTCAAAGGGCTCGACAATTGAATCGCTGAAAGAATAAACATAGCTGATTGCCTCCCCATTACAAATTGTTGGAGGAGTTGATGAAATCGCAATTACAGAATTAGAAGCCTCAACCACCAATGAACCACTTGTTGACTCTCCTTGGCAACCATAAGAATCAATAGGTGTTACTGTATAAGCATAGGTAGACGTAGCTTCTCCTAACCTAACTGCAAGATTTCCTTCAATTGTAAATGGTGATATTTTTGGATCTGATGTAGTAATTCCAACGGGAGCGCCTCCAGCCCATGAAATATTTAATTCTTCGGTTATAGTAGTATCAAAAATAAACTCGATATTATCTATATCTGTTCCCTCACAAACTTCTTGAATCAAATCCCCTTTAGTCACGTCGTGATTAACTGTGGGAACATCTATCAAGGTCAAGGTTCCTGTTTTTAATGAATCATTAACAAAGCAATCGTCACCTTCATCATCAACGTATTGGATTTTATAATTGTAAATACCTGCTATCGAAGCATTACTAAATTGACCGGTAATTGTTAATTTATCAGGGGATTGGTTTAAATTAGGTAATAAAGATATCAGAGAGGAATCAGTTATTTCATTAGCTCCTATATACCATACAATTTCTAAAGCTTCCCCGAGATTTTTTGCACCGCCTTCAATTTGGTAAATAATTGGATCCAGAGAATCTCCAAAACAAAGCTCTTGTTCATCAGAGTCCTGGCCAGAATCAAGTGTAAGCTGTGTTTGAGCTTTAATATTTATTGATTTTGAAAGGTTTCTAGACTCACCACAGCCATTTGAAGCAATTACGCTGATTGTTTTTGTTGAGTTTTCTGTAAAGGAATTAAATAATAGATTTATAATTGCACTATTTTCATTTGTCCCATTTTCATACGTAGCACCTTCAGGTACCGACCATTGGTATTGATCAACTCCATCCAAATTTCCTCCAATACTATAAGCAATTATATTACTGTCAGCGCAAACAACAGAATCTCCAACAATAGATCCAGTTCCTGTTATTGCCGAGGAAATAAAAATTGATTTTATGAAAGGGGATGGGTCACTACAACTGTAATCTAGCATCAGTCCATCCTGATCAACAGTATCAAATTGCTTTGGTGTTATAAAAAGTCCAATTCGAACTTGTCTATTAGGTAAGGTTGCATCCAATGGATGGGGCTGATACGTTGGTTTGAGAGTAGTATTGTTTTCAGGGTCAGAACCAAAGCCACTTCCATTTATAACTCTCCATTCAATGCTTTCATAACTATTTTCACCTGCTAATATTACAGCGTCGTCAATTAGCACAGGACTATCAGTTCCACATATGCTCGTTGGATCTCCAGCATAAGCATCTATTGGCTCATAATAAGTAATTGTCATTGTGTCAGATGAACTATTTCCAGGACAGAAATTTCCGGCTGCATTCAAGCTTAAAGTAACTGTAGATATTCCATTAACATATTCTATTGAACCAGGGCTGTACGTTGTTGTTAATGAACTGGTATCTGAAATCCCTAACTGATTTCCTACAGGATTTCCGTTAATAGAGAAAACACTCCATGATACCAAAGGGTTAGGCTCACCGGCAGAAGTATTAGAAGAAGCACGTATTGGAACAGGTCCATAATCTCCACATACGTTCAAATCAGGTCCCGCATAAAGGCTAACTTCTTTTCCAATATCTAGAGTAATTTTTTTGTTGTTAACATAGCAGCTAGATGGCTCATTTTCAGGCTTTAAGTAAATATATACAGTTTTACCAATATCATTTGTGCCAGGACGATAGGTTGGTTTTAATTTATTCCCCTGAGGGTTATCTATAAATATACCATTTGGAGTATCTGTAGGATCATCTGGCGTATTAATGTCACTACTAAACTGTGCTATCCACTCAAACTCAAAAACACTACCCTCATCATAGCCATCTACAGTTGCACCTTCAATAGGAAAATCCTCACCACTACAAATAGAGCCACTATCTCCAGGATAAATT
>Ga0160423_10003806_pt1 | contig 12513 bp, 9 predicted proteins | sample CRUFie14St8metaG_FD_108191 | JGI IMG/M metagenome (GOLD analysis project Ga0160423, IMG submission 108191) | Marine microbial communities from the Costa Rica Dome - CRUD Field 142mm St8 metaG | ecosystem: Environmental > Aquatic > Marine > Oceanic > Photic zone | place: Costa Rica: the Eastern... | reverse complement strand
TTCTTTACTCCTTTTGGAATAGTGTATTGTGTAGTAGCAGTAAATGATTGATTTGTTGTTACGTTTGCTGTACTATATTTTATAATTATAACACCAGAACCTCCTACACCTCCTCCTCCTGGCGCAGTGCTTGATGGATTTTGATCTGATTGATCTCTTATACCTCCTCCACCACCTCCTCCACCTAAACCTTGAGCTGCATTTCTACCAGTTAAAGCAGGATGACCAGGTATTGAAGGACCGTCAGCTCCATAATATCCTCCACTACCACCGCCTCCTAAGCCTCCTCGACCAGCTGTATTGTCAACAGTAGGTTGCACCGGTGCACGTCTAGCACCACCTGCACCACCACCTCCTCCGTAATGAACGGTATGACCTGAAATAGTAGCAGCAATTCCATTTCCACCATCACCAGGTCTATAATTTCCTGTAATGTTTCCAAATGGTGAAGTAGGACTGGTTCTAGCTCCAGACTGCACTACTGAATCTAAACCATCAAAACCAGCTTGCGCTGTTCCTCCACCACCTCCAGATCCACCTTGTGAAAAACCTCCTGAAGTAGCATCATTTTTTTGAAATCTGACACCTCCATTATGTCCTTGATAAGCATATAATGGAGCAGGTGATCCAGATATAATATTTGAACCAGTTATAGATGTATACGCTCCTATATTACCACCAGAACGAGGTGTATCGTAGTAAGCAAGATAAGGACTAGGACTAGGAGAATAAGCAAGAGTAGCTGATCCTCCTCCACATCCACCATGACCACCTTGAGAGGGGGCTGGGGATCCAGGAGAACCACCGTAACCTCCTCCTCCTCCACCATTTGTGCCTACTAATCCTACTATCTCACTATTACCTCCTGTACCTCCTGATGATTGAGGTTCAGAAGATCCTGACCCTATATAAGGGTATCCACCTCCTAAACCTCCTGCACCGACAACTATATTATAAGTTTGACCTGAGGTAACTGATAAACCAGTGCCTAATCTTATTCCACCTGCACCTCCACCTCCTCCAGCAGACCAAGGAGTACTAGAATCAGGATCACGATTACCTTGAGGACCTCCTCCATATCCAGAACCCCCACCACCTCCTCCTGATAAAACTAAGTATTCTATTTCAGTAACGTCATCAGGACAAGTCCAAGATTGGGAACTTGATAATATAGCAACAAAACCGTCAACAAAGAATCCTCCTCCACCAAAACCGAAACCTCTAATTGAACCTAAAGCTAATGATGAAATAATTGGCATAATTTAAGCAAATTGTGTTTGAGATAAAAACATTGTAAATGTGGCATCTGCTGTTTTAACAACAGTAATTGTATAAATGTCAATAGAATCTGCATTTCCTTCAGATAACTGTTCTCCTCCAGAAACTTTAGGAACTACTAATACATTATCTACCTGTGTATTTTGTACATATTGAGGAGTACCACCATTTGTTATTAGTACAGCAGATGTTATTGTATTTCCTACATTCATTACACTGTTTAATGTAGTTGAATCATCTCCTCTAATATTAATACAAATATTAGATGTAGTAGCTGAAGTAAAATATCTAATTGAATTTTCTAAAATATTTACTGTTACATTTCCATTTAATGTTTGAGCTCCTGCTGCTGTAATTAACATATCTTCTTGCAAATGTTTTAAAGGAGCTATTTTATCTGATGTAACATCATCATCAGCTATCTTAATAGTTTCAACAGCATTAGTTGCTATGTTAGCAGCATTAACTGGAAATTTTCTAGCACTTGAGTCTAATTTTACTTCAGTAACTTCTCCATCTTTTATCTTAGCAGTTTCTACAGCATCTGTAGCGAGTTTGCCGGCTGTAACATTAAGATCTTTTATTTTTGCAGTCTCTACAGCATCAGTAGCTAGCTTAGCAGCTGTAATAGATGAATCTGGAACAATGCCTACATCAAAAGTATCATAATCTCTGAAGATAACATATATTGGTTCACCAACACTAGGAGCAGTCGTAAATGTTAATGTAGTATCAGATACAGAATAAGTAACACCTGGCTCTTGTTGAACATTAGATACAAATACTTCTAAAAAATTTCCATTGTTATCTTTTACTGATCTTGATAAAGTAAAATCTACTGTACCATCTCCAGTAAATGTTTCTCTTGTTGGTGTTGTCGATGTTCCAGTACTAGCTGGACGTCCTAAATATGCCATTTTTATTTCCGTTATTTTTGTTTATTTATTACAATTAAAAAGTTATAGAACCAAGACCAGTAAATTTGTAAATGTTGAAATCACCATCAGTAGTTTCAGTTGGAGATCCAGTAACTGCTGCAGCAGTTAACAATGTTCTTATAATTATAATCCCTGAACCACCTGCTCCTGCAGCAGTTCCATTGCCTCCAGCTCCACCACCACCTCCTGTATTCGCTGTACCGGCAGTTCCAGTTGATGGAGCAGCAGCTCCTGTACCTCCACCACCTGCGCCACCTAATTCATTACCTCCAGCTTGTGGAGATGTTGAAATAGATCCTCCACCGCCTCCTCCATAAGCTGTTGAATTACCATCTATTGTACTTGTTAAGCCATTTCCACCATGTCCTCCTCTATTAGTTTGAGGATGATTTTGTTTAGCATCTTGACCAATTTGTAATGTTCCTCCTCCACCACCTCCTCCAGCCCATGTGCCAGGAGCATGACCTCCTTCACCTCCATCTGAACCTTGAATACTCGATCCTCTAAAAACATTTTCACTTGTTACAGATCCACTATGACCATTAGCTGAATTCAAAACTAAACTTTTAGATCTAGGACCAAATGTTCCACTTGGATATTCAAATCCTGATCCTCCTCCACAACCTCCACTTCTTGAATTATGTTCAGCGTTACCATTATAAGAACCTCCTCCACCACCTCCGTTTGCTCCTATATGTGATAAAGATCCACCTTGAATAAATGAACCAACTCCATTATTTCCTGCAGAAGGACTCGCTGGAACAACAGTACCACCTCCTCCTATAGATATAGTATATTCCACACCAGCCTCAACTGCTAATTCAGTGCCTAATCTTAATCCTCCAGCTCCACCTCCACCACCATAATTACTACCTCCAGCTCCACCACCACCTACAATTAAATAGTCTATTAAAAAAGGAACAGGAGCTGCAGCACCACCTCTACCAAATCCTGTAGTTCCTAAAGCAGCAGCAAGAGCACTTAAAAATGGCATAATTAACTAAAATTTGTCTTTGATAAAAATACAGTGTATGATGATGTCTGTACTTTTTGTATATTAAATGAATAAAGATCCACATTTGCTGAGCCAATTGATACAGGATGTCCTCCACTTACAAATAAATTATTAGAAGTTGCAGTTCTTGCTTGTTCTGATATACACGTTGAACCATTTACTTGCACTGTAGTTATATTTGCAAAAGAATCTACATTGTTTGTTACAGCGACTACGAATGAAACAGTATTTCCAACATCAACACTATCCAAATTAATAAAATTAACAGTGTGAGAAGTATTGTCGTGACTATTTGCAGTATAAAATAATATACTGTTAAAAAGAGGATCAATATCAATTACAGTTGGACCAATGTTTGAAGCAATTATATTTGATCTTTCTTGAATAGCAGCTCCAAAAACTGTTTTTCCAGTTAAAGATAAATTTGATGCAAGTAAAGGTGAAGTAATGTTAGCAGAAGCTATCTTTGATGAAGTGACATTTGCATCTGCTATTTTTGATGTAATTACATTAGCGTCTGCTATTTGTGGAAATTGTGCTGCATCTGCAGCTAACTTAGGTTGAGTTACTGCATTTGCTGCTAGTTTATCTTCTGTGATAGAACCATCAGCTGTAACAATTCTTGATAAAGGCATATTGTATCCTATTGATCATACATAACCTTAGTATTTATATTATTACAGATCAGTAATATTTACTTCTTGAAGAACATTTCCACCCTTACCTGGACCTAATACCTTTTTAGGTTTTAACATTTTTTTAGGAGTTGCATCTCCACCTAAATGTAATCCAGTTAATGAATCATCATCACCAACGTATCCATTTAAGAATGTATTAAATGATAAACTTACTCTTGTTTGATCTGCTTCCACAGGTGCAACCCAATGTTCTAAACTAGATGGAAATATTACCATCCCACCTGTCTTTACACCAAACCACCAGCTTTCTGAATTATACAAATTCCAATCTCTTGGAGGATGTATTTTTATAGTATGATAAGTTTTTGGATGAAAAAAGAATATTTTATCTTTTGTTTCATCTGCTTGCACATAATAAACTCCTGATATGAAACTATTAGGATGTTTATGTTTATGATGCCACTGACCTTTTTTAGTATAGTTTACCCATGATTGTGTAATGTAAGGTTCTACATCAAACTTTGGTTTATATACTTCATCAAAATATTTTTCAACACATTCATTAATCCATTGATTAAGATTAGATAGTTTTTTATCTCTTAAAAGGTATCTATAATGACTTGTAGTGTTTCCTTCGTTTGGTTTTTCGTCTTGAGTTAATAAAAATTTTTTTTCTGATTCTGTTAGACCTTCTTCATGATGAAACCATCCTACAGGGATGGGGAACAAATTGTTTAAATTCATTATACAGATCCACCTTTTCCTAGATTATTATCTTCTTGATCTTTTTGAGATTCCATAGCCTTTTCAATTTCTTTAAATTGACCTGTCATCTCTTGTATTTGTTTCTTAGTCCAAATAGTTGGAATAGAATCTTCAAAGTCTTTAATCTTTTGCATTGTATCTTGTACTTCTTGCCACGTTGGACAAGGTCTATCATCATCCCAACGAGTAAATGAAGTATTAGATATTTCCCATTTTGCACCAGGTCTCAACAAATGCATTGCTGTGTTAACACCATATAAACGATATATTTTTTCTTGAGTTTCTCCACTCAATTCTGATTCATCTACAGGTTTAGATGTATCTACTTCTTTTTTCTTAGCCATTATTTTCTCCTTTACCAAGCCCAAGAAACGTATGAATAACGAGAACCTTTTTTTACTGGTTTTACTTCATGAGGATACAGGAAGTTACTAGGAAAGATCAACAGGGAACCACCTTTTAATTCTATTTCTGTATCGTCCCAAAATATTAACTCTCCTCCTTCGTAATCATCATTTAAACATCCAAGTAATGACAACGCTGGAATTCCTTTTCTACTACCATCAAACATTGAATGAATATGATCACAATGGAGTTTCATTTGTGTTGTTTCATCATATTTGTTAAATCTCAATTCCGAATAACCATTCCACCCATTAAACCAATCATGTACAGGTGCTCCTGCAACTTTAGGAAGTTCTTTACAATATCTCATAAGACCTTCGTATAGTTTATTTTGAATTTCTTTTCTTTGTCTTATATTTGACCACGAAACAGATAGTTCATTTTCATAACTAACATAATCATTTGACTTGGATTGATAAAATTGATGTGTTGACCATTCAGCTTTTTTTAGAGCTTTTACTGCTTTCTTACAATAATCTTCATCCAAAAAGTTTTCATAGTTAGCCATATATTTTGTTAAATCTTTTTCCATAATATAACCTTTTAATAATATAACATACTATACTATATTTTTATACTTTAGTAAACTTCAATATTACAATTCCTGAACCACCGGATCCTCCAAAACCATTACCCGGATTACCACCTCCACCACCGCCGCCTCCTCCTCCAGTACCATCTATTCCATCTTGTCCTAATTGATTTAGATTTGCTGGACTTGTAACTGGACCATAACCACCATTACCTCCACCACCATAACCACCATTAAATGTATTAGGAGGAGAAAGAGGATAACCTGGTCCATGACCTCCACCCCCGCCTCCACCATAAAATCTTGTAGTACCAGATAAAGTAGAAGCTATTCCGTTACCACCATGCCCACCTTGTCCAGAACCAGTTGCAGGACCTCCAACTCCTTGAACTCCAACTTCTCTAGCGCCACCGCCTCCACCTGATCCTGCTTGATTATCTGCTCCAGGTGAACTTGAACCACCAGCAAAACCTTGTACTGTTGATCCTCTTGTAACATTTTCTCCAGTTATAGCTGAAGATGGACTTTGGAATGCAAGTGCTGCACCTCCTGATCTAACAGTTGGGCCATAATGGAAACCACCACCGCCACCACCAGATCCTCCATCATGTCCATTTTCGCTATCACCTCCACCAAAACCACCGCCTCCTCCACCATTGGAAGCTATAAGGCCAACTATGCTAGAATCACCACCAGTGATACCTTTAGATCCATCAGGTGCAGGTGCGAATGCTCCACCTGTTCCACCCGCTCCTACCATTATACTAAATGATTGTCCAGGAGTAACAGTATGACCTGAACCTAATCTTAATCCACCAGCACCTCCTCCACCAGCACTATTAGCTCCTCCTCCACCTCCTCCAGCAACAACTAAGTATTCTAATGTATTGTAACCTGTTGGAACAAAAACTGTTTGTGAAGAAGTTAAAGTTTGTATTATAGGCTGTCTAGTATCAGTAACTGCCTTTATAATTACTATTCCTGAACCACCACTTCCACCGGTTGCTGCATTAGTAAAACTATTACCAGGTGTTGGAGCTATACCTGCTCCTCCACCACCTCCTGTACCAGCTACACCATTTCCTCCAAAATTAGGATGAGCAGCTGCACCATTTCCTCCTCCTCCTATACCACCACCTCCACCTACAGGTCCACCTCCACCACCTCCTCCACCTAAGGTTCTTGAAAAATCAAAAGAAACTGTAACTCCATTTCCTCCATGACCATTAGGACCATTAAGACCAGCTTGTGAAGTTCCTCCACCTCCTGATCCAGGACCTACGCCACCATTATGGCCTTGTCTATTTGCTTGCCCTACAAAATTTTGTGTACTTTCACCAGTAATATTGCTTATTCCAAAGTTACCTCCTGCTCTTCCTGAATATCCAGATCCTCCTCCACAACCTCCATTTCCACCATGACCAACAAATTGTGATCCTAAATCTAACGTATTATAATAAGCACCACCAAATCCTCCTCCATTTGTTCCAATATGTGCTTCAGGAGAACTACTCTGTATAAATGATCCTGTTCCGTTTGAGGCAGCTCTTCTTGTACCTACAACTACACCTTGTCCATTTAGACCACCTCCTCCAACTGAAACAGTAAATGTCTGACCTCCTGATACAGAAAAACCTGATCCTGTTCTCATTCCACCAGCACCACCTCCACCAGATTCAGTAACTCCTGCACCAGATCCTCCACCTCCACCACCAGCTAAAATAAAGTATTCTAAACTTGTAACTCCAGTTGGAACTGTATAAGTACCTGATGCTTCAAATATGCTAAATTGATCTGTAAAGAGGTTTACACCAGAATTAGATAAAAGTAATGCAACTATTCCAGATCCACCATCTCCTGCTCGTATATTAGGACCAGAAGCTCCTCCACCACCTCCTCCTGTGTTTACATTACCACCTTGAGCTCGAGCAGAAGTTCCTCCAGAACCAGTTCCGGAACCTCCCGCTCCTCCTCCACCATTTCCACCTGTTCCAAATTTACCTCCAGATCCACCTCCACCTCCACCTCCAAAGTAATGTGATGAACCAAGAATATTTGTAATTATACCGTTACCTCCATGTCCTCCTATTAATGGACCACCAACAGAACCATCTTGTGCAGATCCTCCACCACCACCACCTGCTCTTCCAGTGCCTGTACCAAATGAAGGATGTGCAAAACCATCTCCTCCTTTAAAACCTTGAACACCTGATCCTCTTGATTCATTTTCTCCAGTAACTGGATATGAATGACCATTTGCTGTATTTAATACTAAAGATAAATTACCTGTCCTTGGATCTGCTGGACCAAATCCTGCTCCTCCTCCTCCAGATCCTCCTTGATGATGTTCTTTACCTCCTCCATTTGAACCTATATGAATAGGAGTCGATCCTCCTTGTATAAATGATCCAACACCATTCGTTCCATTAGTTGAGCCAGGTGTTGTATTATGTGTTCCTCCACCACCTACTTGAATTGTATAAGTACCTGAAACAGGTAAACTACTACCAAACCTTACTCCTCCTGCTCCTCCTCCTCCTCTAGCATTATATACTGCACCAGCGACTTGAGATCCACCAGATCCACCTCCTCCTACAATTAAAAATTCAGCCGTATCATATTCGTCAGGAATAGTAATAGTATCAGAAGATGTAAAAATATATCTTGAAGCAAAACTAGCATCTTTAGTAAATGAAATTATAACTATGCCAGATCCTCCTTGACCTACTCTCACACCTGGTTTAATTTCATATGGTGATGGATTTAAAGGTATTCCTGTATTTCCAGTTCCTCCTCCACCTCCTCCAGTAAATGGAGCACCGTCTCCTCCAGGATCATTATATGAAGGTCCTCCACCATTACCTCCACCAAAAGGTTGACGATTAGCAGATTGAGGAAAATATCCTCCATTTCCTCCTATGCCTTGTGAATAAAGTAAAGGTCCTCTATTACCAATATCCATACCTGCGCCATGGCCACCACCTCCACCCCCTCCTACGAAATAAGTTTGAGCACCAAAAGATGCTGCTAAACCTGCTCCTCCGTTACCTGAAACAGGAGCATTTCCTCCTCCTACAGGATGATTAGGAGCTGCTCCAGCACCATTATGTCCTCTTTCTGTGGCTCCTCCACCACCTCCCTCTTGTCCAGCATTGTATGGATATGTTGAAAACTCATAAGTTCCTCCATTGAATCCTTGTACTATTGGTCCCCTTGTTACATTTTCACCTGCTATAGCTGTAATAGCAGTATTGCCTCCTCCTAAACCACTATAAGGATTTTGATTATTCACTATGTCGCCAGGAGCTGATCCTCCTCCACCTGAACCTGCTTCAAGATTACCAACAGCAAGTAAACTATCAATTCTTGCATTTCTTTCAGCTCCTCCTCCACCACCATTAGTACCTACATGTACAACAGGAGTTCCACCTTGAATGTATGAACCACCACCAAATGCACCAAATGGAGATCCAGGACCAGCACCTCCAGCTCCTACATTAATTGTATAAGAATCTCCAGCTGTAACTGGCAAGCCAGAACCTAATCTTACACCACCTGCACCTCCACCGCCACCAGAACCTGCTGATTCAAGACCTCTGTGCCCTCCTGCTCCACCTCCAGCAACAACCATGTAACTTACCTCTGTTACTCCTTCTGGTATAGTAAATTGTGTTGAATCAACAAATGATCTGACTACAGTAACTGGAGAAAGACTAGCAGCTCCTCCTCCTCTGAGAAGACCAAAAGTTCCCATTGAAAAAGCTAGAGCACTTAGTCGAGGCATAATTAAGTAAAGTTAGTTAATGAAGCTATTGTTGTGTAAGCTGAAGTATCTGTTTTAATAACACTAAATGAATAAACATCTAAGTTAGAAGAACCTGTTACAGGAAGACCTCCTGCAAAGAAAAAATTATTTGAAGCATCACCATTTATTTGAACTGCATTAATGTTGGCTTGAGTATCAACATTATTTGTGACCATGACAACAAATGATGTTGCATTACCAACCTCAATATGATCCATATTAATAAAGTTTACTGTATGAGAAGTATTATCATGGCTGTTGCCAGTAAAAAATATAACACCATTATCTTGATTATCTATGTCAATTGTGGCAGGAACAACATTTGAAGCAATAACATTAGCTTTTTCAATAGCTGCTCCCATAAATGTAGTAGTACCTCTCAAAACAATATTAGGAGATATTTTTAAATTGGTAACAGAATCAGTTGCTAAATTAGCAGCATTTACAGGAAAAGTTCCTGAAGCAAGTTTTGCAAGTGTTACATTTCCATCTGCAAGCTGAGGTGTTTGAACAGCATTAGCTGCAAGTTTAGGTTGAGTAACTGCATTAGCTGCAAGTTTAGCAGTAGAAATAGATAAGTCTTGGTAATTAGCAGTAGTTAATACCTGATCACCTAGAGTATTAACTGATCCAACATCACCTAAAAGAACTGCAAAAAATGTTGCGTTGGTATTTGGTGCTTCAGAAAAAGTAATAGTAGAACCAGTTAATGTAAAAGCAACAACCGGTTCTTGCAATACACCATCTATTGAAACCAAAAGTTGTTGAGGCGATCCTGGTTCTACATTTACTCCACTTGCTTGAATAGCAAACGAAGTTTGAGAATCATTAAAACCAGATGAAATATCATCTATCTTTTGAAACTTTCCGGTTATTGGTGAAGTACCAAGATATGCCATTTAGACAAGTACCCAAGCTGTATCAGGATCTTCATTGTAATTAGTTTCTGACCATGTGTAAGTATTCCCTGCAGCTATCTGATCATCGGTTAATTCAGGAGCAGGTCCTGGAGTAGAAGGGGGAACATAAACTGCATTAGCAGTATCAATTACCCATGAATTATATTGTTTTGGAGGAACAAATGCGCCGGATGGAGTTCCACTTGGATTTAAATTTTCATGCCATTCGTATCCAATGCCAGCATATCTAACTCTAAAGTTTGAATTATAACTTGTTTGTTTCCAAGTTCCACCAAAAAGTCTTTCACAGAAAGCAGCGCCTATGTACTCTTTTTCATTTCCCTGAGCGTCTGCTGTATCTTTATTTCCAACTACAATAACTCGTGTTACTACATTACTGTCGTTGATTTCAGCAAAATGAGCCATCTTAAATATCTCCTAATTAAAAAAATTAAAACTTGTATTATTTATACAATTATACTACCCTGTAATTTTTATTACAACAATTCCTGAACTACCTTGTCCTGTGTCAGTTCCTGGAGTACCACCTGTTCCTCCTCCTCCACCACTTCCTGTATTTTCTACTGCATTAATAGGATTTGCTGGTTCACTATACGATGGACTTCCGGTACCACCAATTGCAGAACCTCCAGCTCCTCCAGTACTACCACCAGCTCCACCACCTCCTCCTGCATAAGTTACAGGTGTGCCTGTTATAGGATGAGCTAGGCCATCGCCTCCTGCGCCTCCTGTTGTGGATAAAGGTGCAGGACTTCCAGCGCTTCCAGCTCCACCACCACCTCCTCCAGCACTTGCAGATGAAGGAGACTCAGTTCCTAAACCACCATCATTACCTTGACCTGGAATACCTGTTCCAGCTACAGCAGCGCCTCCTGGTTGACTAGGACTATCCCATTGGCCAGATCCTCCACCAGATCCTCCGTTTTTGCCAGACTGATAAGTATAATTTCTACTTCCACCTCCACCGCCTCCTACTGATTCGATTGTATCAAATTTAGAGTTTGAACCATTAAAACCTTTTACTGCTGCACCAGTTGAACCACCACCGCCAGATCCTACAGTAACTGTATAGCTTGTTCCAGGAGTAACAACATGTCCAGAACCATATAACATACCACCAGCTCCTCCTCCTCCTGCTGGATTACCTGGACCTCCACCACCACCACCTCCACCTGCAATTACTAAGTAATCAACTTCTTTAGCACCAAAGTCATTTTTCCACACACCCGATGCTTTAAATTTAAATACTCTGTCACTATTTTTTTTTCTAAATTTTATGAATAATACACCCGATGCTCCTTCACCTCCTTGAGTTAAAGGTGCAACTGGATTACTTCCACCATGACCAGCACCACCTCCACCTCCACTTCCTGTGTTTACAAATCCATCAGTACCTCCTGATGTAACACCAGTTGTTCCCTTTCCACCGTGTCCTCCTATATTAGATCCTCCAAGTCCACCGACGTTAGTTGCTCCTCCTCCGCCTCCTCCAGCTAGTCTGTTTGTTCCTGTTGGATAAAATGAAACTTCTTTTCCTGCACCTCCAGCACCTCCTACTTGTGGCGATGCTTGTCCTGCTGCTCCACCAGCTCCTCCACCTCCACCCCCAGCATAGTTTGATGCTGGAAAAGCAGAAGTTCCATCAAAGCCTGATTTACTTGTTTGTACTTGTGAAGGAGTAGTTTCACCAGCATCTGGATTAACAGTTATAGGAGAAGCTGCTCCACCACCTCCTCCAGGTGCTCCACCACCTCCTCCAGAACCTCCAGCTTGTCCTGGATTATCTGAATTAGATCCACCGTGTCCTCCTCCTAAACTTACAATTGAAACATTAGCAAGTGTTTCTGCAGAACCACCCATTCCAGAGTGAACCGTACAATAATAAAATAAATCAGGAGCAGGTGTTGGAACTACAAGTTGTGTGTATGCTCCAGCAGATCCTTGAGTACCACTTTGTGTAGAATAAGGAACAGAAGGACCATTTGGATTTTCTGAAAAATGAAAAGGATGGGTTGGAGTAGTTGGATGTGAAGTATCAAATCTATAGGTTGATCCTTCATATAATTGTAAAGTTCTTCCAACTATGTTTCCAGTAGCAGTATCAGTCTGCTCTTCTTTAATATAGTATTTGTTTCCTGCATCAGTAGCTCCAACACTTACATAATACTGTTTATATCCAGGTGCTTGTCCTTCAGTATTGAAAGCAGACTTAACTCC
>Ga0160423_10003805_pt1 | contig 12516 bp, 7 predicted proteins | sample CRUFie14St8metaG_FD_108191 | JGI IMG/M metagenome (GOLD analysis project Ga0160423, IMG submission 108191) | Marine microbial communities from the Costa Rica Dome - CRUD Field 142mm St8 metaG | ecosystem: Environmental > Aquatic > Marine > Oceanic > Photic zone | place: Costa Rica: the Eastern... | reverse complement strand
TTCAAATTTCAAATTCGTACCAGTACCTTTTCCCGGGCCGCCACCTCGACGCCCAATCCAAGGCCTCGTAATCCGGTCCCAATGCACCTGCCTCAAGACCGGTTTTCTACAGCCACACCCCCAAGATCTTTCTTTTTCGATCGAAATCACTCTCTTGGTTTCGTACACAGTGGACTCCAAACCCAGCAGAAGTGCACAAGGAAGGCGGCCATGATGAGAGGTGGCAAGGTGCAGTACCGCAGGGTCAACAGCCAGGTCGGCACCCCGCTCGTGGGTAAGACCCGCCGCTCCGAGACCCTCGGCGCGAGCAGCTCCCACGAGGGATACTCTACCGCCTCGAGGAGGACAGTCAGGACCAGAACCATCAATGCGGCAACAAGGCAAAGGGCTCGCTGCAATCCGACGACGTTTGGTGCCCAGGTTGGTGGACATAGGGGCGGTTTGACTGAAGTCAGAGCCCTCGTGGAGTCGGCGGAGACCTCGAACGAGGAGCAGGCGCAGGGGACCTTTGGGGCCTGGAGGGGTCCCAAGGCCAGGGACACGCCTTGGAACATCATCCCGGAAATGTGGCGCCACCTCGCGGAAACTTTGCCCAAGGACACCGTCGCGCTCGTCGACGAGAACAACGGCAAGGGCGAGGGCGTCGTCGTCCAGCTCACGTACGAGGAGCTCCACGACGAGATCTGCCTTTTCGCCTGGGGCCTCAAGAGCCTTGGGGCTGAGAAGGGCCAGAGCATCTGTATATTCAGCGAGAACAGCGCCAGGTGGCTTGTCGCGGACCAGGGCGGCGCCATGATCGGCTGCACGAGCGCCCTCAGGGGGATCACCTCCCCCGTCGAGGAGCTCAGCTTCATCGCGGAGAACTCCCAGGCCAGAGGCCTGATCGTTCAGAACGAGCAGACCCTGAACCAGGTGTGGCCAACCATGGTGAAGAACGGCCAGCACGAGCAGATCGGCTTCGTGGTCGTCCTGTGGGACGGCGTCGCGGAGAAAAGGAGGCCCGAGGGCGACGTCCCTGTACTCACTTACGACGACGTCATCGAGTCGGGCAGGAAGGCGAGCACCAGCGACTCAAAGCCTCTGGCGGGCATCCTGGACCCCAACATTAAGGAGACGGATGCGGCTTGCATCATCTACACCTCGGGGACGACCGGGCAGCCCAAGGGCGCGATGCTGAGCCACAAGAACATGATGTACCAGGTCGTCAACTTGCACAACGTGATCGCCATCCCTCCCAAGACTCAGGTCATCAGCTTGCTGCCACCCTGGCACGTGTACCAGCTGGCCACGTCGTACTACTCTTACTCTTGGGGGATCACGAACCGCTACTCGAACGTGGCTAACTTTAGCAACGACCTGCGCGAGCACGGGTGCGACTTCATCGTCGCTGTCCCCCTCGTGATCGAGAACCTGTACAAGAAGGTCATGCAGAGCGTAAAGAAGATGCCCGCGGCGAGGAGGAACTTGGTCTCCTTCTTCCTTAAGGCCTCCCGGTCCTACGTCACCGCCACAAGGGTGGTCAAGGGCCTCAGCCTGAAGCACGTGCACGAGCCGCCCTCCTTCCTGAAGCTCATCGCGTGCTGGCTCGTCCACCTCTTCCTGGGCCCCATCCATGCGCTGGCCAACGCCTTGGTGTACAAGAAAATCCGAGACCAGATCAAAATCTCCAGGACCATCGTGAGCGGCGGTGGGGCGCTGAGCGATCACCTGGAGGACTTCTTCGAAACCGTGGGGGTTGAGATCATCAACGGGTGGGGTCTGACGGAGACCAGCCCGGTTATCGCGGCCAGGTGCTGCGCTGTCAACGAGTCTGACCCAAACGCCAGGGGGACCATCGGCAGGCCCGTTCCTGGAACGCAGGTGAAGTGCGTGGACCCGGAGACGCTCGAGGAGGTCCCCGACGGCACCAAGGGCCTGATGATCGTCAAGGGCGCCACCGTCTTTGGCGGTTACAAGCAGAACCAGGAGGCCACCGACAAGGCTTTTAGGTACGGGGACGGGTGGTTTGACACTGGGGACTTGGGCTACATCGCGCCAAGCATGCCGCACCACAACATGGGGGGAATGTGCGTGCTGGTCGGTAGGGAGAAGGAGACGATTGTGCTGAACAACGGTGAGAATGTGGAGCCCTCTCCGCTGGAGCAGGCCTGCCTTGCTTCGCCCTACATTGAGCAGATTATGGTTGTGGGACAGGACAGGAAGGCATTGGGCGCTCTGGTCGTTCCGGAGTACGAGGCCCTGGCGGAGGACGGGGTGGTCGGGGACGCCTCGGACGCCGCGGAGGTCGAGGCCTTCCTCAAGGCCGAGATCAAGAGGAAGGTCGAGGAGAGGGACTTGTTCAAGCCCCAGGAGAGCATCAGGCAAATCTCTCTGCTGCCAGAGCCGCTCACCTTTGAGGCTGGATACCTGACCAGGACCATGAAGGTCAGAAGGCACATCGTGGCCGAGAGCTTTGCGTCCGAGATCGAGGCGATGTTCAGCTGAGCCAAGAATAAAGAAGAGCTAGACCGAGCAGTGGGGTAAGGGGGCTCGCGCGTTTTGCTTTCTCCATAGCCCTCCCCCCACTTTTTTTATATACAATATATTTTTAGACAACCCCCCCACCCGAAACGGGTCCCCTCAGAAGAGGATACGCAACAGGGGCTTCTCCTTCAAATTGGGAGGGCGGCTGAAGGTCCACTCGCATGGCTCCAGGTTCTCCGACAGGCTGCAGTAACCTGTCAGGGTCGCCTCCTTGCCGCCCTCGTCCGCTTTCCCGATGTCCACGATGTTCACCTTCCTCTGCTCCTGGCCGGCGCCGCCCTTGGGACGAAGTTAAGAAAACACAACACACAACACACAAGAGAGTTAGTGTTGCCGAAGAGAGCGGGGAGCTCGGGCTGGGATCGTGGGAAAGGTCTCGTTTTTAGGATGGGCGGGGGGGGGGCGGTTCCGCTTCGGGGATGCTCACCTCGGTCGCCGTCGCAGGCACAGTGGTCGGCTTCTTCCCCCCGAAGAACGGCAGCTTCATCGCGCACCTCACAGTCCTCGAGAGTGCCCCAATGATGCTCTTGAACCCTTTCTTATCTTTCTCAGAAAATCAATTCGGAGAACGCCGCGATGTGAATTGATGTTTTTCTTTTTTTTCCTCGTGATGGCCAAGGCGATGAGAACATCACGAGGAAAGTGTGGATGCTGGCGACCGCTAGCTAGCGCCAGCCTCGCCGCCCCCCTCCCCCCCATCAGCTCTGCTTTGGTCAAGAGGTATACTACTCACAAATCGGAGGAGTTTTTAGTACTGTACATTTTCTCCACAATAATTTGAAGAGGGTTGCGACCACACCGCCGCGCCTGTGCTCCCCACCATCCCGCCTCCGCCGCTCCCAGCTCACAACATCTCCTGCGACCTTCTCACGCACCTCTGCACCTTCTTCTTGAAGACCTCCTTGTCTTCCCTCCACTCCTTGGCCGCGTCAATGTTCGCGGGGCTCTCGTCGTTGGGAGAGGAGAGCATGCTGATGATGCTGAGCATGATGGTCTCCACGGTGTGCACGGGGGTCCACCTCTCCGACGAGAGCTCGTAGCCGCTCGGGTCATCGCCGGGGGAGTGAAGAATCGAGATGCAGACCTTGCCGTCCGGGTAGACGTTCGGGTGCCACATTTCAGATTTGAACTTGCACACTGGCGGGGACTGCGGGTAGTCCCTCGGGAAGCTCAAAATGGCGGTGAAGAACCCCCCCTCGTACAGGGTGTCGGGAGGGCCGATCACGGTGACGCTCCACTCGTAGATGTTGTTCTCGTCCGTGAGCCCCGCCGAAAACCCGTCGACTGGGTTCTTCATGAGGTCTGCGCGCAGAGCGCCGGGCGGACAAGTCGAGCGGAAGGCAGTGGAGGAGAGGGGAAGGGCGAGGAAGGTCAGCACCCAACCCCGTCGGCACGCGAAGCGGGAGCGCGGGCCGCCCACGGGAGCAGCTCGCGGCTCGCGCGGGTGGTTAAGTGGAGTTTCCTGACTCACTTCTGAGCTGCTTTCTAAGCAGAAGCTCGGCCTGGGAGACCGCGCCGGAGGCCAAAGCCATGGTCGTCTACGTCTAGTTAACGTCTAATGAGATGCTCCAAGCGCGCTGCTCTCTCGCGTCACGTCCTGTCGCGAGCAAAAAGAAAGCGTCTGAAAACGCCACTCAAGCCTTCGAGATCGCTCGAAAACTCGGTCTGCCCTCGCTCACGCCTGCCCGAGAAATGTTGTGGGAAAGTTGACCGCGCTCGGGGGGCGGTACGCTGCTCGTCGCTCAAGTACCCTCTGCCTCGCTCGCGGCGCGCGTGCCGGCCTTGACCCCGCCTGCCTTCGATGCGATCGGCCTTCCGCTTTGCTCTCAATGCTCTCAATCAAAACTCGAGTTAACTCGAGATTGCGCCCCCTGAGATGGAGTTTTCCTCCGAATTTTCCATATGGAAACGTTAGGAGCAAAGTTTTCCTGACGGCGTCAATCGCGGTGAGGCGCAGAGCAGCAGAACTCTGCACCGACGGCCGGACTGGGCGATCGGCAGGGGAAGCGCGGCAGGGTCCCTGTACCACCATGGCGAGCGCGCTGGAGAGGGAGCTGGCCAAGGTCAGGTTGGGCTCGGGCGCCCTCGGGACGACGACGACGGCCCCGGCCCCCGTGTCCACATCGGGAGCGCCCGCCTTGGCCGGGAAGCCTCCAGCGAGCCTGGCGCGCGGTGGAGTGAGAGCGTCGGTCTTATATGACGCCCGCCAGGCGGCGAACATCGGGGTGGAGACCCTGCTGGACAGGGCCGAGAACGGTATGGCGCCTCCTCTCCTCCTCAACCCAACTCTCGAAACCACCGCCAGCGACGGAGACCGTCTGACACCACAGCTCCATCTCCTCTCTCTCTCTCCCCATGCTATCCTGACTTTTTTTTCATTTCATTTCCCATCTCATCGTTTCGTGTTTGCATACGCCGGACCCCAGGCCTCATCGAACTCATAGGTCTGAACAAGCGCTTCACCTCGTACAGGTCGTCCCTGTTCTCGCGCAAGGCTCTGGGCGTGGACCGGGAGACCTTGCTGCCCAACGAGCTGAGCGAGCTGAACGCGCAGATCCACTCGTTCCTGAGGGACCTGTCCCCCTTCCTGCTCAAGCCGGAAGCACTGGACTGCCTTGAGTACCTAGTCAGAAAGTACAGGGTCAACATCTACAACGTGCACTCCGTGCTGTACTGCTGCTTGCCCTACCATCGCGCTGACGCCTTTAGGAGGATCATCGGCATTCTCTACGTCAGGGGCACGAGGTGGGCTTGGGTGGAGGGTCTGCAGAAGACGGACTCTGCCTTCGACAGGAAGTTGTTCACCAAGCAATGCGTCAGGAACCAGACCTTCCTTAACTTCGTCCTGCAGGCCAACAAGGACAGTGCGGAGGACAAGAATGCTAGTGCCTCACTTGTCTCCTTCCTCTTCTTTGTTGTGTCAGAGTACGTTGGGTTCCAGACCGACATCTCGGAGGAGCTCCTGGTCAAGATCCTGTCGTACTGCGTCTTTCCCGGGATCAAGTCGAAGAACAAGGACTCTCAGGCTGCCGCGCTGTTGGTTGCGTGCCAGCTCAGCGTGAAGGTTGCCCTGTCAGCAGACCTCGTCTCTGTCCTGGTGGAGGAAATCTGCAGGGCTCGCCTGGACGGGGACCTGCAGCCAAACGCCCTGCAGGTCTTGGCCTCGCTGTGCGCATGCCGGGGGAAGGACGCTGCCGTGGAATTTTCCTCAAAGGCCGTGAGGTCCCTTGCCCGCTTGCCGGATTTCGCCGCCAACTTGGCAAAGCTCGGCTGCGGCCCGCGGGCCCTGCCGCTGTGGAGGGCCCTGCTCCCGTCGCTCTTCAAGTGCTGTGGGGAGCACGAGCAGGTCGCGTCGGCGGCCCGGAGTATCGCCGAGCGTGTTGACTTTGGAAAGCACCTGCATTTGGTGGTCAGAGCTTTGCTGTCTCGGATGAAGAAGGTCACCAAGGACGTCGAGGCGGCCTCAAGGGCGAGGCACCTTGCCGAAGAGCATCCCTACGTGGGCGAGATGATGAGGGCCCTGGACGCCAAGTATGGCGACGCCTTTGACGTCGTGCTCAACGCGGCCGTCAAGTCCAAAGAGTACCGTAATATTGAGAAGGAGCTCGCCGAGTACCTTGGGGAGGTCTTTAGCGGAACTCTCAGGCAGCCCATCGGGAACGAGTCCACGACCCTGCAGGCTGCAGTGGACAGCCCGCACCCCGAGGTGAGGAAGAACGCCCTGATTAGGCTGCTGGAGCTTTGGGGCAAGGGAGGTGTGCCCTTGGAGTTCATTCACGGCGCCCTGCTGAGGAGGATTCACGACGAGGAGGAGTCCATCTCAGAGATCGCGTTCCGGCGGGAGGAGCTGCTGCAGGTCAGCCCTAGCGCCCTTGTGTCGGAGTGTGGGGACATCGTGAAGGACTTTTTTGCGTGCCCGGAGGACTCTCCGCACCGGAAGCAGAAGCACTCAAAGGCAAAGGCGGCGATTGGATTTCTCCTGGGAAAGTTTGCGGAGAGGCACGGGCCCTCCGAGCTCGGCCCTGTCCTACCTCTGGTCTTGCCGGCCCTATTGATGGGCAGGGGAAGGGGAACCCGAAAGCTGGCCCACGCATCGCTCAAGGCGGCCTCATCCTGCGAGGCGGAGCTCTTCTGCAAAACGCAGAGCAAGAAGAAGGCGCTGAAGCAGTTTGAGAAGAGGGCGAAGGGGAAGGCCGCCGCCATGGAGGACGACAAGGAAGTTGAGGACCTGGCTGTGAACCAGAGCACGGTGGCCAACCTGGCCGAGGCTGTCTGCAAGATGACCCCTGAGACCATCTCTGACCTGCTGCCACAACTGCTCAGGGAGGAGTTCTCGGAGAGGGAGGGCCTCCTGGTTTTGTACTCGGCGCTGCACTTGAAGGCCGCGAAGGGGAAGAAGAGGGATACGCTGTGCTCCGTGGGATGGGACTACGTGAAGCGGAACTGGGCCAAGATTGGGAGATCATCCTTGCCGAGGCCTGAGGGCGGCGAGAGTTGGGGCAACGGCGTCCCGCCCCTGGATCACCTCAGGCTGTTTTACAGCAACGCTGACGCGGCGCACCTTCAGCTGCTTGAGAGAACGCTCCACTTGCTCCTGCAGGGAGTTTCTTTGACCATGGGAGACTACCAGGGCATCCTTACTAGTGTGCTTCAGATTGACCCACCGGCCAAGTCGGTGGTGTACACGGACGTGGCGCTGGCAAGGCTCTGCGGGGACGCCTCGGCCAGTGGCGGGGGCGCGGGGCAGAGGAAGGTGACGAGGGAGGGAATTTTGATGGAGGTGTACTATAGCTGCAAGGACAGGCTAGACAAGGAGGCTGTGAAAAGGGTCAGGGCGAGAATTCTGAGGTCCCTGAGTGGACACCTGTCCTCCACAAACTCAGTGATCACGAAGAGAATGGAGGACCAGGCCGTGGCCAAGAAACGGCACGCACACAAGCAAATGAATGGGAACGGCGCAGGAGCGCTGAACGGATTGAGTGATGCGGCAAACATCGACATCCAGCTGTGCATTCCTTGGCTTCTGAGCGCGCTCTGCGAGGGGAATGAGGGCGTTCGCAAGGATGCCCTGGGGATCCTTAACCTCCTGTCCAACATTGTCAAGTCCGGAGCCCTCAAGGACGCGGCGGATCTGAGCGTGAACCTGCAGTCCCTCACGGAGTTCATCTCTGACACTTTGGTGAAGTCCTCTGTGGGTCTGATGACGGGGCACGTCACCCTCGCGAGCACTCTGGAGGCCTTTTGCGGCAAGGCCAAGGCCTCCAAGCAGGACAAGGACGGGATTTTGCCCTTCCTGCTTGAGGCATCGGTGAGATACCCGTATAAAGAGATTGCAGTGCACCTAACGGGATCTCTGGGGAGGGTGGGCCCGCCTGCGCGGAGGATTGAGGCGCTGAGCAAGCTGCTGAGGAAGGAGCTTGACAAGTACATCGATGCGTCCTTCGGGTTTGCGAACGATGCTAGGATCACGGAAGAGGACATCAGCCTCCTCTCAAACATTCTCAAGGGCTTCAGGGTCACAAGCTCGAGCGAGGTCGTCGTCTCGGATTGGTTTGACTCCTTTGTTGCCTGCATGCACTTCCCGTCCAAGCACGAGTTCAGCTGGGAGGTCAGGAAGTCTGCGATCGACACCCTGTCGGACGACTTCTTTGCCCTCCTTCCAGAAGACAAGAAGTCCCTGCTGGTGCACTCATTGGCCTACTTGACGTACAAGGATGATTCTGAGATCGTGCGCTCGGTGGCGAGTGAGAAGCTCTCGGGAATTCAGAAGGACGCCAAGGTGGTGGAGCCCGCGCTGATGGGGCTGATCAACGGGTGCAGGGCGGCCTTCAAGCCCAAGGGCAGCGCGGGGGCGCCCAAGAGGAGCAAGAAAACCGCCGCAGGTGAGGTGGAAAACAGGTTCAAGTGGGTCAAGGAGGTCCTGGAGGACAAGGAGTCTTTGGGGCTCAACCCGACCCTCCTCGCACTGGAGGCCCTGGACCTCACCGAGTTCGACAACATGGCTTCCCTTTTGGACGGCCTTTTGGCCACCCTGGAGCTCCTGATCCACCTGCAACGGGCGACGGAGGAGGGCTCGGATGCCCAGAGGGCTGGGGCGTCCGACCTGGAGTCCACCGCAAGGTTTGCTGCCAAAGCCTTCCTCCATCGGGAGATCGACGTGGTCTCGCAGGCAAGGTACGGGATCGAGCTTGGACTGCAGGCGCTGTACAACATCTCCGCGACCGCAAAGACCAAGGCGGCCCGTGTCGGTGTCCTTGGCCTTACTCTCAAGTGCTTGCAGCTCACCGAGCAGCCCAGCATCCACGAGTACGCCCTGGATATCATGGACCAGGTGGTGGGCGGCTTGTCTAAGAGGGAGCTCGAGTCCCAAGCCTCTGCGGTCTTCGGGGCTGTCATGGACGCGCTCAGGCTCCATACCAAGTGGAGGGCCTCCAACCAAAAGTTCTTCTCTGGCGTCTTGGCGGTGCTGAGACCCTTTTTGTCCAGCGCAAAGACGAAAGGCGCCATGCTCACTGAGGTCAGCAACAAGGTTGCCGACTTTAGCCGATCAGACCAGGAGCTCTTCTTTGCGTTGACCAGGCAGGTTTGGGGGGAGCAGGACCTCCTGGGTGACCTCTTGGTCAAGGCCTTCAAGCGGGGCGGTGAGGAATCCAGAGACCTGGCCGGGCTCATCTGCGAAGGGTACTCGGGGTCGAGGTGCCTCGAGGCCTTCAGGGAGCTCCTCTCGGAGGGCTCCGGCGACTCGATGGACGACAAGCTGGGCTTTGTGGCCGAGGTCATCGCGTCCAATGCGTCTCAGTACGCCGCCAGCGAAGGGGGGCCAAAGGAGGCGATGCTCCGGCTGTCAGTGGATCAGATGGCGGGGGCCTCCGGGGAGACCCTTGGCCTCTGCGAGAACTTAGTGGTCGCGCTAGAGGCCATCTGTACCACCGAGGAGTTCGTGGTGCCTCTGGCGGGCCTGTGCGAGTCCAAGGATGACGCCATCGTCCGTGCTTCCCTGAAATTGCTGAGCGAGAAGCTGTACGGAATGCGAGGAAAGCTGAGGCACGATGCTGGGGCCGCGGTCTTCGACGCCCTCTCCGGGGTGCTTGGCCGCTCCAGGGCGACCGAGGACGCCAGGGGATCGTCACTCGGGGTTCTCGAGCAGGGGCTCAGACACTTCAAGGACTCTAACGTTGCCTCGCTCGTCGACCGGCTGCTTGAGGAAGAGGCTGCGGTCGGCCAGCAGGCCGCAGCGGTGGCCCGCTTCCTGGGCTCTGCGGTGGCCTCCCTCAAGTCCAAGGCGATCCCTTGCCTGCCAAAGGTCGCGGGGCGGATCCTGGACACCCTGCGGTCGGCAGAGTCCAATACAGCAACTCAAGCGGGCCTGCACGCCTTTGAGTCACTGGTGTCCCACCATGGTGGCATGATGGGCCCCTACCTCCCGGGTTTCTTCGAGATCTGGAAGGCCCTGGTTGGTGGCGAAAGCGAGCAGAAGGCCGTGGCGCTCCTCTCGCGCATCGCGGAGGAGGTTCCTGTCCGTATCCTGCTGCCCCCGCTCCTCAAGACCCTGGGAGAGCCGTGCAAGAACCCGTCGGTGCCGGTGGCGCTGGTGGACGCCTTGGCATCGCTCGTCGGCGCCATGGACCACGCTGCGGTCCTCGGCAGCCACCACGAGATCGTGGACTACCTCCTCAGCGCCCTGGACGGCCGCAGGTCCAACAAACTTGGCTGCCGCGAGTACCTCCGCCTGGAGTGCTCCCTCGTGAGCTGCTTCGTGTCTCTGGTGATGAAGCTCTCGGAGGCCTCGTTCCGGCCGGTCTTCCTGCACCTGCTGGACTGGAGCACCAAGGGGTCCGAGAGGAAGGGGGACGCCATCAAGGTGTCCGTGGCCAGGGGAATCACCCTCTTCCACCTCGTGGGCAAGGTCTCGGACAAGCTCAGGTCCATCCTGGTGCCCTACTTCAAGCACATGACCGAGTCTTGCTGCGAGTGGCTTGAGAGGAAGCCCTCAGCGGGGCAGGCCAAGAAGCCCAGGAAGGGGTCAAAGCCCAAAGGATCGGAGGATGCCCTCGCGCTCTGGACTCTCAAGCTAGAGGTCGTGAACTCGCTCAAGAAGTGCTTCACCTACGACACCGTCGGGTTCACGGACGAGGACAAGCTCAACGAGATCCTGCCCGCCCTGCTCGGGTCCCTGGGTGACGCCCCACCGGCCTCCACCGTCGCGGAGCTGGAGTCCCTCGCGGGGAGCTTGCTGGGCAAGGAGTCCGGCGGAGACGCGGTCGCCATGGAGGTCGACCAGTCCACCCCGGACGGCCTGCAGACCTTCTCCTCCCTCGATCTGGTGGCAAGGGAGACGGCGGACTGCCTCGGCAAGATGGCGGTGGCCGGCAACAGTGACATGGCGTGGAAGCGGATCAACCTCAAGGTTCTCATGGCGACCAGAACCAAGGACGTTAGGACGAAATTGGTTGCTGTGGAGGTCGTTTCGAGGTTGGCCGACTTTTTGAGGGAGGACTACAACGTTCTGATCGCGGAGACAGTGCCTTTCATCTCGGAGCTCCTGGAGGACGAGGAGGTCGCAGTGCAGTTTGCCGTGAAGGACTTTGCCAAGAAGCTAGAGACCATCTCGGGAGAAGACCTCGGGCAGTACCTTGGCTAGGGGAATAAGGAGTCAAAACTCGCGCACGAAACAACACGTTTAATATGAGTACATTATTTCTTACACAAGTTTGGTTCACACGGATCCCTCCTCCTCTACCCTCAAGACGTCTACACCGGGAATAGGGGCAGGGCATCTGGCGTGGCGGCCACAGTCTCCGCGAAGCGGGTGAGCACAAAGTTGCACGTCACGCACGTGATGGTGACCCCGAGGATGTCCATAATGACTTGGATCGAGGTGCCCGCGTTGGCCGGGTCGACGCCAAGCTCGAACAGCAAGAAGGGAAGGGTCGTGCCCAGCACGGTGCTGGACAAGACGATGAAGAACAGGGATAGGCTGATGGCGAAGGCGTTCTCGTGCGACCCGTTCGTCAGGTACACCCGGAGGTAACCTATCGTGGCGAGCGACACTCCGAGGAAGATGCCGACCTGCACTTGTTGTCCCAAGACCAAGAGCTTGTTCTCCAGGGAGCCGTCCATTTTCTTAGTGGCCAGGCCCCGAATAACCTTGATGGCCGATTGGTTTCCCGCGTTCCCGCCAGCGCCCACGAGCATCGTCAGGAAAAGGGTGACAACGATGTGATCCTTGAGAAGCTCCTGGAACTTGTCCAGCACGAAGCTGGAGCTCGATTGGAGCACAAGCAGGCCGACCAGCCAGCGTCCGCGCGTGTAGGCCTCGTCAAAGACCTCTTTGCTGACCAAGCCGAACAAGGCAGCGGTGCTCTTGTCCCGCACCGACAACGGGTCCATCACGTCGACCTCGAATTCCTCGTCCGTCACGCAGAGCTCGATGTCCGGGTCGCCCCCGAGGCACCGCTCCTCCAGGCTCTCCTCCGCCCCTTTCCCCCCTCTCTCCGACGCTTCGCAACGCGCTCTACCGACCCTATGGGCGCGTTTCCGACTTCGCCCGCAGGGCCAGCGTCGATGAATCGATCGTGAGAGACAGAGGCTGTGCCGCGAACCAAGTTCCACTCCTCGGGATCGGCACCGCGGCATCCCCCAGCTCTTGGCCGGCGCCAATGCGCGTCCCTTCTGCTCGTCCTCCCGTCACCTGCTTGAGTCACATGCATGGCCTCTTCTCTTTTCCAAGATTTCCAGAAATGTTGGGTCGATTTCCCCGGAAATCCGAAGAGCGCACAAGCCACAATCTTGGCCACAATCTGGAACGTCAGCAGTACGACGTTCGAAGCGTCGCGGCCACAACCAGAACCGAGACCGAGTTCCGGGTGTCGGTGACCGAGACCGAGACCGACCATGAGACGTGTTGTTCTCGTCGCCCTCGTCGCCCTCGTCGCGCTCGCGGGGACGGCCCGTGCCGAGACTATTGAGGTCCGCACCGCCTCGGGCTCCTTC
>Ga0160423_10003804_pt1 | contig 12516 bp, 6 predicted proteins | sample CRUFie14St8metaG_FD_108191 | JGI IMG/M metagenome (GOLD analysis project Ga0160423, IMG submission 108191) | Marine microbial communities from the Costa Rica Dome - CRUD Field 142mm St8 metaG | ecosystem: Environmental > Aquatic > Marine > Oceanic > Photic zone | place: Costa Rica: the Eastern... | reverse complement strand
GATTTGCTTTCTTTTTCGGCTGGCGCCTTGGATTTGGCGCAATCTCCTTTGCTGGACGAGGGGCCCGCCTTGGTGGGGCCCAGGGGCGATCTGTGAGGTGCACGACCTGCCTGCGAGGAGGAGGCGCGAGGTCCAGCCGCGCCATGGTGCCTCACAACGCCCAGGGCGGCGGCGGTCCTGGGGTTGGGTCAGGGAAGCGAGGGACCCCGGGGTCTCACTTGTCGCGCCTGAACCAGCTCCGGCTGGAGGTGGACGACGCTCTGGAGGGCCTGGCGCCAAAGCCTCTCCGGCCGTCGCAAAAGTCCAGAGGACCGCGGAGGTTCAGCTCGAGGCGGCTCTTCGTCCCCGCGGTGGCGTGCTTCCTCGGCCTCTTCGCTACGCTTACCATCATCACGGGTCACGGATCGCACTCCTCTGCCCTTGAGCACGACGCAAACGTGATGCAGACCTGGCGCTCCAACGCCAAGCAGGCCCTGTCCTCGTACGCAGAGCAGGTGAAGCAGCATATTCCCGTGGTGGAGGTTGACTTGGGGGGGATCGAGGCGGAGAAGGAGGCCGCGGAGGATGCAGCCATGGCGGCGGCCGCGGCGGACGACGACGACGAGGTGCACCTGGACGACATCGAGGGCGACGGCGCGGGGGGCGCCGCGGGGGAGGGGGAAGAGGAGGGGGGGCCGGGAGGCCCTGGCGACGGACCCGAGGGGGCGAAGGCGGACTCCGCGCCTCTAGACCTGAGCGACGTGCTGAGGGGACCCCCGACGATGGAACCTGCGGCTCAAAGGACTGCCGTCCTCACGGGTACTGCAAGCGAGGGGAGTGCTATTGCGTGGCTGCCTTTGAGGGACCCGATTGCAAGGACCCGAGGCGCCTGCCCAACGGCTTGAAGTCCAAGTTCGAGGGCAACTTCGTGCTGAACCAGGCCCAGGTGAGGAGGAACGAGGGGATCAAGCTTAAGACAAACCCAAAGGCGGGCAGGTTCAGGAGGGGCCAGACCCACACCCTGTACGCCCCTCTGGTGCATGAGGACAGGGCCAAGTACGATAGGAACTTCAAGCACGGCCGCACCAAGAACATCGAGAGACAGCGCAAGTCCGTGATCACGCCCACCCTACTCAAGTCCATGCCAGAGCTCGACTTTTTGAACGCCACCGTGTTCGACAGGTGCGCCATCGTGGGAAGCTCCGGCCTGAGCAAGCTCTACAAGGGTGGCGAGGAGATCGACTCTCACGACGCTGTGATAAGGTTCAACTCGGCGCCCACGGTGGTCAAGCCTCGTAGGAGGAGGCGGGGGTCCTCCACGGAGGGCGTGTCTTATGTGGAACACGTGGGCAGGAAGACCACCTTCCGGTTTATCAACACGCAGCACATCAGGTTTTTTGAGGGAAAAGAGATCCGGCTGCAGCAGATGCAGAGCAAGAACGGCCTCTTCCGGTACCTGATCTACCGCAAGAGGTACCCGAAATCCAGGCTCTTCGCCTTCGACACGGACTTCACGTCGTACGTGTCGAGCAACATCCCGGTGCTGCCGACGGGAGGTTACTTTGCGGCCCTCTTTGCCATCCAGCTGTGCCATAAGGTGAACATGTACGGGTTCCACTGGCAGCCGGGCCACGCGATCGCGCACCACTACTTCAACTCGGAGGTCCCCGTGGAGGGGAAGGAAAAGATCCACGACTACGACGCGGAGCACGCCAACCTGCTCCACATCGCGAGGGCGGGGATGCTCAACTTGAGCCAGCCCTGCGTCCCCGGTTGCGAGGCCAAGACTCAGATAAGGTGCGAGACTTGCCCTCCCGGGTCGACGTGCGGGTGCGGGGCGAACATGCCGACCCCGCTCAGCATCCCGGGGTTCTGCCACCTCAAGCACAACTACACGTGCTACTACCGGTGCCCACGGCAGAGCCAGTGCCCGGGTGGGCCCAGCTCGTCCAGGTGTCCAAACAGCCTCCTGAATTACTTTGCGGACAAGCCCTGCGCCTCCGCTGAGGACGTGCCGCAGCGTTGGAGCAAGCCAGGGTCGCTCAAGTCCCACCCGAGATGGATGAAAGACGTCTACGACCTCAAGTGAGCCGCTTCTTTGGGTTGGAAAGCGGTGTGTGTAGGTCTTTTTTGGTGTACGATAGAGAAAATTTAGAGGGCGTTCCGTGCAGCGCCAAGATTACGTGTAACAATAGTCATATTATTCCGCTCGTCCGCTTTCCTTTGTTGGCTGCAACAGCAAGGCGGTGGCCCTGGCTCCCCAGATCTGCGCCTCCACCTGCAGAGCACCCAGCTCCTTCGTAGCCTCCCTTACATCCGAGGCGCACCTCGATGTGAGCTCCCCCCCAGCCCTCTTCCGCCACAGCTCGTGCCTCTGCGCGCTCAAGTGGGGTTCCACCTTCTTCTCCCGCGCCTTGCCCCAAACGTAGGCCAGCCACATTCTGGTGACCTGGAGGTAACACACATAGTCGTACGTAAAGCACACCGCGCTGTCCAGGCCAGAGTCCATCGAGATGGAGTCCAGGGAGACGGCCGCGAGAGGGTTGCCAAGGTCCCTGATCGTCGGCAGGATCTGCGCCCTCGTCCTCTCCGCTAACGCTGTGTGGACCTTCCTGTCCAGCTCAGACTCGTGCAGGGAGCGGAGGCTGCACTCCGCCGTAATCAGGTCGTGCAGGGTGAAGGATGTCCTGCCGTCGGTCGCCTGCCTCTCGCTCCCGGCCCCGCCCCTCCCATCGCCATCCGGGCGGTCCTCCCGTCGCCCCAGCAGCAGGTCGGAGACGTCGCCGAGGGAGAAGGCGCCGGACGCGGGGAAGCCTGGGGCGCGCCGCAAGCTCCTGAGCCACCTGGCGGCGTTCGCAGAGGCCTGCTCCTTGCAGATCTGCAGCTTCTCTGCCGCCGACCAGTACCAGTACAGGAGGACCCACCTGAAGCACAGCTCGGTCTCCTCGTCGTCGCTCAGAAAGTACATCCGCTCGTGCCTCACGCGAAGGTTGGCGAGGGACTGGGCGGCCTCCCTCTCCGCCTCCGCGATGGCGAGCTTTGTCCTCAGTTCCCGTATCTCCGACTCGTACTGAGAGGTGCTCGCGCTATCCTTGCGGCTCCTCTGGCTCTCCCGCTGCAGCTCCTTGGTGCGCTGCTCCTCCACCTGCAGGCGCTTGCTCAAAGTGTCCTTTACCTGTTTCAGGATCTCGTTCTCCCGCTTTGCCTTGGAGAACTGGCTCTTCAGCCTCTTCAGCTCGCTGTTCACCTTCTTGAAGGCGGCCTGGGTGCGGTCCGCCCGGTCTCTGTCCTGCGACGATCGGAGAGCCGACCCGGCGGCTGAGGCATTGGTGGTTGGTGGAGGCGAGCGAGGGAAAGAGGTCAGCGCATTGTAGTTGGCAAGGGTTGGGTTGCCAACCCACTTTCACCGACAGAACGGACTTGTGATCTGGTCCACTCACCTTGCAGAAGGCCTAGCCGGCCGAGGTCGTCGTCGTCGTCGATGGACCCGCTCGTTCCGAGACTCATTCTCACCCTCCTCGCCAACAAGGTCGCGCCTTGCCACCCCCGCGCTTCCTCTTCCTACGATCAAAGGGCAAGTCTCGCCCTTGGCCAATTTCCACAACACCAGCGTTAACATGAAATGGCGGGGAATGGGACAAAGGATGTACGCCAGCTGCTGGCACATCGAGCCGTGTCTGCGATTGCGCACGAGGCCTACGGCAAGAGAGGCAAGCCAAAGCAGGTGATGGGTATATATCCACTCATCGTTTTACTGACGCACACCACCGCGTCACGCGTCGTCACCACGAAAGCCTCGTCACAGCTCCCCGCAGTCCTGCTTTGCAAATCCGATTCTCTGGTTCTTCAGGTCGAAGTTCACCAGGAAGTTTTTGAGCAGCACGGCACCCAGCAGGGTCCCTTCGTTGCCATTGGAATACACCCCCACGCACGTGGCCCCCCCAGCGGCGAACAGGTAGTTCTCCGCGGGGAACTCGACCTTGATTTTGTCGCTCCACCCTCCCGTGCCCGCCATCTCCACAGATAGGGGGGGGAAGGCTGCCACTACCTCCTCCCTCGACACCCTGGCCGGGTCCCTGGCCTCGAAGCACAGGTCCTCCGGGTACCTCGGGTTGGGGCTTCTCGTCCTCCTGATCTTGTCTCTCCTCTTGTCCAGGTGCGCCCCCAGCAGCTGTAGGAAGGACCGGTGCGCGGCATCCGGTAAGTAGAGAAAGGTCGTCCCCGTGTCCACCACGCTGCCGTACCCGCGCTCGTACTCCCGCCACGGCACGTTCACCCTGCCGCCTCCCAGCTCAATCCCCCGCAGGCCCACCGCGTAAAACTCCGGGTTTCCTGGGCTTTGCTGAATTTTGGCCCAAGCGTATGGCTCACGCAGAGTCGCGGGGATCGAGCTCTGCCCCAAAAAGAGCGCTCCTCCACCCCCCTCGCCGTCGCCCTCGCCCATGCACACCGCGAAGGACGCGTCGATCGCGCCCTGGGAGGAGAGCTGGTTCACCAGACCGCTCGGGTTGCTGCCAAAACCCACCACGCCGTCTGCGTTTTGGGACTTGATCATCCCCGTCTCGCGAAGCTCGCACCCGAACCCTACTTTGGCCTGCGACAGCCCCGGGATCGAGCACACGTCCCTGACCAGGATTCCCTCGCTCGAGCTGTGCTCCTGGTACCTCCTCTCGTAGGAGCAGACGGCCAACCTGGGGCCCGAGAACTGGGCCTTCCCCAAGAACTCCAGTGCGGGGCGGCACCCGCACCGCCTCGTGCCGCAGAAGGTGGCGCACGTGGCGCTGACGCACCCGATGAAGTCGGAGGTCGACGACGCGGAGGGCTGGAAGGGCCTGCCGATGTGTAGGCCGCACTCCTCGCCGCAGAAGGCGCAAGGGACGTAAGCGATGGTGGACCCCGTGTCCACGATCAAGCGGAAGGTCTGGGGGGGCGTGCCTAGCGCGAGGTCCATCGCGTAGTACCCCGTCCCGGAGATGGACCCGTGCAGCCGGGAGGAAGGGGTCGATCGAGGGGGGGGCGTGGGCTCCGGCTCTGGCTCCCCGCGCCTCGACGACACGGCGCGCTCGGCGATGTCCGCTATGGTGTACAGGGTGACGTCGCCGCGTTCGAGAGGCGGGAAGGAAAGGGCGGGGTTCGCATCGTCGTGTTGTTGTTGTTGTTGTTGGTGGTGGGTGTTCCGCTGCTGCTGCTTCAGAACCCGCTTCCTCTCCGCCTTCCTGTGCGTCGCCCCTAGAAGGGCAAAGGCCGTGTCCTCGTGCACTTCGTTTGCCTCTATTTTCCTCAGCTCCACTCTCGTCGCCCCCGCGACATAGACAACATACATGAAGAAGAAGGCTAGGGCTACCACGTACACCACCAGTGGTATTCCCCATGACCTAGACCCCCTGGTTCCCCTCCTCCCTTCGACCTCCCTCATCTCTGTCTCTGCGGCCGCGTCCTTGGCCCTGCGAGGTTTGTTTGATCCCCTTCCCCTGCTTTGCTTTTGTAACGGACACCGCGCCTCGAAACTCATTTTTCATTTTTTTTTCTCTCTCTTTTTCTTCTGGGGGGACTGATCTTATCGGCTGGACCTTTTTTTTTTTTTTTTGGTTTTTTTGGTTTTGGCGTTGAAAAGCAGTCGCAAAGCTGAAAATCTGACGGGGCGTCCGTCGGAGGGGACCTTTTTGACATGAGCGCAGCGTTTGGATCGTGACGATCGAAAGACACGAGGACGAGGACGAGGAGGCCAGACCAAAACAAGGCAGCTTCGGTTCGCAGCGCCATAAGGGCAAGGGAGGAGGTGAGGGCCTTTGCGGCGGCGGTGGAAGAGGCAGGCGCCTAGGGTAGAGGAAGACGGAAGGAAGTTTGTCTTTTCTTTTCTTCAAACCAAAGGAAAAGGACAAGATGGTGCAGGACCTGATGGAGGCCTTGGAGCTGGCGACGAGGGCGGGAAGCAAGAAGAAGAAGAAGACAAAGTACCTGAATGTGCCGACCAGGAGGAGGAAGAAACGAAGGGCAGGGGACTCTGGGGTTGGAGTGTGGGAGACCATCTCGGACGAGGCCTACGGTGCGACGAGCAGCGCGTCGAGGAAGAGGGAGCTCAACCACCAGGTGAGCTCGGCCTTCGGAGCCAAGCAGTGGGAGGGGTGGAAACAGGCCCACGAGAAGGTGCTTAGCCCGCTCGGGTACGCGTGCGCCGCCGCGGCCGCGCTCTACGCGGCCGAGACCTGCACGGGTTGCGTGAGCATGGCGGCCAGGGCGGTGGGCCGCAGGGCGGAGAAGCTGCTGGCGAACATGAGCGACGTCCCGCTCTTCACGCCGGACGGGGAGGAGCCTCCCACGGCGGAGCCCAAGTGGACCCTCCCCGGCGCCAGGAGGAGGCGCGGGCATGACCACCACCTGGGCGGTCCGTCGTCGTCGGAGACCTCAGAGGGCCCTGCCGCCGGCTTTGGGGACTCCCTCGCGCACGACCCGCTCGACAACGAGGGGTCCTTCCACCGTAGGCACCGAAGGACCGCCAGCGGAGCGGAGTACACCTACCTCGAGGAGAGGCCGAAGAGGATCGCGGCCATGGCGGACTCCGAAAGCGGGAGCGTCAGGGCCGCCTCGGCGTCTCTGGGCGCGGAGGGGACGGTGAGGGGCGGGGTCTACGGCGGCCATGGCGGGAGCAACGCGGGGAGCGCCGCGGACCTCCTCTCCTCGAGCTTCCACTCGGATCAGTCGTGCGAGGGCGGCCCCATGGCGCACGCCCTGGCGGACCGCAGCGGTTCCCTGAGGTCCGGTTCCTCCCTGGGGGGGTCTGGCTCAGGCTCGGACCCGTCCGGGGGGTCGACGGGCCCATTTGGGAGCGAGAACGCGGGAGAGAACCTCCCGCACTTCTTCTCCAGCACCAAGCTTTTGGCGTGCCTTGACCTGGAGGAGAGTAGGGCGCTCTTCGAGAGTGCCAGGATCATCAGGCTGGCTCCAGAGGAGACCTTGTTTCACACCGGGGACCCCTCGGACGGTGGCACATACATCGTTGTGGAGGGCTCCCTGGGCGTGTTCCAGACCGACCAGGCCGTGGACCAGACCGACCAGGCAGCGGAGGACAACCTCAAGCCGATGCACACGAACACCCTGCAGGAGGGGGAGTCCGTGGGAGACCTGGACCTGGTGGACGGCCATGCGAGGAGCGTGACCTGCGTGGCGCTGGAGGAGGGGGCAGTGTTGGTGGAGATCTCAAGGGAGCTCTTCAGGAGCTTCGTTTTGGAGAAGCCCAGGGCCCTCCAGGTGTACCTGCAGCAGGCCATCGCCAGGCTGTGGCGCGTGGCGCACTTCGTGCTGAACGACACGCTGAAGCTCCCGCAGTCCAGGAGCAAGAACGAGATGTTCGATACCGTGCCCAGCGAGGACGTGGGGCTGATGGACGGGGAGCTCCTTTCCCTGCTGCTGGAGAAGCAGGTCGGGCAGCACGTGTGCCTGCCCACGGGGGTGAGCCTGTACGAGGAGGGCACGCCCGCAGACGCCTTTTACGTGCTGCTTAAGGGAAAGATGCTGATCGAGAGGAACATGGACGGGGTGGAGGGGCACGACGGCAGGAGCGACGCCAACCTCGCGGGGAGGGGCCACGGCGGCCAGCAGCGCGGCCGCAGGTGCACCGCCGACATTGTCTCCCCGCACTGCATTATCGGCAGCACCGCATACTTCACCTCCACCGTCAGGAGGCAGAGCGTCAGAGCGCTGGAGTTCTCGGAGCTGGTGGCCATTGGGGTCGTCGAGCTGGAGAAGCTCCGCGTGACTTCCAAGAAAGCCTTCATCTCTCTCCTAGTCACCGCCTCGAGGGCGATGGGCCCCCTGATCCGCAAGTTCATCTCCCTTGGGCTGAACAGGGTCTGGCTTCACGCCCACGACATCCCTTTCAGGCAGGGCGATACCTCGTCTTCCATCTACATTACCATCTCGGGCAGGATGATCCTGGCGCACCAGGACGAAAGGACGGGAAAGGTCCAGACGGAGGAGGTCGCGGGAAGGGGGGAGGCCATTGGGGCGGTGTGGTCCCTCGCCAATGGCAGGCACAAGAAGACCGCCATGTGCACCAGGGACTCTGAGCTCGTGAGGATGTCCAGGGGGGCTTTCCAGTGCATCTCTACCAAGTACCCCGCCGCAGCGATGAGGCTGCTGGAGGGAATGGCCCAGAGGATGTCGGGGAGCCGCATCAGCAGTGCGGGGGGGCTCGGCTCGGGTCGTAGGAAGAGAGTGGCGACCGTGGCCCTCATCCCCCTCGCCGGCCAGACCAAGCTCTGCGAGCAGGTCGCGTCGCAGCTGAAGCAGGCCCTCCAGAAGCTGGGCCCCACCCTGCTGCTGAGCGGCGGCAAGGTGGGCATGGCCTTCCCCCTTGTCGCGGAGAGGCTCTCCAACCGGTTCTACAGGAGCAAGCTCACCGCGTGGATGGCCGCCCAGGAGGAGGACTACACATACATCATCCTCCAGGCGGATGCATCGGACACGGAGTGGTCCAAGATCTGCGTCGCGCAGGCGGACTGCGTGCTGCTCACCACCAGCAGCGACGGGGTGGACCCCGCGGTGCAGCAGCTGGAGCACAACCTGGTGTGGAGGCACGTGAAGAAGACCAAGCCCACCTTGACGGAGGTGGCGCTGAAGGCGCAGAGCTTCAGGGTCGAGCTCCTGCTGGTACACAACGGCCGCGCTCCGCCCACTGGCACGGCGAGGTGGCTCGAGGGCCGCAAGCACTGGGGCCTGGAGAGGCACCACCACATGGTGTCGGGGGATGCCAAGGATCTGGAGAGGCTGGCGAGGTGGCTAAGTGGCAAGGCCGTCGGCCTCGTGCTGAGCGGCGGCGGGAGCAGAGGCCTGGCCCACCTGGGCGTGCTCAGGGCCTTGGACGACGCCGGGGTACCCGTGGATATCGTTGGCGGCACGAGCCAGGGCGCCTTCATGGCCGCCCTCTTCGCCCAGCGCCTGCCATGGGACAGGATGTTCGCGTGCGTGCAGGACTACGCCGCCGGGCTTGGCAGCTTCAGGAACGTGATGAAGGACCTCACCCTGCCCGTCTTGTCGCTCTTCGCCGGCAAAGGGTTCTCTGCGCTCGTCGCGGACTGCCTCAAGTACGGCCCTGAGAACATCGAGGACCTGTGGCTCAGGTTCTTCTGCGTCTCCACGAACGTGTCGAGGGGGGAGCCCTCGGTGCACGAGTGGGGTCCCCTGGCCACCCTCGTGAGGGCGAGCATGACGGTTGTTGGGCTGCTTCCTCCCGTGTACCACGAGGGGGACCTCCTGGTGGACGGCGGCTACCTGAACAACATCCCGGTGGACGTGATGAGGACGCAGATGGGGGTGGACACCCTCATCGTGGTGGACGTCGAGGACAAGGACTTCTGCAACTGGAAGGACCTCAAGCCCTACAGGGAGGGCCTCAGCGGTTTCTTCCTGCTCTGGGAGTCCCTGTGCAGCCTCGTGAGCCGCAAGCCCTTTCGGTACCCGAGGTACGGCGAGATGATCAACTCGCTCCTTTTCTTGTCTCACAAGCAGCAGATCAGGACCACCATGAGGGACTTCCACGTGGACCTGTACATGCAGCCCACAGGGGTCCAGTTCTACCGCCTGATGGACTACCACCTGATGGACCGCATCGTGAGGGACGCGTACAGGTACGGGTGGACCAAGGTCGCCGAGTGGACGGCCAGCACCCAGGCCGAGAGCGGCACGACCAACACCATGAGGCTGCGGACCAGGTCAATCAGCAAGGTTCATTCGCAAGACTTTGTGAGGACGATAAGACCGGCGACGCTGCACAGCAGCAGGGGGCAGGGGGAGACGAGTGTGTCGAGGATCCAGTCCGCTCTGGCGGAGAGGAACAGACAGGCCTCCGCGTCCCCCGCCGCTGGGAGGCAGGACCGGTACTCCCCTCAGGCACCTCTGCCGCGACACAGCGACGGCTGGGACGGGCAGACCCCGCCCGGATCTGGGCAAGGGTCGCCCAGGAGGGGCGACCTCGGCGCCCAGGGCGCGGCTTGGGGCGGTGCCTCCAGAGCGCAGGGCGCGGACCCAATCGCGAGGGGACATAACGGGATGAACGGCGCCGCTACTGGTGCCAAGGGACAGCGGCAGGGTCAGGGCCCGGTGGTGCAGGGCGTCGGGGATGGCCTCGGTGACGGGTGTGGCTTGGGGGAGGAGGGCGGGAAGGGAGCCGGTGGTGAGCCCGACTTCTTCTCCATCTCCCCGCCCCTCAAAAGGAAGGTCAAGTCCTGCGCGGTCATCACCCAGTTCTGAGCAGGAAAACGTACGCACACACACAGACACAGACACACACACAAAGAAATACATCGTACGATGTAATCTCATCATCTTTCTATTTATGCAAAGGAGTTTCATTCTTCACCGAAGAACCCGAGCTCGGGGCCGAACGTCCCGGATCCCCTTTCTCCCCCCCCATTGCCCCATTGCCCTATTGCCCCCCCCTCCCCCCCCCGCACTCATCCGCCGCCTCACCTTCCTTGCAATGGCAAAGCCCACCCGCTTGTGACGCTCCAAAAGGTTTAGGATGAGGTTTCGGTTTCTCATCACGAACAGCAAAAAAGGGGAAAGGGGAAAGAGAGAGAGAGAGAGAGAGAGAGAGAGAGAGAGAGAGAGTGGGTTGTGTGATCAGCAACTGATTCATCGACCGACCGACCCATAGACCGATTGACACACACCATACATACCATGGGTTCCGCGGGCGTGAGGCTAGGAAGGCTCAAGGCCAACACGAGCGCTCTCTTCGTATGCGACATCCAGGAGAAGTTCCGGGGTCTCATCCACGGTATGCCGGCGGTGGTGGACACTGCGTCTCGCCTGGTGCGTTCCGCGGAGGTGATGGAGATCCCCGTCTTCGTCACCGAGCAGTACCCAAAGGCACTGGGGAACACCGTGGCAGAGCTCGCCTTGCCCCCAAAAGCCCTCGTGTTCGAAAAAACCAAGTTCTCCATGTGCACCTCGGACGTCGACAAGGCGTTTCGTAAGATGAACTTGGACGGCATAGGCCAGGTGCTGCTGTGCGGCATTGAGACCCACGTGTGTGTGTTCCAGACCGTGCTCGACCTCGTGGAGAAGCACAACGTGGAGGTCCACGTGTGCGTAGACGGGGTGTCGTCCTAGCGGGAGACCGACCGGAGCGTCGCGCTGAGAAGGCTGCAGGGCTTGCCGAACGTTTTCCTGTGCACCAGTGAGATGGCAATGTTTCAGCTCGCGGGGGACTCCAAGCACCCCAAGTTCAAGCAGATCTCCGCGCTGGCCAAGGAGAAGAGGCCAGACCAGCTCAGCGCCCTGTGACGGAGGAGCCGGAGACAACACAGAGATACACGGGCGGTGACAAAAACGATGGACTTCCTACGTGGTCTAAGAGAGTTTGAGTTAAAAAATTAATTTTCGCTTTCATTTGGTTCTCGTGAACGCCACAAGCGTGTCCTTGGCTTCGCCGAGGCCTAGTTGCTGACCATGGACTCGGTCTCCTTGGTGAACCCATCTCCCGTCCACTCCTCGTCAGACTTGAGTCCGACCTTCTTCTTCTTCCTCTCCTGGGCCTCCTTCTGCAGCTGCACCAGCTTGGTGTGGGAAGTAAAGTAAGGCAGGGAGGCGCCCCTGAAATCGTCGATACTCTCGAAGTTGTGCTGGGTCATGAACTCCTGAACCTCAGCGCACAGGTTCTGCACCAAGGGGTACCCGTGGATCATCACCCCGGTGCACACCTGGACAGTATCGCAACCCAACAGCATGAACTCGGTGGCGTCCATCCCGGTCTCCACGCCGCCGATGCCGCTCAGAGACTTGCCCCCGTCGTACTTCTCCTTGATCATCGTGGCCAGGGACATGACCTTGGCCAGAGCGATGGGCTTGACGGCCTTGCTAGAGTACCCTCCCGGGGTGGAGTAGCCCTCAACGCAGGGCTCGGGCCTCAGGGTGTCGAGGTTGACGCCCATGACGGACTGGATGGTGTTGATGGCGGCGAGGCCCTCAAGGCCGGCGTCCAGCGCCACCTTGCCCGGGGACGTGATGTCGGTGATGTTCGGGGTCATCTTGGCCCAAACCGGGATGTTGGCGGCGTCGTTGACCCAGCCGCAGACCTCCTCGAGGAGCTCGCAGTCCTGGCCCATCGCGGCTCCCATCCGCCTCTCCGGCATGCCGTGGGGGCACGAGAAGTTGAGCTCGAAAATGTCCACGCCGCACTCCTCGCACCTTCCGATCAGCTCCTCCCACGCGTCCTTGTTGTACTCCTCCATGATGGACGCAATGAGGACCCTGTCTGGGTACTCGTCCTTGAGCCTCTTGAACTCCTGCATCATCTTCTCGAAGGGCCTGTCGCTCACCAGCTCGATGTTCTCCCATCCGATCACCTCCTTCTGGTTGCTCGAGGACTTCATCCTGGCGTAACGAGGGGTCACGTTGATGACCTTGCTCGAGTCCAGGGTAACGGTCTTGGCAATCACACCGCCCCAGCCCTCGTCAAAAGCCTTCTTCATGACATGGTAGTTCGTTCCAGGTGGGCCAGAACCAATCACAAAGGGGTTGGGGAACTTGACGCCG
>Ga0160423_10003802_pt1 | contig 12521 bp, 8 predicted proteins | sample CRUFie14St8metaG_FD_108191 | JGI IMG/M metagenome (GOLD analysis project Ga0160423, IMG submission 108191) | Marine microbial communities from the Costa Rica Dome - CRUD Field 142mm St8 metaG | ecosystem: Environmental > Aquatic > Marine > Oceanic > Photic zone | place: Costa Rica: the Eastern... | reverse complement strand
GCTTGCGTCGGCCACGTCTTCTCCGAAGATCACAATCCGGGGGTCCCGGGCCATTTCATCCATCATGCACGCGTTGAGGAGGTCCACCATCGTCTTCGGACCTGTTCGGTCCTCAACCGTATTTTCAGTGTCGAATTGAGGAGATGTCGGATCCACTTCATCGCAGTAAATATAATCGAACACCTCACCCGGGGTCGGTGTCGGTGCATTGAGAGCCGCGTCCGTGGCGGCTTCGATCAGGGCATCGACCTCAGCGTGGATCGCATCCAGACCAGCGTCATCCAAAAGCCCTTCGGCTTTGAGGAAGTCCCCATGGACTTTGAGTGGGTCCCTTTCCTGGTCAGCTTCACGCTCGTCATGAGGACGATACATGCGTTCATCGTCGCTCATAGAGTGGCTGTACGGTCGAACCACCTTCGCATGGACCATCGCCGGCCCACGCCTGGCGCGCGCATAGGCGATTGCTTTGGTCATTGCACGATAGCTGTCCACCACATCACAGCCATCGCAATGCTCGATGTGCAGGTGGGGGAAATCTTTCACCAGTTCACTGATGGATCCGCCAGCAGTTTGAACCTCGACGGGTACTGAGATGGCATATCCGTTGTCCTCGATGAGGAAAACGATAGGCAATTTTTTGTTGCACGCGGTGTTGAGAGCTTCGAAGAACTCTCCTTGGCTGGTCGTACCATCTCCGGACGAGACTACAACAACTTCATCGCCATGGCCTTCAATGGTGTCTTGAACCTCAGACATACGCTCTCGGTACCAGCTGGTCTCTGCAGCACCCACACCGTGAAGAAATTGAGTACCGGTACAGCTGGACTTTGAAATGACATTGAGTTTTTTGTGTCCCCAGTGGCATGGCATTTGTCGGCCGGCACTGGTGACATCGGTTTTTGCACCGACAGCAGCAAGGAGGACCTCCTCAGCGGTCATGCCCAACTGAAGCATGAGTGCCCGGTCGCGATAGTAGCTTATGGTGTAATCATATCCCGGCTTCATCGCCATACCGGCCGCGGTCAGAATGCCCTCATGGCCGGCGCCACTGATTTGAAAGTAGATTCGGTTCTGCCTCTTGAGCGCGATTTCTTTGTCGTCCAATCGTCGGGACAAATAGATATTCCGATACGCAGCGACGAGCTGCTCGGGGCTCAGTGTTGGGGCGTCTTCATTCACCATTGAGGCAACCATTTTCCTATCTCCTAAAAACGGGCAAACCGACACATGTGCCAGATGTTTTCCAACCACATATCCAGCTGCGCATTTCGGGTCATTTCTGAACGGATCTACCCGATGCTGAACACCTCTGCAAGACGCGGTGCGTCAAGTCGCTGATTCCTCAATTCCTCACGAGTCTTGACCGAGAGCAAAGAGCATCTTAGATCCTCTGCACACGCAATGCGATTCATTTGCGGTGTCTAGTACGAATGAGAGGACGTCTAATGCGACATTCTTGGCTCTTATTGGCGGTTTGTTTACATCTGGGGTGTGGTGCAGGACGTCAAACGACGACTCCTGGGCCCTGTGGCGTGGGGACTGCACATTTGAAGCGCAGTCTCGGTCCCGAATTTGGAAAGATTCGACAGGGACTCGAATCAGCACAGCCAGAAAAACCTGCGCACGCATGTGCATTGATTTACACACGACTGGCGGAAGAATTGCCCGATGAAATGCCGGATGGTGATGGTCTGTTCGTCGATGTTGATGAAAGACTGGCCCTCATGCTGTTGCCCTTGAGAGGGACCCCTCGTTTTCGGAAAATCCCTGCATCGTCAATGTCTCCAGGATTCGTCCGCATGAATGCGAAACTTATGGATGTCACCGGGGATGCAATCGATGATTTTGTCGTTGAGGAACGCGCGCCGATCAAAGGAGACCCCATCGGATATCGAGGTCTTCGCATCTTCGATGGCCGCGGCACCAGCGGCGCCGAAATCTTTTCATTTCCGTTGAAGATTAAGACCGTGGAAGGGTTGGAATTGGTCCCCCGGTGGCGCGTCAAGACTCAGGGATCGCTCAGAGTCATCGAGTACACAGGTGGCGGAGAGACGCGTCAGTATCTATTCGATAGCCGTCAGGGTAAATTTATAGAGCCTCATCGCTCGAAGACGAACCCTGATTCTGGTGCTCAGACACCGAAGACGTCTCAAACGAGTCCGGCGCACTCTCGGACACCATCGAAGAGGACACCGAAGATGCCGGCATCGAAGACAAAGGCTCCGAAGAAGTAATCGAGTCGACTCCGACCTGCTCGCTGGGGACAGTTGCGCTCTCTCCCCAACTCTCATTCGGGCTTGGCAGTGTGCTCAGCGGTACGGAAGTGTTGTCCAGATACCCGGGCGTCATATGGGGGTCGGGATGCACGGGTACAGCATGGGGCATGGTGCGCCGCGCCTCTTCGAATGCGGCTTGGAGGCGGGCTGATACCCGCTTCACATCCATGACATGATCCAGGCGAACCAGGGGAATGCCCGGACCATGACATACAGTGATCCGGCCTGACCTCAGTAAGGCATATTCCAAGACATCATTGATGTCTACGCTCACGCTTAGGTTGGCTACGGAATGGCTTTCTTGTTCCCTGAAAATGCTCCGACGTACAAAAAGATCGCCCTCGACTCGCCAATGTTCGAGGCGGGAGATCACCCAACCGAAGGCGATGAGTCCAAGGATAAACATGCCCCAAATCCAGTAATAGGTCGCGTTCATATAGAGGGGCTGGTCAAAGATCCCCTTCATCATTCGAGCAGCGAGATCTGATTGCCACCCAAGAATGCCCATGATGAGTGAAAAACCGATCACCGTAAGACTAGACTTCTTGGTGTATTCAAAAGTGATCACGGTCAGATTCACGAAAAAAAACAGAGTAAATATCAGTCCAAGTTTGCCCGGCGATTCGGTGGTCCGATGTCCAAACCCCGAACCAATTCCACAGGCGATCGCCATGATGACCGACGGATACAAGAACACCACCGATGAAATGGTGTGTAAGCGCAATGGCCTTTTGGCTGATGGCTCCGCTGTCTTTTCGGACACCATGACCAGTGGAATGTGATCAGTCATCGCGTTCTTCGCCCTTCGCGTAATCCGTCGGCTTGGCTGCCAGTATGCAGCGATGCCCGCCTCTAGGAAAGAACGTCTGACTCAAAAAAAAAAGGCCCGGTCGCGAAAGGGGGGAAGCGACCGGGCCTTGGGAAACTCCATGATGGGCCTCGACACATGGGGGAAGGGGGACGTCGAAGCCTGAGGAGGGTCTCCTGCAAATCGAGAACAACGGACTATGTGTCGCTTGGGGGGGACAGACACCCCGTTGCCTCTACCTGCGATAACTGGAGACGCACGGATCCTATTCCCAGTGTCGAAAAAAAAGTGAGTTTTATATGTAATTCACCTTGAATTGAGTCTGGAATACCGAACATGAGGGGGGATTAATTTTCATGTATCTGTTGGATTGAAGCGCTTTGCGCACTTATTTTTTGCCTTGATGTTAGGGGTCGAGCGGACTCGATATCGATGGGTACTCGCCGATGAGTGACGACCATCGAGCAGCCAGTTTTTCGACGTAGGTATGACGTCATTGGTCAATTTAAATTAGATCTTTCGCCTGTTCAGGCGTTCCGTCACTTTCATGATGCGCCCCGTCTTCAGACCTGCCACTATCTCGGAGGGTCGGAACGATATTTGAGTAACGAGCTGTCAAAAATAATTTTCAGGGTGTAAATCGGGTGAGGGCGTGATGAATACTTGGATTCAATTGGCAGAAAAACTATCGAAAGATGACCGGCTTGGTCATTTGAAAGTGCATCAGGTCCAGGCGATTATCGACATGCTCTGTCTAGTCATGTTTGCCGACAATCGCGTGTCCGCTCTGGAAGAAGTCGAGTTTAATCAGTGCCTCCTCAAACTGCCTTTCCTTGACGAACAGCGAGATGTGGTTTCGAGCCAGGTCAACATATCGTCTTCAAAAGCACGATACGCGAATTCACCGGAGGAACGGGCCCAAATCGCAGAGAAAGCAGCAAGTGCTCTGGGGGCATCGGACGTGCATTCTGTCGTATTCGAAATGGCGGCATGTATGGCATTTTCAGATCTGGTCTATCACGTGAGGGAAAGTGAAGTCCTGGCCGCGCTCAGTTCTGCATTACAGATCGACGACGAGCACGCGCAATCGATTATCGCTTCATTTCAGTGACATCAGTGTTCATTTGGCGCCTTTAGGGTTCGCTTCGATCCGCCACCCATCCAATCACGTCAGACACTTTTTCGAAGAGGTACGCTGGGTTTGCCTCATTCAGAATCTTCGCTGAGAAGGGCCCCCATAGAACGCCTGCGGTGTCCACGCCTGCGCGACGGCCAGCCAGGATGTCGTGAGGTGCATCACCGACGAAAAGGCAGTCTTTTGGATGGGCATTGCTGAGCGTGACTGCCCTCAGGACCGGCTCCGGATGTGGTTTTGGATGTTCGACATCATCGTATCCGATGACAAATTGGAAATGTGCAGCGAGTCCGCACACATTCAAGCCACGACGCGCAGTACTCTGAGGTTTGCTGGTCACAATCCCCATGGGGACTTGCAGCGATGTCAGAGTGTCTAGGAGTTCTGGGACACCCGGAAAAGCTCGAATGGTCTCGTCATGAGTCGACAAATTGTGCTCGATGTACGTCTCTCGCAAATGGATTAATTGTGCCTCCGAAGGCGGCGCACCGAATTCAGACGCGTAATGCACATTGATTTGTTCATCGAGGGGCGTTCCGATGCCCGAGATCAAAATGTCATCGGGACGGGTGAAATTGAGCTGTGTCTCAAACGTGAATCGAAGAGAGGCGACGATACCCGGAATTGAGTCAAGGAGTGTTCCATCCAGGTCAAAAAATATATGCGGCTTATTCATGGTCTTTGGGCCTCGCGGGTGCTGCGTAGATACGACTCATATGTTCGGGATTTCGAATCCCCAGTTCCTGCATTGCAGAGAGTCCGCTGGCAATCCAATCATCACCGACTTCACCGCCGAGTGTACGGCCGAGATGGATTCGGGCAGCGCCTGCGAACGCATACTGCTCGGTGTCTTCTAGAGCCTCGATGGCCCCAATGAGAATCGAGATCGCATCATCGGGGGCGTCCAGAGCTGTGTATGCACCGCGGAAAAATAATGCGTGCGCTTTGACCCACTCGGCCTGATTCGTTTCCAGTAGTGAGATCACGTCGTCGATTTCATTCAGTGGAACCGCCTGTGGGTCGCCCGTGATTGCGGCGAGCGCCGAACGTACAAAGAGACTCCGGAGGTCTGCCCGCACAAAATGAAGGCGACCGACCATCGACGCTTGCACACTGGAACGCACTCTAGACAGCAGTTGAACAGCGGCCGCCGCTTGGCCTCGATACAGGTGCAAATGAACCCGCGCCACCAGCGCAAAATATCGATGCAGTTGTCCATCACGAAGATATGCACTGCCGGAGGCCTCATTGAGATGGCGTTCGGCCGTGTCCGGGTCATCGCCAGCCAGCCATGTCAGTCCTGGATATCCGAGTCGCAGGCTGGATGCGAAGTATTCGTTCTTACGGTCCTTAGACAACTCTAAGAGTTCGGGCACGCGATTTAAGAGAATAGAAAAGTGTCCTTTGAGGGCCAAAGCGGACAGTTCCACGATGTGGATGGTGGTTCGGGTCCAATTGTCACTTTGGCAGTGTTCCCGGAAAATCGTCAGTGAGAGTTGAAGAGCATCGACACCCTCACTCCAACGTCCTGAGAGTACGTGGCCTGTCCCTCGACCAAAGTGGCTCAGTGCCAGTGCATGTTGGTGATTGATTGTTTGGGCAACTCTCTGGGCTGAATCAGACAGTTGATTGGCCTCAACACTGCCTTGGGGGCCCCTGGCTGCCGCGTAAATGCTTTCCATGGCCAACGAGCGGGAGATTCGATACGGATCGCCTGATTCGAGACTGCCCAACAGCGCGCGGGCATGAAATTCTGCGCCCCTCACTGCGTCCACGAGAAGCAAGCCTGTTGCCGCAGTCCAATACGCATCTACTGCGGATAACTCTCCATCATCGAGAGTAAGGTTAAGGTGAAGATCCGGGCTGAAGCCCCGTTGTTCGAGTGCCTCGCGAACAGAGGCTAATCGTGGCAAAGCCTCCTCCGCGGTCTCCGAAAAAGGGAGGTTCATGCGTGTCAGAACATCTTTAAGCATCTCGAAGCCATCATTGAGCGCGCCCGCAATCAAGAGATTCACAGCTGCATCGAGGGCCAATTCATCTCGTTTCCAACCGTCGGTCTTTGCACACGCCTCTTTCAGAATTTTTGCCGCCTGAGCACTGCGGCCACTGTTGACGAGGGCTGCGGCCAGGGCAGACAGAATCTCTAATTCCTGTGCCACCGCCCCCTCTGAGGCTGGGATCGTGACGCTTTGCCTGTGAAGGTCCAGTGCCTGACCGTAAAATCCGGCGGCATGTTCGAAGGCCAATTTTCCGCTGGCTCGGTCTGCAGACTCCATGGTGTACAACTTAGCCCGTTCTAAATCCCCTGCTTCTACGAAATGGTCTACCAGGGACTCTGGTTGGTCCGAGCTGCGTCGCTCAAGACACAGGGCCAGATCTAAATTAATTTGGCCTACAGCATCTGACTGCATGGTGCTGAGAACGCCTTGTCGTATCCGGTCATGGTAGATTTCGAGGGATTCGACATCGTGTCCAAAGACCACCCGGAGAAGGCTCTGTGCTTTCAACTCTCCAATGGCTTTTTCACCGCCCGTTCCAGCGCTGGCGACTTCCAAAGCCACGGGTCGCATCACGGGTCGGCCTGCCACCGCCAGGACTTGCAAAAGTCTCAATGCTGAATCGCTGAGATAATGAAGTCGGTTCTTCACCAAGGATTCAATACTCATGGAGCCGGTTCGGAAATTTTTTTGGACGCCGCTCGAAATGGATTGTTCGCTGACATGGCGAGCAATGGACTCAATTAAGAAAGGGCTGCCACGTCCCTCGGTTACAATCTGATCTAAATGGCGTTCGCTGGGGTCTATATCCCTCAAGAGATACCGAGCCAGGGCTCTAGCCTGCTCATCTTCCAAGGGCCCAACCTCAATTTCCCGTCCGATAAAATCAGGATCTTCTCGGGCGATCATGAAGCGGAGTGGCCGCACAAAAGCACTTCGATTGAGTTCTTCTGTATGAAAGCTGCACACCATCATGATCGAGGGAGCTTCAGGGAGTCTGAAAATTTCAGACATGAGATTTACACTGTCTTCATCTCCCCAATGTACATCATCGATATGAATCAGAAGTAACCAACGATGGGCCAGACGATGAAAGATGTGTCGGGCGGCTTCAAAAGCCACCGCCTGAGTATACGCGGCATCGCCCTGATTTTTCTCGTCCAAGGTCGCATCTGCAATGGCCGGCACGTGCAGAAGAACCGGGAAAATATGAGTGAGTGCAGAAATGCCGTAGGGAATTAAGCCTTCCACCTCAGCGCGGCTCAAACGGACCAGATGTCGAGTCAAGTCGTCAAAAACCCGATCGAATGCTTTGAAGGGTACATTTTCACGTTCGTAGCATCGACCATTTAGAATCAAGATGTCTGAGCGTCGCTTCAGTGGGTTGATGAAGAAACGCAAAAGCGCACTCTTTCCCATTCCGGACAGTCCGTGCAGGCTACACAAGACCGTCTTCCCTTTTCTCAATGCCCCAAGTGCACTCACCAAGGACCCGATATGAGATTCCCGTCCGATGAGTCTTGGCATCACCGACAGCGACGAGCTCGATTGGTGAATACTCATACTGTCTTCGAGTTCAACACCGAGGGTGTGAAGAATCTCATCTTCGGGTGTCCGATCTTGCGGTCGCATTCGGAGGAGTCCGATGCAGAGTTCATCAAGGTCAGGTGCCACTTTGTCGACCACACTACTCGGGGCAGGTCCATTCTTGGTTCTTTTTTCAATCGCTACTTGAAGAGGCTTGCCCTGAAAGGGCAGTTGGCCTGTCAGTGACTGATACAGGATGACGCCCACGCTGTACCAATCGCTCGCGGGTACAGGGTCACTGCCATCGGTTTGTTCTGGGGCCATATACTCGAGGGTTCCACTGAAACCTCTGATGTCTCGAAGATCGATCTGATCCACTCGGGTTGCCAACCCAAAGTCGAGAATCAGCACACGTCCGGTCCGGTCAACCATGATATTTGAAGGTTTCAGGTCCCGGTGAAGGTGGCCATGGGCATGCAGTGCTGACACGCCATGTGCCAACTGCTCAAAGGCACTGCGTAATCGAAGGACATCAGTCTCCCGTTTCCCTGTCTGCTCATTAAGCGGTCGAATCCAATCGAGGATTTCAATGCCGTCCACATACTCCATCGTCAGAAACCACGTGTTTGCGTCATTGTGGAGGCCGTGTAGTTTTACGAGGTTTGAATGGCTGACCTCCGCGAGACCGCGAAACTCATTTTTGAGTCTCAGGATGCCATAGGGACTGTTTTGATGCAGTGTCTTGAGGGCAACATCCACTCCCTGTTTGCGATCGTGCGCCAGATACACAACACCGGTGCCGCCTGCACCGATTCTCCGGATGATTTGGAACCGTTCTGTTCCTTGAAATTGCTCAGTCACCGCTTGCCATTACACGCATTCAATTGATCCCGCCACGCATCAGAGTTTTGGAGCGCCTGGTCCGCCTACCACGAGACGAGGTCACCAAAGGTAAATGAGGAGGGTTACCCACTCACTAAAGCGCGTTTCTGAGAGGGATACAATGCCTTCATCTTCAGACGGACGGGCCTTCTCAGAGAAAAGAAGAGCTATCTAGGCATTGATTGGGGCTCTGGGATGCCTGTGCGAAGGCACGTTTTAGCGGGCGCGATAGGTGATTCGACCGCGCGTCAGATCGTAGGGAGACAACTCTACGGTCACCTTATCGCCGGGTAAAATACGGATAAAAAATTTCCGCATTTTTCCGGATACATGGGCCAACACTTTGTGACCATTTTCGAGTTCGACCCGAAACATGGCATTGGGCAGTGGCTCAACCACTGTGCCTTCTACGACGATTCCTTCTTCTTTGGCCACATCGGGCTCCTTCTAGGGTTCACGCGGGGGCAGTGTAACCATGGGGCCTCCGATTACAAGGGTTTTTCGTTGATACGGCGTCCCAAGATGCGCTTCGAGGGGGGTAAACCGACGAGCGGATGGACTGGCATCAGTCGAATGCGGACAGTCCAGTCAGCGCACGACCAATGGCGAGTGTGTGAACTTCGTGTGTGCCTTCGTAGGTGTACACGCTCTCCAGATTGGCAGCGTGACGCATGATGGGATACTCAGCCATCACGCCATTTCCGCCCAGAATACTTCGGCTCAGACGGGCGATGTCCAAGGCCAACCCCACATTCTCACGTTTGGCCAAGCTCACCTGAATTGGGCTTAATTTTCCAGCATCTTTCCGGTCGGCAAGGTGTTTGGACAGCAGATGTCCGTTGACGATCCGTGCACCCATGTCCACGATTTTCTGCTGCGTGAGCTGAAAGCCTGCGATGGGTTTGTTGAATTGAACACGGTCTTGGGCGTAATGGAGTGCGCTTTCGAAACAGCACAAAGCTGCCCCCAAAGCGCCCCATGAAATCCCGTATCTGGCTTGCGTCAGGCAGCTCAATGGCCCTTTGAGTCCAGACACATTGGGGAGCATATTTTCTTCGGGTACGAAGCAGTCTTCCAGGACAATTTCTCCGGTCCACGATGCTCGAAGGCTCATCTTATCCTTCATCTTGGGTGTGTGGAATCCATCGAACTCTCGTTCTACGAGAAATCCCCGAATGCTTTTTGCGTGTCCGTCATCGACTTTTGCCCAAACGATTGCGACGCCAGCAATCGGCGCATTCGTAATCCACATTTTCGCCCCATTTAGGATGTAGCCTCCGTCCACTTTCTTGGCGCGTGTCTGCATCGAACCTGGATCACTTCCACTGTCCGGCTCGGTGAGTCCGAAGCAGCCAATGAGATCACCACTCGCCATTCTGGGTAGAAAACGCTCTTTCTGCTCTTCCGTGCCGAAGGCATAAATTGGATACATGCACAGGGCGCCCTGCACGCTGACGAAGCTCCGAAGGCCACTGTCGACATACTCGAGTTCTCGCATGATGAGTCCGTAGGCCGTGGAGTCCATTCCTGCGCATCCATATCCGTGAAGATTGGCACCGAGCACGCCGAGTTCTCCGAGACCAGGAATGAGCTCGTTTGGGAACACTTCGTCCAAGTACCATTGAGCGACACCTGGTCCGAACTCCTGTCGAGAAAAGCGTCGAACACTGTCGCGGACGAGGCATTGCTCTTCTGTCCAAAGATCTTCGATGGCAAATAGATCGAGTAATGGGGTGGCCTTCATGACATTTTCTCCAAGTGTTCTTTCACTTCCGTGGTCACCATGAATTGGTGAGCTGCATACAATCTCTCGCCTTCGGCTTTCGATGCGGTCTTCGGTGACCCCGTGTACGCTGCTGAAGCGCCGGCCGCAAGGAAAGTTGTTTGTCCCGCATTGATCGCCTGACTCAGACTGATCGGGACTTCGGGTAAATCATTGACCGCATCATGATTGAATAAATCGGGCCTCGCTGCGAGGATGAGAGACCCTTCGTATTCACCTGCATGGCAGGCCCCGCTCATAAATTCTGCCCCCAAGGAACGTCCCCATCGTCTGCTGACCACTTTGGGAAGACTGATCGACCCCTCGCCATGGAGGCGCTCGACTTCGTCATGAGCCCGTTGAAGTGCCGAGAGTTGCCCGGGCTCTAAGTGATGATTAATGAGGCACACATGGGCGAAGCCGTCGCTGAGAAACTGACCGCACCCGGCAACGATGAACGCGACGAGCGTATCCTCCGGAATGCTGATGGCGCCCGCAAACCCCTCTGCAAAGTCGGTCACACCGTAGGGTAAATTGGGGGCAACCACCGCACCGATGCCCTCCTGGCGCAGACCCTCGGCCGCCCTGACGGCATTTTCTTCCGACAAGATGATGTCCGTTGCGAGGGGCAAATGTGGGCCGTGGGGTTCGGTGCTTCCCACCGGCCACAGCACGACAGGTGCATCTTCGTTCCGCAGATAGGTGGTTAAATGATGCGTTGAAAACTCTGCAAGATAGATTGGAGGCTGATTAGTCATGCGGCAAACTCTTCTTGTCGACCTTGCCTCGATCATTCCTTGGCAAAGCATCTACGAATTCAATCTCTCTGGGATATTTGTGTTTCGCCAGATGAGTACGAACATGGTCTTGCAGTGCGGCTGCCAATTCAGGCGTCCCAGGCTCTCTGACTTCAACGAACGCTTTTGTGGACATCAAACCATCCCGTTGGATGCCGATGACAGCCGCTTCCACAACAGAGGAATGCGTGGATAAAGTGTGTTCGATTTCAAGAGGGCTGACCCATTGTCCAGAGACCTTTAACAAGTCATCCGCTCTTCCGGAAAACCAATAGTAGCCCGCGTCATCTCTACGGAATAGGTCACCTGAGCGGCACCAGTGGCCATGAAAAGTTGCCCAAGACTTTTGTCGATCAAGCCAATATCCAGTGGCTACACTGTCCCCTTTGACCCATAAAACTCCGGTCTCTCCATCGGCGACCTCATCGGCGCCCGGACCACCTGCATCAGCCTTCAAGATTTTGAGCTCATAACCCTCCACCGGGCGACCCAGAGAACCAGGGCGGACATCGTTCGGTCGATTTGTTAGATAGATATGAAACATCTCTGCACTACCGATTCCGTCGTAGACAGGCGTATCATAGCGTTCCATCCATCGATCGAGTAGCGCCGGTGGGAGTGCTTCGCCCGCACTCAGCGAAAAGCGTAGACTTGTCAGGTCGATAGGGGATTCGGGGGTGTCCGCTTCTAAGAGTCTCGCCATCAAGGTTGGCACATTTGTGAGGGCCGTGGCGCCATAATATTGCACGGCCCAGGCAATTCGTTCGGCGGTGGGCTTTTCGCTGAACAGTCCCACGGATGCGCCTACACTGAATGGAAACATTAAATTTGTCCCCGTCGCGTAGCCAAAGAAGAGTCGAGGCACACTGATGCAAATATCCGTGGATTGATAACCAATGGTTTGCTTTGCGTAAACTTCGGTATTGAAGGCAAAATCTTGGTGGCAATGCATGGCTGCTTTCGGTCGTCCTGTACTGCCACTCGTAAAGAGCCAAATTGCGGGTGAGTCTCGATGAGTAGGGGGTGGGTTCGGGGTTTCCTGAACATCCATAAGTGCAGTGGATAAGCATCGACTGTCGCTTAAAATGTCCTCTGGATCTTCGGTTGTTTGAGCATTCGGTGTGACCCAGACATGCATGGAACGCGGTGTCGAACCCCAGTATTCGTCGAGGCGAGTCGCCACCTCGCTCGTGGTGATCAGAACCGTCGGGCGTACATATTCAATGACAGAGTCGAGGTCTTCGGCCTTTGACAGTGGATTCCCCATGGTGACAACCGCTCCCGCTTTGAGCGCTCCAAAAAAGGCCCAGGCAAACGGGGGGATATCTGGAAGAACG
>Ga0160423_10003800_pt1 | contig 12522 bp, 10 predicted proteins | sample CRUFie14St8metaG_FD_108191 | JGI IMG/M metagenome (GOLD analysis project Ga0160423, IMG submission 108191) | Marine microbial communities from the Costa Rica Dome - CRUD Field 142mm St8 metaG | ecosystem: Environmental > Aquatic > Marine > Oceanic > Photic zone | place: Costa Rica: the Eastern... | reverse complement strand
GCTTGAAGCGATGTTGGTCGTTGACGAACCCCCGATGTCCTCTGTCTTCCACATCGATGTTGAGATGGTTTCAGCGCCAGCCAGTGGCTCTGTTGGTGCACCGGCTTGGGCAACACGTCCAGCCACGGTTGATGCGAACGATTGGGTTCGGCTGCAGGCTGCCTTGTTTCCCGACCGAATTTCAGTGTCCCTTTGCGACTGCGATCTTGACCTCTTGGACGTGACCTTCCAACCCTCTTCGGGCTTTGACAGCGCGGACATACCGCCGTCTTGGGGTGTTGATGGCGCCACAGGTCTGACGCCTTACGGCGACGCCGTGATGTTTGGTGGTATCATGTTGGGAGTGGCGGCAACGGCAACCGAGGTTCGTCGAAAAGCAAAGGCGGCGGAGCTTGCTCAACAATACGCGGCCCCGAGCGCGCCGTCGTGGGATTGATCAGTCCTTCTTTTTCTTTTTGAGTTCCTTGTCGACGGCTTCCGCAGCATCGGCGTCGGACATCTTCGCTGCTTTGGCAGCGGTTTCAATTGACTTCGCTTCATCAGGCGTGATTTCCCCATCAGCGGCCGCTGATTTGATGGCCGCTTTGACGTTGAGGTTGGCCGCCTCTTCATCGCTGATGCCCAGCGCTTCTTGGAAGGATTTGAGCTCTTGGAGTTCTTCTTTGGTGATGACCCCGTCTTCCCACGCTGATTCGTAGGCTTGCACGAGAAATTCCTTGTAGGCATCTTGATTGAGAAGCACGTCCCGAATCAATCCGGTGTCCACACCGGTGTCGTTGTTGACCATGTCGAGGAGGGCGATGGACCTGCGGACTTCCTTCACGCCCATGTCCTTGAGACCGTGGCCAGCCCAAACGGCACCAGCAGCGACGACGGCTGCGGCGAACCAGCGCATGATGTCAGGGTCAACAAGTGTCCCGGGTTCAACAAGATGGAAAACGCCGAGGACGACCATCGCAGCACCGCACATCACTTCGACCCAATCGTTTAGGTCCGGTTCGTCATCAAACACGGAAAGACGTTCCTCAACCATAGCGTCTCTATCGTCGCTCATGGAAGGAGGATGACGGGGAGGGACTTGTATAGATGTCGGCAGGGTACAGCGGGCGTTGTCCTTTTGAACCGCTGCCGAATATGCTGAGGTATGGAGGAGGACAATCGGGCCATTGATTCGCTTGATTTACCTCAAAAATTCAAGACGTTTCTCGCCAATACGTGGAACATTCATCGGCTCCACCCTCCCCAAGCCGAGGCTGTCCCTTCGATTTTATCAGGCGACAACAGTTTGGTCGCTATACCGACTGCATCTGGTAAGTCACTTCTTGCCTACATGGGCATTATCAAGCGCTTATCGGAGGGCCACAACCGCTCAAAGGCCATCTACATCGTACCTTTGAAAGCCCTGGCCATGGAAAAATACGAGGAATTGAGAGAAATCGCTACGGCTCTTGGCTACACGGTTGGGCTGGGTATCGGCGACGCCACGGCGGAAGCCAAGAACATTGATGAGTGCAACATTTTGGTATGCACTTCTGAAAAATTGGATTCCTTGTTGCGCCATCGCTCAGAACTCGTCGCGGATGTCTGCTGCGTGGTCGCTGATGAATTTCATCTGTTGAACGACGGCTCGCGAGGGCCAACGCTTGAGATTAATTTGACACGGCTGCGCCACATCAAACCCGATGCACAACTGATCGCCTTGTCCGCCACCGTGGGAAACTCACCGGATCTGGCAAAGTGGCTTGACGCCACGTTGATTCAGTCAGAATGGAGGCCTGTTGCCCTTGAATACGCAACGTTCCATGATTTTCATGTTGAACCGAGGAAACTGCAATCTCCTGATGAGGGAAAAGATGGTGGGGCGTTGATGCCGCCTCGCGATTTGGAAGGCATCAAGAGTCACCCTGTTTGGAGCGTCGTTGACGATGGCATGAACGAAGATGCGCAGGTGCTGATGTTTGTTGGCACCCGACGAGGGGCCCAGTCTGAAGCGAAGAACCTCGCAAAGAGGGTAAGAAAGCGCCTTGAAAAAGAAGACCCCAAACGCTTGGAAGCGTTGGCGGCGTTGTCAAAAACCTTGACCGGGCGGAGCCAGTCAAACCTTGCTGAACAACTCGCCTCCTGCATTTCATCGGGGGTTGGGTTTCACCATGCAGGTTTGACAAACGCACAGCGAAAGGATGTTGAAGCGGCGTTCAAATCAGGTCTTTTGGTGGCGTTGACAGCCACACCGACCCTTGCCGCAGGCGTCAACTTACCAGCGCGTCGTGTTCTTGTTCGAGACCTCAAGCGTTGGGACGACGGGATGAGTCGCCCTCTCCCGGTCATGGAAGTGCGTCAGATGCTGGGTCGCGCAGGTCGCCCGAAGTACGACACGAAGGGCGAGGCTTGGGTGTATTGCAAAGGCACCGATGGATGGGAGGTGGCCGATGCCGTATCGGACAGGTATTTCTTTGGCCCAATCGAAGACATCTCCTCGAAATTGGCATCAGAGCCGGCCTTGCGGATGCACGTTCTTGCGAGCATTGCGACGGGGGGACTGGTGCACAAAGGCGCCATTGAGCATTTCTTTTCTTCTACATTTTTGGGTTCATCAATGCCACCTTCTCAACTAAGGGAGCGATTGACTTCCATGTTGGATTGGTTGGTAGAGGAACGTTTTGTCCGTAAATGCGGCCTTGATGAGCATTTCACGCCGCACTGGATGGACCAGGACATCGACGAGCAGGAAGCTTGGGACGATACGGTTCCCAGGTGGGCCAACACGGCCCATCAAACCGATGGCGTATCATGGGAGCCAAAGAGCAGGCCCTCACCTTTGCCTCGCCGTACCAGCGCCCATGCAGAACCCGCCGTTGGTTTTTCCAAAGCCACGTCCCTCAGGCAAACCGGCGGTTGGGCTGAACCCGTGGCCCAAGACGCCGCTAGCATGCGGTACGAGGCCACGGCGATGGGTGAGCGCGTCACCCAACTCTACCTTGATCCGTTGTCGGCCTCCATTCTTCGACGTGGCCTCAGAAGGGCTGTGCGTCGTGCTGTACGCCTCGATGCCCCGGTCTCTGATTTTGGTTTTCTTCACCTCGCTGTTGCCACACCTGATTTTGTTTCGCTGTGGGCGAAATCCGCAGATTTTGAAACAAATTCCAAGACCTGGCTCAAGGCCAACGCCACGGAAGACGAACTTCTCATCGAACCGGGTTATGCGGAGGCCATGTTGAGCGACATCAAATCAGCATGGATGGTTGAGGAGTGGACGGAAGAGACGACACTGCGCCAACTGGAGAAGGAATTGGACGTTCTCCCCGGCGATGTCCATCACCGTGTTGATTTGATGGGTTGGCTCCTGTCCGGTGCGCAACACGTCCTTCTCACGGACGACGTGTTTGCAGAGGAACACCTTCCCGTCGTTGCTGATTTGGTTCAGCGCCTCAGCGTCCTTCAGCAACGGGTCCGCCACGGGTGCAAGCCCGACCTGCTCCAACTTGTGAACATCCGCCATGTCGGACGCCAGCGAGCAAGAGAACTGGCAAGTTTGGGGATGAGGGAGCCCGGAGATGTCCTGAACATGTCTGCGAAAAACCGAACCGAAATCTTGGCAAAGCGGGGCTGGGGGCCTCTGCTGCTTGACAAGATCTTTGCAGAAATCGAGCGCGTTCTAAAACGACGTTCCGACTCATCACCGCGCGAAGAGAGAGACGATGACGCCCCTCTGGAGGGTGAAAGAACCTCGTATGATTGAAATGAAAAGGGCGCATGGGTGAAGGTGGTGGGCACCATGTCATTTCCCGTTGTCAACGCTGACATCAAAGCCGATGAGGCAGCAGAGGCCATCAAAAAGTTCCTCAAGAAAAGGCCGAATGCAAGATGGGTTCTCCTCGGCAATCATGCAGCGCAAAGCACGGAACAGCTCTGGGCTGCATGGACCAAAGCGGCCAGAAATGAATTGAGAGGCACCATGGTCGCTCGCAGTATCGATGCAGAATTCATTCGCTATCTTGCCGGGACGCATCACATTTCCGAGGCTTTTGCTCGCGCCGGGCTACAGAACGGTCAAACCTCTGCATGGATCGTTTGCTTACCCGAGGCCGAAGAAGTACAGGCCGAATCGGGCCATGCGCAACCGCAGCCTGTAATTCCGGCGAACTTTGAGAACCTTGCCGATACGCTTCTCAGCAACCTCGAATGGAGCCCTTCTGAAAGGGAAATGTTCTATTCTATAGAGGGTGCAAAACAACTTGGTATCGATGTTGAAAGTTGGGTGCCAGACCGGAGATTCGAATCGCTGGTGGCTCATGTTTTGATGGCGGACGACCAGAGCTCATCGCACCGTTGAGGGGAGCATTCAAAGCCCTCTTCGTTCTGCAAGACCCATGGTCATGGCGGCGAAGCAAAACGACAACTTTCACTCAGCGGAAGGTCGCTACCTCAATCAGGAAAAAGTTCGAAAGGCCCTTGATGAGGCGAGCTCTTTCGGTGCATCGTATGCGGAGGTACGCTTGGTGGCGCTGACCGAATCCACCGTAGCCATGCGCGACGGCGCCCTGGAAAGAGCCATCCCAGGCCAGGAACTCGGCATGACGCTCCGCGTGTTAGCGGATGGGGCGTGGGGTGTGCACTCAACCACCGATATCGCTTCACTTAGCGAACAAATTCAATCCACCACACGACTCGCCAAAGCCGTCGCAAAAAGACGAACGTCGGGGGAATCGCCCAAGGGGTTGGCCGAAGTCCCCGTCATCCAAGACGAAGTTCACTGGCGTCCTCAGTTTGACGTTCGTCATACCGAGCTCGATGAGAAAATTTCACTCATGAACGAGTTGTACAGCGGTGCAACAGGCCACGAGGATGTCGTTTCGGTGCGGACAGGATGGCGAGACGAACACATCCATACCGAACTCCTCACCACCGAAGGCATGGACCGGGTTTGGTCTTTCCAGCGGTCCCTTGTTCACGGGATGGTGACGGCTCGTCGGAGCGGTGATGTTGTCTCCTACCGAACAAGGCACGGCGGTCAGGGCGGTCTTGAGGTCATCAAGGGTTGCGATTTGGTCGAACTCGGTGAATCTGCCCAGGTTGCTGCATTGAGGTTGCTCACTGCGGAACGGGCTCCATCTGGAAAGCTGCCACTCATCGCCGACAAAGACCTGACGGGCGTCTACATTCACGAGGCGCTTGGGCACCCGTGCGAGGCCGACCTTGTCGCAGCGGGAGATTCGTGTCTTGATGGAAAACTGGGGCAAAAGATCGGCAGTGACATCGTCACGGTGGTTGATGACCCGACCATCATGGAAGGCTACGGCTCCTATCCAGTGGATGATGAGGGCGTAAACACACGGGAGAAGGTGTTGATTCGCAACGGTGTCTTGACCGAATACCTGAATCACCGAGAAACCGCTCATCATTTTGGAATTGAGCCAAACGGAGGTGCTCGGGCACAAGACGGGCTCCATCACCCGCTCGTTCGAATGAGCAACACCATCATCCAAGGTGGTACACACAGGGACATCGACGAACTCATGGAAGACATCCAATACGGTGTTTATGCTTGCGGCACAAGAGGCGGACAGGTCGACACCGGTCGCGGCTCGTTCCAATTCGCTGCCCAGGAAGCATGGTTGATAGAAAACGGCGAACTCACGCGACCGCTGCGTGATGTCAGCGTCAGCGGCCTTACGCTTGAGATTCTTAACAACGTGAACGGTTTGACCCGCGATGCCTCCCTGGCTTCACCGGGTTTCTGCGGAAAAGGCCAGACGGTCCCTGTCGGCGATGGTGGCCCGGTGATGCGAATCAGCGAAGCGTTGGTGGGATGATATGCTGCCAGATGGAGCCGTTGACCGTCTTCTGGACAGTGCCCAAACCATCGCTAAGGTTTGCCGCAGCAGCGGTGTGAAGCAATGGGACCTCATCGGTTTCCAATCTTACGGACATCAACTGGACATAGAAGCCGGAAAAATTTCGATGGCCGCTGGCGGTGGCGAAGGGGGGTTCGGTGTTCGTGTGGTCGACGATGGGCGTTTTGGTTTCGCCCATCTCGTGGACGCTTCTGCAGCTGAAAAAGCGGTTCAGCAAGCGGTGGCGATCGCGAAGAAATCGCCCTCGGTCTCAGGATTTGTGCTCCCGTCTGAGCAACCAGCTGAGGATGTATCGGGCAGGATGGACAAACACATCCTTGACATTGGCCCGGAGGACCTGCTTGAGCAGGCGGATACTGTTCTTTCCCACGTGCGGTCAACCGATGAACGGGCGGTCGTCACCGGGGGCGGTGTTGGGGTTTCTGCCACAGCGAGCTGTTTGATGAACAGCGAAGGCATCCTTTCCTCTGGCATCACCACTTCTCACGGTATTGGCGTTCAAGTTTCGATCGACGTCGACGGTCAACTCACCAGTTCTTGGCAAGGTCAAAGCAGCCGTTCTCTTCTCCCGGCTGTTCCGGAATGTGTTTCGAGAGCCGTTCACTGGGCGCAAGTAACTCAAAACCCACTCAATGTTGAGAGCTCGGCCGTTGAAACCCCAGTGTTGTTGACAAGCGAAGGTTTCTCCCCGCTTTTCTCCATGGTGGTGCCCCCAGCGATGACCGGTGAAAAAATGGTTCGAAAAGAGTCGTTTTGGTCGGAGAGCATGGGCAAAGAAGTTCTCAACCCCTCATTGTCGCTTCACGATGACGGCCTCCTGAACGGTGGCATGTCGTCAGGGTCGAGGGATGCCGAAGGCGTCCCGAGGCGGCGCCAAACGTTGGTGGAAAACGGGACGCTGAGCAACATGCTCTGGTCCACAAGAGATGCAGCTCAACAAGTTGCTGAGGGCCGCATAGAAGATGCCAGCTCAACCGGATCGGCTTCATCAGGAGGTCACCAATCACCTCCCTCGACGGGTTGCACTGAACTGTTCCTCACCTCATCACAACCTTCCATGACCATGGAACAATTGCTCGAAACGATGGGAGACGGTTATATTGTCAACAGCGTGATGGGCGCCCACACCGCCAACCCTAGCAGCGGTGATTTTTCGGTTACTACCAGCGCCATCTTGAAGGTTGAGAACGGCGAAATCATCGGCGCCCTCAAGCAAGCCGGCCTCTCAGGCAACCTCGCAAAATCGCTCAAAGAAAAGGTCATCTTAGGCGATGACGTTCGGCGGCAAGGGTCGTATTCCTCCGGTAGCATGCACCTGCCCGATGTCTTGTTGATGGACGGTTTGCGGGTCAACCCGGCTTGATGACGCCAACAAGCCTAACGGGATTCTTTATCACCCGTCGTCGTCAGTGGTATGTTCCATGGAGGTCAAGGGAGTGTCCAATCTAAACCAACCCGCACGAAAGCCCGCCGCCTGTTCTCCGTACAGGCTCAACAGAACAACGCCTGACGGAGGATTGCGAGATGTCAACTGAAAAGTACGCTGATTATGTTCAGGCCGTTCTCAAAGAGTGCCCGGATGCGGATGAAGGCGAGATTGCCGAGGCCTTTGCGAAGTACGAAAACGAATTCTACATTCCACCTCAGGACGCCATGCGCTCCGTGTTGAGGCGTTTTCAAAGCGGCACCTCTCCAGCCACGACGGGCGGTTCCACTGCAACTCGGCAGGTCAAGAAAGTTGCAGGTTTAAGCGAGCTGTCGGCAACCGACCGAGATGTGGAAATTGAGGTCGCTATCGTCACTCACAACGTTCGAGATCAACTCATCCGGGGTGAGGAAAAACAGATCGCCTTTGGCATGCTCGAAGACAACCCGTGGGAGGAAAACGGTCAACGCACCCGCTGGGACTACAAAGACTGGGGCCCTCATGCGAACCTCGCTGCGGGGAGCATCGTGCGAATAGAGGGTGCGAGTGTCAACGAATACAACGGCAAAATGTCGCTGAACATCAACCAGTCCGCTCGAGTGGTTGTCCTCAAGGAGGGCGTCGCCACCCCAGTCGCCTCAAACGATCCCATCGATATCAGCGCCATACCCAAGGAAGGTTACATTTGCGTTGTTGGACGTGTCCTTGCCAGCCGGCCCGATGTAATTCATCGCAAGGACGGTTCTGGCTCCATCGACGTCGTTCGCGGCAGGCTTGCAGACGACACGGGCACCATTGGTTTTCTTTCGTGGGAACCCTTTGACCATGAGGTGGGCACGCTGTTGAAAATTGATGGAGCACAGGTGAAGAGTTTCCGAGACACACCCGAACTCAACTTCGGTCGAACCACGCGAATCGAGGTCTACCACGATGCCAATTTTGCAGACCTTGATACCCTCAACGAGAAGAGCCTGACCAGTGTGAGCGCCCTTCGGGACGGCTCAAGAGATGTCGATGCGGTGGTGCAAATTACGGAAATCGCCAAACGCACCTTCAATCGAGACGGCGAAGAGAAATTCCTTTGGTCTGGACAGATAGCTGACCCTACTGGAAGGTGTCGCATCAGTCTTTGGGATGACCTTCCATTCAAGGAAACGGATTTGCCCGTGACCGTCCAAATCAAAGGCGCTCGAGTCCGGGCTTGGCAGGGTATACCTGACATCACCGTGGACAATGCTGAGCAAATGACCGTCCTTGAGGCTCCGCCCTGGGATGCAGGCATGGACCTCACCAATCATGCCGTCGAGGTTGACTTGGCCGAGGTGGTGGCTGGCCCCAGTCGGGTTGGCCTGAAAACAAGCGGCATGTTGGTGAGCGTAAGAGAGGATTCAGGCTTTATCATGCGGTGCACCGAATGCCGCCGAGTTCTTCGAGACGGCATCTGCTCCGATTGCGGTCCCAACGCTGGTGCTGAGGACATTCGTATGCGCCTTGTCGTGGACCTTGACGGCGCAACGGCTGCCGTTTTGGTGAACAAAGAGGCCACGCTCGCCACCCTCGACCTCGATGTTGATGCCATGCGGTCGAAGATCGACGAAATTGGCGAGCAAGGTTTCGTTCAGCACGTTCGCGATCAAATGCTGGGACGGCACCTCACCGTCACAGGACGTTCCATTGTTGATGAGCAGGGAGCGATGATTCTTGCAGACGGTTGCTCAATGGAGGTCCATGATCCTCAAATGCGGGCGAGTGAACTCAGAGCGCAGTGGGGGTGGGGTTGATGGAGCGGGCCAGAATCTCTCGCCAACCGGCTCATCTTCTCTTGGCGTCAGAGTTTGGTAGCGCAACCCTCAACGAGAAAGGCTCAGGCGAGTACGACCCGTCCTTTGTCATCACGAAACTGGGTGCAAAAGTCAACCGTATTGTCGCAGCCGGTCTTTTGGAGCGGTTGGAACAGCGAGAAACCTCCGGAGGTTCTTCGCTCTACCAGGGTCAACTCAGGGACCCGACGGGCTTGCATTACTTTTCAATCGGGGAGTACAACTCCGAGATGATGCAGGAGCTTGCGCATCAATGGTCTGAACGCTTGGACGATGGTGAGCCACTTCTGGTGATGATGACCTCGAAAACACGATGGTATCAAACCGATGAGGGTGCGGTTTATACCTCACTCCGCCCCGAGGAAGCCTGCGTGGTCAATCGCGAGGTCTACGCAAATTGGTTGCTTGACGCTTGCGAGGCGACCATGGAGCGAATGAACCGTTTCGCTTCTTCCATGGAAGTTGAGCCGACCTTGGACGCCTACGCTCGTGCCGGTCTACCGGCGAGTTTGCTTGCCGCGAAGAACCACTACGGGGAGGTCGACCTTGAACCGTTCAAGTTGAACTTGATGCAGGCTTTGGACATCGCCGAGGGGCGGATTGAGGCAGCGACAACCCCGCCGCCGGTCATGCGCCTCAGCGATGAAGGTGCCGTGGAAGGAGGCGATGGCGGGCAAGACTTGGAGGCCTTTTTACTCAAGGCGGTCGGGCAGCGCGATCAGGGCGACGGTGTGACGCTCGACGCTCTGCTGAAAGTTGCGGTCTCAAACGGAGGTTTCGTTCGAGAGGTCGCTGAAGCAAAATTGGACGATATGCTGGATGCAGGAACGCTCGATGAGCCGAGATTTGGCTGGTTCAGAGTCGGTGCGACGAATTGATTCGCCTCCAACACATTCAAGTCCCGCTCCCGATGTGCGTCAATCAGGGGTCATACATGGCAGGAATCGATTTCTTTATTCGCCCAGCAACGGGAACATCAAGCGCAGATTGGGTTCGGATTGCAAACGCAGACATCAAGGTCAGAATGACGCGACGCCTTACCCGAACCGTCGTGCGCGGTCAGGAAGGCGATGACCTCCATGACGAAGGGTCAGAATCAACGTTGTACACGGTCCGAGGCGACCTCACGCTTGACGAATACAAGCGGATTGTAGCCATGTTCAGAACCGGCCAACCTTACATCCACGATCCGTTCGAAGAACGGGACGTCAAGGTTATTTTTTCCGTCATGGAATACGACAGCGCTAGCGAAGGGTTCCATTTTGAATTGCTTGAAGACGTCATTTGATGGAGGTTTTTGAATGCGAAAGCTGGAGGAAAAGCGAGAACTCCTCTATGTTATTCGCACGCTGGATGTGTTGATGTCCTCTGGAGTCGGCCTTGAGGCAGCGCTCCATACGATTGGTAAGGGCGGATACGGCATCATATCAGAGGATTTTTCATCGCTGATGAAACGGTTGCGTAAAGGAAACAGCGGCGGGCTTGATAAAGAATTGAAGTCTTTAACAAAAAAAGCGGAATCAGCAGGCTACAAACGGTTGTTGAACACGCTCTACACCAACGTCACGCAGAACACCGACCTTGTTGAAACCCTCAAGAAGCAGGGCACGCGGATGGAAGAAGAACGTTCAGAAGAGGTTGAAAAATACATACAAGAGTTGGCAGGTGTCCCTGAAACATTGCTTTCTATAGGCATGATTGGGCCCATCATCCTCTCCATCGTCGGGCTCGTGCCTCAATTAATGTCGGGAGACCTTGGCTCCTTTATGTCGCTACCAGATCCGGCGGTCATCAGCACCGTGGTCAACATTGGGTTGATTCTTACGCTGGTAGGCATGGCGCTGGTTGGGCTCAAAGCCCACACAAAAGATCCCGGTTTGTGAGGTGATGAAATGATATTCGGTCTTCTTGAGTCGTTCAACGAATCGCCTCTCCTGCTTTACCTTGGGGTGATTGCTGTTGCCTGCGTGGGCGGTGGAATACCGCCCATGCTGGAACGTCGCCGTCGCCGAGCGATTGAAAACCAACTCCCCACCTTTCTGGAGGCTCTGTCGGATTCCGTGGGGGCCGGTCGCGGGCTACAAGAAGCGATGATGGAACAGTCCGAATCAAATGATGGCCTCTTGGCCTCCTTGCTCTCAGCGACCTTGAAAGAAGCCCACGCATCATCCTTTGAGGCAAGCCTGTCCGCTTTTGCCGCAAAAACGCGCTCCAGTCAGGTTCAGCGTGTGATGATGTTGATCGAGACAGCGATTCAACAAGACTCGTCGCTCCGTGACATTTTGGCTGACTTGAGCAGAGATTACGAGCGCCTAAACGATTTGATGAACCAACGAGAAACGGAACTCTCGGGTCGTGGCATCCTTATCATCCTTTTTGTAAGCGTTGGCTTACCTGTGTTGATCGCCTTCATCGTCGGTCTGTTCGCCCCCGCTAGCAAGGGTTTCCAAATCACTGGATTTAATCAGACTTTCAGTCTGTTTTTCGCCGCAGCATCAGCCGTTGCCGTGGGCGTCTCTGGCCGCATGATGGGCCGTCTGAAAGACACGCTATGGTGGCTACCGTTGTGGATGGCGGTGTCCATGGGCCTCTATTTAGGGGCCGTCAAAGCAGTAGGAGGTTAAACAATGTCAGAACAAATACTAGAGCAATACGGGCGAGTCACGATTTACACTGAACCAAACCACCCTTCGCCAATTTACCACGTGGACGGCGACATCCAACCGAACCCGTACGGTGACTTGGCGGCTCTGTTCGAGGACGACGCGTTGGAAGAAGTGATGTACAACGGTGGGACGCAGTGCGTCAAAGTGGCCCACCGCAACCACGGTATGTGCCGAACAAACATATGGATCGACGACGAATCCGGGCTTCAAATTGCAAAGAACATCGCTTCCTACACCAATGTTCCTCTTGGCGATGGACCCGGCCTGGTACCTATTTTTGATGGACGTCTCCCGGACGGCTCCAGAGTAAACGGTACCATCCCCCCTGTCTCTCCGGACGGGCCAACGTTGACCATCCGCAAATTCAAGGAAGACCCGCTGACGATGATCGATCTGGTTAATTTCGGCACGGTCAATTCACGCCTAGCAGCGATGATGTGGGTCTGGATTGAGGGTCTGGACAGCCGACCGGCGAACTTCGTCATCGCTGGAGGCACAGGTTCTGGAAAGACAACCACGCTGAACTGCCTTGGCATGTACATCCCTTGGTCGCGACGGCTCTTGACCGTAGAAGACACCGCTGAATTGCAAGTGTATCACGACCATTGGCTGCGCATGGAAACCCGCAGAGAGCGCCCCGATGGGACGCCAGAGGTCGACATGAACGATTGCCTGAAATCAAGCCTTCGAATGCGACCGGATCGCATCATTGTTGGAGAAGTTCGCGGCCCTGAGTGCGCCACTCTCTTGACGGC
>Ga0160423_10003799_pt1 | contig 12526 bp, 15 predicted proteins | sample CRUFie14St8metaG_FD_108191 | JGI IMG/M metagenome (GOLD analysis project Ga0160423, IMG submission 108191) | Marine microbial communities from the Costa Rica Dome - CRUD Field 142mm St8 metaG | ecosystem: Environmental > Aquatic > Marine > Oceanic > Photic zone | place: Costa Rica: the Eastern... | reverse complement strand
TCTAAAGTCTTGATAAAATGTTCCAAAACTTTAACTGTGTTTATGTTACCTTTATCACTAACCATAAGTCTAGGACCATCTCGCTTTGTTTTGCTACCAATGGCACGTTCTGCAGTTAGTTTTGTAATTTTTTGGTTATGTACAGAGTGTTCGATCACACGTAAGAACTTTGGTATGACTCCACCTGCACGTTCTATTTGAATCTGATCGCCTAGACCTAAATTGTGTTCTTCAATTATACCGATATTGTGAAGAGTTACTCTTGAAAGTTTTGCATCATCTAAAACTACGGGTTCAATGATACCTGTCGGATTTACTGTGCCTGTACGTCCGATAGTCCATTCAACTCCAAGCAGAGTTGTGACAGCAGTTTCAGCTTCACGTTCTTTGAGTGCCACCGCAAACTTTGGATACTTAGATGTCCAACCTAGCTGTTGTTCCTGTGTTGCAGAATCCGTACGATAGACAATACCATCTTGTGGGTAGTCCCATGCATCATCGTCAAACACTGTGTAGAATCCCATGAGTTTTACTACTTGCATTCTAGCTGTGTAATTCATACGAACACCAAGCCAGTCGTGTGCAATAAATTTAATGTTACGTTGCGCGAACTCAACTGGACTATCTAAACCTAGTGCGCCTGACACATAGTTGCGGTAGTTTTCAACATCGTTTTCTGTAACACACTCACCATTAATTACTACCTCATCAAACTCCGTGCTAATCTCTGTAGGTGCGCCGATCAAGAATCCAGCAAGATGTGATACATCTGTACCTAATTCACCATTACCACGAGTCAGTGCCATTTTAAGCTTACCACTCTTGTAAATGAGGGAGAGGTTAGCACCGTCAATTTTAGGAAGTTTTACTGTCATGAAATTGTCAATCTCATCTTCGTCATACACTTTGCGAAGTGAGTACAGCTTGTATGGGTGAGAAACTTTACCAGCAGCACCGCCTACCCGTGTTGTAGGGGAGTCGTGATCTCTCCAACCTTGCGCTATTTCAATAGCTTCAAGTCTGTCGTAAAGCTGATCGTATTCACTGTCTGTTATTGTGGGAGCAGACAGGTCATAGTAAGCTTTGTTGTGCTTTTGGATAAGTTGTTTGAGTTCTTTGTAATTCATATAAAGATAATATAAGAAAATTAAGCATTAAGGAAGAGTTAATCGATATCTTTTTAGTTTATCTCTAGATAATAATATAAATTGTCTTACGTTGTTTATATTACAAGGAATATCTAAAAAATTGCATAGCTTTAAGTATTCATCAATGAAAATATTAAAATCTATATTCATGAATTTTTCTATATTTAAATTGTGTACGTTATTCTGTTTTATCTCATTAATAAGTAATTCATGGTGTTTTCTAAATGTCGTATCATTACCATATAATTTTGTTATATTTTTTATAGACCCTACGATTCTTACTATTTTGCAAGAAAGTTCAGAATGTAAATTCATATCGTGTGTTTTGAGAATAAGAGTTTTATTTTTTTCATAAACTTTTAGTATATCCTTTTGTGTAGATTTTTCTAAAAGTTTATGTGATAAATGTGCTGTTGTTAAATGATTTTCTTTAAACCATGTATATGTTTTGTTTTCATCTTGATCATAGATATCAAAACCCTCAGTCAGCCTAGGCCACTCTAAAGGTCCTAAGTCCTCTTCGCATCCAGAAAATTCTTTTCTCCACACGAATTTTTTATCACTTCCTGCTATAGATCTATAAACAAGACTCCCAAAAAATCCCTCTCTTGCTTGTATAACTAAAAAATTATTGGGAACCTTATTTATAATATTATTTAGTTTTAGTTTCATCATGAGGTAGACTACCGTCAGCCATATGTCCTATGTCTCTTCTACGTTTATCTAACCAACTATGCTCAACATATTTTACATACTTAGAGTTAGGATCTTTGTTGAGAATATAATGAAGTTTCTCATTATTTATATCTACAGGTATATTTAAAGTTTTTTCTAACATTTTTACATAATTATGTCTGTATAAGTAAAGAAGTTCAACACTAAGAAAGGTATAATTATATTCAAGGATATCTTCAATTTTGTTTAAAAAGTTATGTAAACTTTCAACTCCACGTTTTCTTAATTGTCCCTGTGCGGTGATGTTTTGATCTCTACCAATTATACCAACTTGTAGATTACCTTTTTTAGAAAGACCTTTAAGCACCTCTTTATATTTTGGATATAAAGTGCGACGAGTTCCGTTTATCTTTTCAACGTAAGGACCACTAACACTTAAAACATAATTATTATGTGTTTGCCAATCATAGTCATCTATTGTTTCTGGATTATTCCAGATTTGTTTGAAAGGAGCATTATCATGGTTTATCCAATATTCTCTTAATAATTGATCCCACCCATGCACATCACTGTGCATGGATAGAACTTTAGAGAACAAATGATTACCAGTGCCTTGCGGTCCCGTAATAACTAAGATGTTCGGCTTCATTTTACTAACTCTGGTTTGTAGATAGCTTTGATTCCAAAAGCTTCTTTATTAAACTCAACTAAAGTTTTTAAAGCATTTTCCGTAACAAAAGTTTTTAGAGTCCTAACGTGAGCATCTCCTGCTTCACCAATTAACCAATCATAGTTACCTACTTTCTTTTGGATAGCCGCAACTGATTCTGAATTATTAGCAAGCTCATGCATTGCAGCCACAAGCTTATCACGGTTTGGATTACCTTTGTTTACCCAAAGAGACTTCTGTAAACCGTCTCTAAAGCTTTTTACAAGCTTATAAGCATCATACAACTCACTGTTAGGTGCTTCCTTATACATATCATAGAAAAGATTTTCCATTTGAATTCCTGGATAGTTGGGATCGTCTGCATGTGAACCATCAGTTTGCAGAATGCCGTGATGGAACCAAAGCACTGCTTGACCTTCGTCAATTGATGGCTGTACGTGCTTTTTAAAAGCAGCGGGATTGTCTCTAGTTCCATCTAATTCACCACGTTTAAAAGCAAGACGTCTGGAACCGCCTTTCATGCCTTTAATCCAGTTTACTTTTTCTTTAAAACAAGCAATGTAGTTTTCTGTAGTCATATTACCACACTTGAGAATAGTCATTGCAATGCCTTCTGGAATTTTTCCTCCGCCACCTGAGAAAGAAGTAGGTTTATCTCCATAAGGGTCATGTATTTTTTGATGAGCTGTGATAATATTTAGATTCATCAGGCCCACACTTTCATAGTCTGAGTATTCGTAATCTACTTGTTCATTCAAGTAAGATACGCCATTACCGCCGTTAGAAACCATGATTGTTTTATCATCAAATCTAAGTTCGTTATGGAACTTATTAAATCCTGGTATCTCTCTAGCACCTGGGATATGTTTTAGTATAATTTTCTCTCCTAGGTACTTTTCGAGTTCAGTTGCGACAATTTGTGCCCATTGACTGGTGCCGCCTCCTGGTTTTTGTGGGATCACCATCGTGTAGTCTGCGACTGCAGGAGTTGCAGCGAAGATGAACAGTGCTGTTAATAGTTTACGCATAGTCAATTTTTCCTTTCCTCATAAAACTATATATAAAAATTACTATGATACTTATCACAAGTATCATGAATATCGGTCTAATTATTAATGTCTCCAGAGTATATAACCCTGTAAGTTGTAATGTAAGTCCTTCTATTTTCTCTGCCAAGATATACCCTATGAGCATAGCAGGTCTAGAAAATTTAAAGTATTTACAAGTAAATCCGATGATAGAAAATATAGCTAACATTGCTAAATCTTCCCATCCACCTGTATATTGCATTGAAGTGTAAACTACAAGTGCAATTAAAAAGGGGAAATAATAAATGTAAGGGACGCTAGTTATGTAGCATATTGGACGTATTAGCACTATACACAATATAGCCACTATCACAGTTGCACCTAAAAAACCAAAAGTCATACTTGCAAAAAACTTAGTGTCTTCAGCTATTACTGGAGTGCCCATTTCAAAATTTAAGTACATGAATAGACTCATTAGTATAGCTGCGAACTTAGCACCAGGTATGCCAAAAAGAACTGTAGTTATCATACTCGTTGCTTTTTGTGAGTTATTAGCACCCTCTGGGCCAATGACTCCTTTGATATTACCTTTACCAAACTCTTCTTTTGGATTAGCTGCAATAGCTGATCCATAAGCCATCCAGTCTGCCATTTGACCGCCCAATCCTGGTAAGAGTCCTATAAATGCTCCAATGAATCCACCTCTCATTGCTAACCATCTATTTTCCCAAACAGCTTTCATACCTACTAATACTTCATCTTTTACAATTGAAGCAGTTTGAGACTTAGTAAACAAACCCTTTGTAAGTTCTGGAATCGCAAATAACCCTGCTGCGACAGCCATGATTTGTATACCGTCCTCTAGGTAAAACCAACCTAATGTATACCTTGCTTCATTAGTCTCTGGATCAGTGCCTACCATGCCTATGAAAATACCAAAAGCTATAGCTAAGATACTTCGAATCCAATTTTTTGTACTTAAAAATCCCACGGTTGCTAATGCTAACATGGTAAATGCCCAAAGTTCAGGAATACCAAGTATCATAATTAAATTTGTGTACCAAGGAAAAAGTAAAAAGACAAGACAACCCCAAATAAGACCATTTACGGTGGAGGTTGTAACAGCAGCACTAATTGCATAACTAGCTCTGCCTTGTTTTGCGAGAGGGAAGCCATCTACCATGGTGGCAGCGGCACTATTTGCGCCAGGTATTCCTAGCAGGATAGCTGTAAAGCTGTCGCCTGTTGTACTGGCGGCAACTACAGCCATCAAAAATATCACCCCAAGATAGGGTTCATGGGCAAAATAACTTATTACACCGAATAATGCGATTAATCCTGTTGTTGCGCCTGCACTTGGAACGATTCCGATTATTAGTCCATATAGGACGCCACCCATAAGGGCTGCTACCATTTCTATCATTATTTGTACGTTGTAATAAATATATCTTTATATTTTGAGTGTTGCTTCCAACTTAAGTTATGAACTTGCGCAAAGGCTAAGATGAGATCATTTTGTTCTTTAATTTTAGTTCTCATCGTATAATCATTTTCATACCAATCATAGTTAGGGTATGTAATGTCCCAGCCTCCAGCTTGTTTCCACCATAGAAAACTTTCCCAGTTTTCTCTATAGATTAGCGTTATCCAATCATCTGGATATTGTAATCTAATTTCTTCTAAATTGTAAGCCCATTCATGACTTAATAAAAGTTTACATTTATCACGTTTAAAGAAAGGAGCTAATAAATTATCCTCTGAAAGGTCACAGGAAAATTCCATACCCGTTCCAAAATACGCCTCAAGATGACCATTAAAACCATGATGCTTATAAACACGATGAGGAGCACGATCTGATATATTGTAATCACCAGAGTCTTTTATTTCTCTAGCGATTCCACTCCATCTAGATCCCGGCACCCCACAGAAGAATATTTTATCTGGCAAGATAATCGAACTTGATTCGACCATTATCACCTTCTCTAACGTTCTCAATATCGTAATCAAACATTTCAGCATAATGCTCAATCAAAGGCATAGTCCACTTATCAAACCACTCAAGCACCACACCATTACCAAAAGGTTTATTAGGATTTACTTTAAAACACATACGACCATTTTCTTGTAATAATGTTGCAACTTTTTTCATTCTTTCGTCTACCCAAAGTGCGTTGTAAAAGTTGATTGAACCAAAACATATTATTAGTTCATATTTAAATGGTGACTCATATTCTAAAATATCGCACATACGATCAGCATTTTTGTTAAAAGGGTCAATTCCTATAAATGCACCGTTTTGCATATGTTTTTTAAACTGATTATCTCCGCATCCGACATCTAAAACAGACTTAGCTTTTCTTACTAACTCTCCTACATGAGGGTCGTCATCATTACTTACATAGTCATTTGCGAAATAGGTTTCAAGATTTTTCATCATGGACGTATAACTGAAGAATTGCGTAGTGTAAAACCTTCATTAAGTCTTTACGAGCATCTTCTTTAGTTCCTTTCTTACCGTATCGTTGAGCGTATTTTAAAACATTACCGATACAAAAACCTGTACCGTGTCCGCCATCCATTATGAACTCAGTAGCTTGAAATTTGTCTTTTGAGTAGTGTGCGTTGTATGTTGAGTCTACGTATTTTTTAAACTCTTCTATAAGTTTATCTTCATTATACTTATAATTTATTGAATTCACTGCCTCATAAGAAGGATAACCTTTTTCATAAGCAGGAGAACTCTTGTCACGTTCTACTAATTTCCGCGTTTCAGGCGGGGCTAAGAACTCACGTTCATAAACAGTTTTACCACCATCTGGTGACTCATAAATTTTAGGAGTATTTTCCTCTTTATCAAGCTGTCTCATTTTCCATAACATCCAATCATAATAACGTTCAGGCTCTTTATCTATCATTAAAACCTCATTTAACTTTGTTTTTAATAGCTTCCAGAAGTAAGTTAAGATTTTCTTTTTTATTAAGATTAGTTCCTTCAACCTCGATATCAAGAATTTCTTCAAGTTCTCTTAACATAACTTTTACAGTTTGTGATTTATCTTCTTCATTGATTTCTGGTTTTTCGTAAATCTTTAACTGTACTAATTTACTTATAACACTTCTGTAACCTTTTGAGAAGTGAGAAGCTAATTCATATACATCTTTTACTCCATCTTCAGTATACATTTTAATTAGTTCAGTTTCTTGGTCATCGTTCCATGCTTTTACACTCATTATTTCTCCAATTCTAATTCAAGCTGTGTATTCCAGATATACCTTTTAGCTACCATCTCACTAGCCTCTTCTAAAAGTGGTATAAGAGAGCTAACCTCATCGGCAGGTATTGAGAATCCTGTTTTAGTTGGAAACCATTGTCCTGTGTCTCCGTCCATTCCATATTCTCTAATGTGTAAATACAGCTTATCTCTAAATTCATTCACTGTTACTTTTACAGCATTCCCATTTGGCTTATGAAAAGCCGTTCCAAAATCTATATTCATATTTTCCATAATTGATTTGTATTAATAAAATCAATTAAGCCTCTGTGTACGGGATATGCTTTAAATACTTGCACTAATGCATATCTTGATTTATTTTTTGAATTATTAATTAATCCATGTTTTACTTTATCAGGATCAAAAATTATACTTTGTCCTTGTAGAAGTTTTATATCTTGCCTAACGCCTTCATATTCATACGTATAAATAAACTCTTCATCTTCATTAAGGGCTGTTATTATTCTTAGTCGATAATCATCGTTATTTTTTGCCTGTATGTTATTATCATCTGTATGTAGTTTGATTAAGTGACCTGGATCTGATTTATGAATTCTTATTCTGGTTGTCTCAATAAAATTGAAATAATCTATTATCTTTTTTACAGAGTCTACTGTATGATATAACTGGGTAAACTTAAAATCTTTTGGCTGCTCTATGGGGTTAGTTCTATAAAAATCGTATACTCTTCCAGTTTCACTCTTTACAGCAATGGCTGAACAACCTCCTTTGAGATCATAATCAGTGTGTTCTTGAAATTTTAACCTATTCAACCATTTATTATCAAATGCTAAAATAGTTTTAGGTTTAATTAGCATATTCTTTTATTTGCTTACCTTCTATAGGTCTATCTAAATAATCTTTACCTAAGATCCAGATATTCGGATTTTTATTTACAATTTGTTTAATCCACGTATTATAACAATCTGTGACTCCTTGTAAACCTCTTACATATTGAGCATTAACTGTATGAAAAGCATTACTCCACCAAATGATACTATTTTCTTCATCTGTGATTTTAGTTGTTATTTTTTCAGGACTCTCACAAATATCAACGTGAATGTAAGAGTGTTTTAATTTTTTGTACTTATCCCAGTGATCTTTTATAGCTTTTTCAGAACCCCACCACTCTATTTCTCGTTTCCACAATTCATCTCTAGTGTATATTTCAGTTTCTGTCCCACCTGTTTCACTAAAACTGTATTTACCTAACGCCCAAGTAATAAATGCAGGATAGTCTTCGCCGTCCCACTGAGTTACTAATAGTTTTTTAAAAGCTAATGATGGCTTACTATAGTCATAAAATACTACTTCAGTGCTTTCATGAAAGTCAAAATGGTTGAGAATCATATTAGGTTTAAAACTAGCAGCAACACTGTATAGTTTGTTTACAGGTTTATTTAAAGGAACGTATTTCAAGTCTTTATAGTTTTCAGTGTTCCATAAAAATACGCACTGAGGTGCGTAGTCTACTATGTTTTGAATCCAGTTAAGTTGTTTTGAAAGTTCCTCTGCACTAGTTGAGGGGTATATGTATTGTTTAGATTCTCTTATTTTAGGATGAAAATTATAAACAGTTAAATCATTTGCAAGAGATGTACTAATAAAGTTCCAACCATCAACCAAAGGAGTGCAAATAGTAAGTTCCTCTGTAGGTGCCAAAGAAAGAGGTGTATAATCGTCATGTATATCCTTTGCGTGTCTTTTAGCTTTTACTACAAACTCTTCTCCAGAGTTTTTATCTCCAAATACTGGTTTATCAAATTTTTTGTAATAATCTAGATTAACTAGCATACATTGTTTATGTAATCCATAATAACCCTCTTCTCCTGACGGATTATTTTTATTCTGTTTATTCTTGTCCATAATATGACCAGTAACAAAAAAGTTCTGTTTATCAATCCATTTTTCAATTAAATTAAAGAAGGTAGCTTCCATAATAATATGACCTACAGACTGAACAATACAGTAATCTACTTCATATTCTAAGGCTTTATCTAATACATCGTTAACTGAAGTGCCTACAATTATAGGACCAAAGTATTTAAATCTAGTGAAAAACTCTGTTATTTCTTTTCTTTTTTGATCTATTGTTAGAAGTTTTGAAAAATCTCTATCATCATAGATACCTATAACATAGTTCTTGTTAAGTCCCATTTTTCGCATAACTGCGTTCTACCAATTCTTCAAATTCTTTAGTTCGTGTGCCGTGCACAATAATATGATACCTATCTTCATCACTATCATTAATATAAGCATGTGTGTTACTAACGTCTAATAATATTGCTTTTCCAGGCTCAAAAGGAACATACCCATCGTGTCCTTTCATTTTCATTCTACAACCTTTTGGGTGATTAAGAGCCATATTTATAGGTGATAATTTTGAATCAAAACTATCATTATGAGGAGTAATGTAGCCTCCTGGTTCTAAAAGCATATATCTGACTCTGAAATATGATTTGTATGGAAAAATATTTTTAAAAAAATTATAAGCTACTGGGCATTGATCTATGATATCAGTCCAGACATAAGGAGTTTCTTGATTACTTTTATAACCATATTGCTCAAAATGATTAGTTTTCTCTGCATCTATTCCATGAATACACAGACTTTGCCACCCTTTGTGCCTATAACCTCCGCCGTGATCTTCATCTCTATGTGCTACAAATCTGTGTTTTAAGTTAATTGCTTCTTGTAACATTTCTTCGTGAGGAAAGTTTATATCTAACTCTAACCAAGGTATATTGCTGTCGTTTACAATCCAATTAAAATCATTCATCAATACATATCCAATAAGTCTTCATCAAAGGCAAAGCTTGTTCCACATCCGCAAGAGGCTTTAGCACCTGGATTTGTAACTTTTAATTGTTTATTCATAAAAGAATCGTCTAAATCTATCTCAGATCCGAATAAATATTTTAAACTTACCTCGTCTATCAAAGCAGGTGGAGTTTGCGAAAACTGTATATCATCGTCTTCAGGCTTATCTGCAACATCAAATAAATAGTTAAAACCTGAACAACCTCCTCCAGATACACCAAATCTAAAATATTGACCCTCTGGTAAATTTTGGGTGATAAAAATTTGTGCTTTAGGTGTCATAGTGGGTAGTTGTCCGTTATAAGACTCATCGATTGTAGGTGCGTGTCCGTGAAAATCGTCTAAAATTTTAAGGTCTAAATTACTTTTGTCATTAGCTATTCTATCAGTTACTGCTTGAGATAGTCTGGCTACTTCATCTTCGTCTACTTGAGATTCTAATTCTTTGAACCACTTATCAAGCTCTAGATCTAACTGTTCCGTCTCGGTATTGGACTTCATTTATAACTCCTTCATAAAGACTACTAACATAATCCCATGTATTTTTAAGAGGAATTTCGTCTAATCTTTTATATAAATCTTGTTTATTATGATGATGATAAATATATTTTAACCCTTGTTCAAGATGTTGTCCAGAAGGTTCATTTATAAAGGTATGACTGCTCATTAAGGACATTGCATCCCCAGGTTTAGTTGCGAAAACGCCTGGATCTGTAATGTCTATACTTTCCTGTTTAACAGGTAATTTTAACCCTATCTCGTCTGGTATGAAATCATCAGTAGGACCGCCACCAGGAACAAGCGGTAAGCACCCACACGCCATTGCTTCCTGTACATGCATTCCAAATCCCTCAGCTCTGTAGGGGTGTACAACTACATTTGAACATTTGTAAATATCTGACATTTCTTGTTCGCTTATGTTATCATCAATATAAATAACTTCAGCACATTCCGTTTTATATTGCATTTTGATAACTTCATTCAGTATGTTATTTTTTCCGTATATACTAGAATTATCTTTGATTATAAGAGTGCATTTATCGTATTTTTTAAAACTCTTATGCCAAGCATTTATCAATATATCTAGACCTTTTCTCCATTGAGAATTACCAACGTACACAAAGTTAAACCTATCTGGGTCTATTCCAAACTTCGGTTTGATATCAGACTTATCCTTATTAAACAATTCATTATTAAAACCATTTGGCACAACAAAACAGTTATCAGGTTTTAGACCTCCCTTTACAAATATATTTCTACAGTAATTGCTTGGAACTATCAAAGCATCAGCAAAAGTTTCAAATTTATACTGCCATTCAAAAGGTACTTTAGGATACTCCCAAGGTTGAATATATATAATTTTTGTTTTGTCGTGCGCAGGCCAGTTCCACACAGGCGGGTAAGTGTGTCTGATTTGTATATCTGGCACTTGCCCTTCTAAGTCTTTTTGCTCTAACTTTTTTAGTTCTCCTACAACATCGCTTGTTAAATTGTACTGAGAGTCATACTGATCAAGAGGAGTAATATACACATCAAATTTTTTAGCTAAACGTGTAATTACACTTCTATTGATTATAGTCAATGAGTGGTTATCGTAAAATTTTCCTACAAATTCTATTATCATGTGTAAGCTCTTCCTAAATTTTGTTTGATATATTCTTCAACGTTCTGAGAGGGGATAGGTTCTAATATAGGCCATTGATGACCTCCTAAACCAGAGGTTTTAAAATCACGTAATTGTTGATAATTAGACATGTCTACTTGAGACCAAATTTTATAAAACGGATCCTCTTCAACTATGTCTGAGTGTCCTATGTTATGAATCTTTTGATGTAATTCATCATCTGGTCTACATAAGCTCCAGTGTAAAGCTACTAAAGGAGTCATTATTCTATTGTCACCTGCATTTGATTTATCTGTCCATCGAGCATATGTGTAAGTGCTGTCTTTTGAGGTAGCAAATCCTTGATTTTCTTTTAAAAAGGGAGATCCATCTTCTTCCGCAATCATCAAAGTTATTTCACTTTCATCATCTTGAAGTACTTTGTAAGGGGTAGCCCACCACATACAAAAATCTTTAGTGTGTCTATAATCTTCAACAATTGGGCAGAAATTGTAGAAAAAATCTTTAGCATTAACTAATATTTCGTCTGCATCAAAACTGAATATCCAATCATTTGAACACTCACCTTTTAAAAAGTTTCTTTCATAGTTGTCATTCTCAATCGCTACTTTTGATTGATGAAAATCTTCTTCAATGATTGTAATTTTAGAGTCACCATCAATGGCTGAAAGATCGCTCCATAAAGTTTCTTCATCTATTTCAAATGAGTTACCACTCCAGGTAATCCTATCTTTATCTATACCTAGTACTATTTCATCAACATATTCATAGTATCGTTCGATGCTTTTTGCTAAGAAACGATTTGCGTCGTAACTTATCAAACTTATAACACTTTTTTTAATCATTTCTTTGTTGTACCTGTTGTTGTTTTTACGTTTGCAGTGTTAAGTTTAACATTAGCTGTTGCGGCTTTTGGTGTAACCCCTGCTTTTTTCTTAAACCCTATCATAGCGATACCGCTAAAATATTTATATGCATCACTCATGCTATTTGAAATTCTATACTCTTTAAATCGCTCAATCACTTTATCTGAGTGTTTTAAGATTGCTTTATTAAGAAGTTCAGCGTAGTCAGAATTAGACTGCTGAGAAAATACTACTACTGATTCAGGTGCTAAAGCGGGCACTATGAAATTAAAAAAGTCATCGTATACTTCAGCTGACACAGGCGCGACATCAAAATGAACAACATCAAATTTAGGTTGTTTTGTCCAATCAACGTTTTGAAAATCATCCTCAATCATTGTAAAATTTTTAAGATTAAGTCTATCTTGAGCATGTTTATACATA
>Ga0160423_10003798_pt1 | contig 12527 bp, 7 predicted proteins | sample CRUFie14St8metaG_FD_108191 | JGI IMG/M metagenome (GOLD analysis project Ga0160423, IMG submission 108191) | Marine microbial communities from the Costa Rica Dome - CRUD Field 142mm St8 metaG | ecosystem: Environmental > Aquatic > Marine > Oceanic > Photic zone | place: Costa Rica: the Eastern... | reverse complement strand
GGTTGGGTGGAGCCCCATCCGCTTGGCGCTTCAGTGCAACTCGGTGAAGGGTTTACGCCATCGGGGTCGCTTCTGAGAGCATCGCTTGCCATGGCCACCACGCCCTTGCCCCTGGATGTGCGAAACGGGGGCGGAGGAGGGTTCGACCTTCACAACCCCTACGATGGATGGGGGACCTTGAATTTGAGCCGTCTCTTTGACCCAACGCAGGTTCTTGGTTTTGGAGAATCTCCCTCCGACGACACGTGGATTCACGACAGTTATCGGTTGACCTCGGGAACGGTTGAAGAATGGTTTGAGGCCAACAAAGGAACGACAAACGACCTCAGTGGTATGGTCGAATCTGGAGCCTTGCTAACAGGTGCCTCAGGTCCCTTTTTGGAGACCGGGGACATGTTCAGTCAGCGATTGACGCTGATTGAAGGTGAAGATGTACGGATTCGCATGGCGTTCCCAGCGCAACCCGAACCGGCCATCGTGGACGACCTGCAGCTCCGTGTGCGCCTTGAGGACGGGACGATTTTACTGCCCGACCGCTTGCGAGAAGGGGGTTTCGCGCCGACCGAATTCTACCCAGAGATCACGGACACCAACGACACAGAAGCGTTTCCGCCCTCGAACGAAACCGTGTTTGGCTTGGACATCCCAAGCAGTTATCTCTTCGGTTCTTCCTATCTGGACGTTGATGTCATCGCCAGGTACGTTCAGCCCGGAGGTGCCGAAGGAACGACGGGGTTGGACGGCGATGCCGTAGGTTTTGCACTGGTCATCAAGGGCGTGCAGCGCGATGTGGACGACCACATGGATGCTGACAGTGATGGTATCATGAACATTGATGATGCGTGTCCAAATGTACCTGCGCTTCCTGTCGATGATACGGACGGCGATGGGTGTCCAGACGACGGTGACGGTGACGGAATCCCCGACAAGGACGATACGTGTCCGTCTGAAACGGCGCCTGCTGAGGACGACATGGACGGGGATGGATGTCTGGACGATGACGACCAAGACGGTGTGACGAACCGGCGAGACATGTGCCCGAACGATCCGATCGTTGGAACCGACGACAACAACGACGGTTGCGACGATGCAAATCAGTGGAAAGTGATGTTGCGATTTACGGGGGGTTGCTCGGGTTGTACCGTTGTCATTGATTCCGCTCACATAGAAATTGACGGTACTACCGTACACGGGCAACCCGATGAACACGGCAGCGGCGACGACCATGCGGATCATGATGGCCATGATGACCATCCAGAAGAATCCGACCTCATTGTCCTCGAAAATCGTGCAGGGCACTCAACATGGAGCCATGTTCTCAGCCAAGACAGTGAGGCGCATGACATGGAAAACTTCGAGACCGTCAAACTTGAAGTCAACATCAAATTTAGTCACTCAAGCACACAAACGACCGGAAGGCAATGGATGGGGAATCCATGTTGGCCTTTCCCGTGCGGCGGATATTCGTACACGCCGATCGTTTACTGGAACCTGGAATTTGAGCTAGCCAACGGACAAACTCACCAAATCGAACGGGTGGTTACCATAACCAGCCGTTCTTACAGCAACGCAAACAACTGGTATGCGCACACCCTGTTGTGGTACAAGCAATCGGTCGTGGATTTTGACGGCGACCAGCATACGGAACCGGGCGCAAAATATCAGGGGCCGTGCGGCGTGGATGTCCCACAAATTAGCGGACAAGAAAACCGGGCCATCAATTACGCTTGTGACCTCAAAAGAAACAACGTATTCGATGCCTTCCCGAACAACCCCACACAATGGAAGGATTCGGACAACGATGGTTATGGAGATAATTCAACGGGTATCGACGGCGACGCATTTCCAAATGATTCAGGTCAATGGTCCGACTACGACGGTGACGGCTACGGCGATAACAGAAACGCCCCTGGTTGGGATGATTGCCCCAACACGGCAGGGCCTTCATACATGTTGCTCAAAGGTTGTCTTGACGCTGATCTCGATGGATATGCTGACGAGTGCGGAGACCTTTGGTGCGGCACTGCATCCGTATGGGTAGGAGGTGGTTACGACCCCGGCATCGGCAGGTACATCACCGAAGCCATCGATTCATGCCCCGGAATACCGGGTACATCTTTTGAAACGCGCTACGGGTGCCCTGACGAAGACGGCGATGGGTGGGCAGACCCCCTGCCGGAGTCAGATGTAGGGACGTTTGATGCCTGTCCAGACCTGTACGGTACGGCGATCAGCCCGTTGGGCAGGGGTTGCCCGGATGCTGACGGCGACGGTTGGGCCGATCGAGAGGACGCGTTTCCGAACGATCCCGAATTCTGGTTGGATGCGGACGGGGATGGAGTGCCCGATGAGTTGGATGATTTTCCCAACAACGGACTGTTTTCCGACAGTGGCGAGGTTGATGCCTTGCTCTGCGGCGGTTTTTGTTTCGGAATCATCTTCCTTGTTGGTTATGCGCTGAGAAGAAAAGGCCCCTTTAAGGAGCAACACTCCGAAGCACTCGAAGAAAAAATGTGGCTGTTTACTCAAGAATCTGCAGTCGAAGACACCAGTCCACCGCCGACGGTGGTGGTCGGGAATCTGGGTCAAGAAGAAGACGATTGACGAAAGCCCTCCGCTCGGTTTTAGCATGACCTTTCGCTGCGAAAGAAATCTCGGCTGTTTTCTTTTGAGAAACGGCGTATGCAACGGTAATTCCGACTTGACGAGGGTTCATTCCACCCACGTTATGCGAAGGTGAACCTTGAAGTTCAGTGCCATTCTGGGGGGACCATCCCACGAGGGAAGGTGAAGAAAAATGAGCGACCGCCTGTATGTTGGAATTGACTTAGGAACCTACCAATCGACCATCGCCTCAAGCGCTGGTAAATTGCACACGATCGAAACCGTTGTCGGACGCCCCAAAGACCCCGTTGCTCGAAACTTCCTCGGGCGAGACGTGCTCTTCGGCGAGGACGCCTTGAAGAACAAACTTGCTTGCAACCTTTACCGCCCCATGGCTGCCGGTGTCACTCAGGATGACGAAGCCAACTTGGCAGCTGCAAAGGCGTTTGTTTCCCACCTACTCGAGACGGTTGACCCAGAAGAATTCGACGAGGTGCTCGGCGTTATTTGCTCGCCAAGCCACGTCTCGTTCACCGACAAGTCCAATCTTGTGGCCACGCTTCGTGGCCAGGTGAACGCTATCATGGTCGTTACCGAGCCGTTCGCTACCGCCTATGGCATCGATGAAATCGCTGGCTCCATCGTTGTCGACATCGGGGCAGGGACCACCGACATCGCTCGGGTGTACGGTACCTTCCCAACCGATGAAGACCAGGTAACCATCACGGAAGCAGGAGACTGGTTGGACCTGCAATTGATGGACCTCATCAAGAAGAAATACACCGGTGCACAAGTCACGAAGGATATGGTTCGCAAGTGGAAGGAGGCTTCGTCCTATGTCGGCGGCGAAGTCCACGAAGTGACCGTTGAATTGTCCGTGGACGGAAAGCGACAGGTGGTCGACATTGGCGACTTGATCTTGGACGCCTGTGAGCTCATCATTCCAAAAATAGGAAACGCCATCAAGCGAAACGTCGCAGGTGCCGACCCTGAGTATCAGCAGATCCTCCGCAACAACATCATCCTCTCCGGAGGAGGTTCCCTCATCGAAGGCATCGCTGACCGTCTGGCCAATGAAATCGCTGACATCGGAGACGTGCGCGTTTGGTGTGTTGAAGACCCGATCAATTCCGTGGCTGCTGGTGCCCTGAAACTCGCCAGTGAAATGCCAGACGACATGTACACGTCCATCAACTGACACGGCGTTCGGACAGGGGTGGCAAATACCCGCTTTCCGGCCTCCTGACCTTGGGAAGGTTCAAGTGTGGTAAATCTGCGATGCGTTGCCGTATGGCCGTAGAGAGTTCGTCACCCGGTGGCATCCGACGTGTTGGTTCGTCTTCCAACGATGAACAGGCCGCGCTTGAAGGGATGCTCAAAGGCTACCCGGTCGAACAGCTCGTTGAAGAGGTCTTGGTCGCATGGGATGAATTGGGCAAGCGCAACGATGAGTTGGTCGCTGTAAAGCAACGCTTGCGGGTGGTCGAACTCGATCTGGCGGAAAGGCAGGACAACATCGCACCGGAAGTCGCCCGACTGGCGGAAGCCGAGCAGACCCTCAAAGAAAACGAAGCGCAGATCATCCATCTTGAACGTCTGCTAGCCGATGCTCGCGACGAACTGGCCGCCCAACAGTCGTCTCTCTCGCAACAGGAACGTTCCTCCATGGAAGGGGAACTCGAACAACTCAGGACATTAACCACCGAACAGGATGAGGTCATCGGCGAGATGGAAGGACGGATTTCGCAAATGGTCGAAGCGTTGGAGCGAGCCGCTGATGCGGGCCTCACCTCCGTGACGGCTGAAGAAGTCCGTCTGCTCAAACAACAGGTTGACGAACGGCAACGCCAACTGGATGTTGAAAAGGCAGCATCTGAAGCCCTGGAAGAAGAACGGCAACGCCTGCGAGACATCGCTGACCGATTGAGAGGATTGCTGGATGCTCGAGACCGACGACTGGCTGAACTGGAAGAACAGTTGGAGCGGGTCATGCAAGGACCACGATCGGTTTCAGCAGAACACGATTATCTCGTTGAGCAAATCGAGGAGTTGAAGCGCCGATTGCTCGAACGAAATCGAGAATATGAGTCGTTGCGAAGACGAGAGCGCAGGCTGCACAACGATGTGTTTGAGCGCGACGAGCGTATTCAACAAATGACCCTCACCATGACGGATTTGGAGGCCGCCCTCCAAGACCGAACGGCTGAACTCCGAGAATTGGAAGACCAGCGAACATCGATGGAGCACGAACTCCACTCTGCTCGCCGAAGCGAACGAACCCGAGAGGTGGTCGGTCGCGTCTTTGCAGATTCTCTTTCTTTGGTTCGCAGCCATGAGAGTCGAGAACTCAAGCGTGAGTTGTACGCCAACGCACCTGATGTCGAGCGGACCATCAAGGCCCCAACGGCCGAAGACATGGCGAAACTCGCTGAAGGTGAAGAAATGGTCCTCGAGACGGCAGAAACAGAATTGGAATCTGGTATGGATGTTGACGGGGTTCGTCCACCTTCGCCCGGCGGCACGGGAGATCCCGTGGTCTTTGAAGACGAAGACGACGCTTGATTACGACGAGCAGGCTCGAACAAGCCCCAAGAGACGCTCACGAAGCTCGTCCGTTGATGATGCATCTTCGGTGATGGTTCCCGTGACAACCCATTCTGCTCCGGCCTGAACAGCCCGGGCTACATCGTCCGGCGTGCGCAGACCTCCTCCGACCAGCAACGTCAGCCCCTCCACCGAAGCGGCTCGCTTGATGAGATCAGGATGGACGGGTTGTTCCGCACCGCTTCCTGCCTCGAGGTAGAGCAGTGAGAAACCAAACATCCTGGCGCAAAGCGCGTAAGCATGGACCAAGTCTTCATCCCCTGACTGGATTAACTCCGCTGCACCCACTTCACCCACGCGCCCACCGGGAGCGCAAACCACGTATCCAGTGGGCAAAGCCTCGACACCAAAACGATCGAGGTAAGGCGCACCGCGAACCTGTTCTCCGACCAAAAATTCCCGCTTTGATGAGTTCATCAGCATCATGAAGGTAATGGCGTCAGCCGCTGGCGAAAGCGCATGGGCCCCGCCGGGAAACAGAACAACCGGTACATCCCAACGACGCTCATCACCCGTTGGGTCTTGACTCGCAGCGAACATTCGAAGCTCAAACGCTTCTTGGATGGCCGTGCAGGTTGCATGAACGATGTCGTCTGGCGTATCGGTTGATCCCCCGACAAAAATCATCTGTGAACCGCATTCGACGGCGAGCATGGCCCGTTGTGCAGCCACATCAGCGGGTTGCTTCGCCGGATCGATGAGGGTGATGTGGCGAGCCTTGCCGTTGGAGCGCTGAACCTTCTCCAGCACCGTTGATTCACCGATGTTCATGAGCCTCGGCTCAAGGTCAGTGAGGAAAGGGCATAGGGCTTACGCCCTACACGAAAGAGAGCGAGCCTTCTCAAGGGTTTACGCTTTGGACGGGTGTATGGGGGAAGCGGGGCCGTTCCGTCGTTTACTGAATTACATGCGGCCCCATCGCAAAACGGTGCGTCTGGCTGCCTTTTGTTCGATCTTCAACAAATTTTGGGATTTGGCACCCCCTTTGTTGATCGGGTTAGCGGTTGACGTCGTTGTTCTGCGAGAGGGTTCAATCCTCGCTGGTGCTGGCGTCGTTGACCCCTGGCATCAACTGGTGCTTCTGTCTGTCTTAACCTTCTTGATTTGGGGGCTGGAATCGTTGTTCGAGTACTTTTACGGGATTTTGTGGCGCAACCTTGCTCAAACGGTGCAGCACGAATTGCGATTGGACACCTTCGATCATGTTCAGCAACAAGGGATGGCATGGTTTGATGAACGGCAGAAAGGCGATATTCTGGCGATATTGAACGATGACATCAATCAGTTGGAACGGTTTTTGGACAAAGGGGCCAACGACTTGCTACAAGTCAGCACCACCGTCATCGTAGTGGGTGCCGTGTTCCTGCTCATTTCATGGGAAGTAGCACTGTTTGCCGTACTCCCCATACCGCTGATCGTTTGGGGCTCCTTCCGTTATCAGCGCAGCCTTGAACCCCGATACGCGCGGGTGAGGCAGGCTGCAGGACAGATGAACGCTTTGCTGGAAAACGATTTGTCAGGAATGTCAACGGTTCAATCGTTTACGGCAGAAGCCAACGAACTGCGCAGGGTCCAAGCCCTCAGTGATGCTTACAGGGATGCGAATCGCGAAGCCATTCGCTTGTCAGCTGCCTTTACACCACTGATTCGCATGGCCATCTTGGTTGGCTTTACCGCCACACTCTTGTTGGGAGGATGGTTTACGCTTGAAGGGACCATGGCGGTTGGAGCCTACTCGGTGCTGGTCTTCATGACGCAGCGGTTGTTGTGGCCGTTGACGCGTCTTGGGGAAACCTTCGATTTGTACCAGCGGGCGATGGCGTCGTCCACGCGTGTGCTGGATGTGTTGGGTTCACCAATTGAATTACAACAAGGCGATTTCGTTCCGAACGGGGAAGAAAAAAATTCTCCGATTGTGTTTGACCAAGTTTCGTTCAGATACGCCAGTCGTGAACCGTTGTTCGAAAACCTCTCGTTCCAATTTGAACACGGAAAAACCACAGGCGTGGTCGGGTCAACGGGCGCAGGAAAAACAACGTTGGTACGTCTTTTGTTGAGGTTTACCGAACCCCAAGAAGGGAAAGTTACATGGTGCAAACAGCCTTTGGATGCGTGGAAACTTCATGCACTCCGCTCTTCCATCGCACTGGTCGACCAGCACATCACGCTCTTTCCAACCACCATCATGGAGAACATACGATACGGGAAACCCACAGCAACCGATGAAGAGGTGAAGAAGGCGGCAGAGGTTGCAGAGGCGACGGCTTTCGTCAACAGCCTTCCAAAAGAATGGGCGACCCTGGTGGGTGAGGGCGGTCATCGGCTTTCAGGAGGTCAACGACAACGCGTGGCCATTGCAAGAGCGGTGCTAAAGGACGCCCCTCTCCTTATCCTGGACGAGGCCACATCCGCCGTTGACAACGAAACTGAAGCGGCTCTTCAGCGCTCTATCCACCGGATTTCAAAAGACCGCACTGCCATCGTTATCGCTCATCGGCTCTCAACCGTACGCCACGCTGATCGAATCCTCGTTCTCGAAAACGGTGCTGTCGTCGAGGACGGGACGCACGACGAGTTGGTGAAACTGGACGGTGTCTACGCTCGGTTGTGGTCTGTTCAGACCGGCGATGTCTAAAAACCGTTAAAATCCACGCGCGAAACATAGCAAAAATACACCCATTTATATACTGAATCGTGGGGTCATTCGGTTTGAGAACCATGAAAACTGAAAAATTCTCGAAAACAACGAGCCTGCTTTTGATCGCCACACTTGCCCTAGCAATGGCCGGAACGGTCAGTGCTGCGGACATCGTCGACCCGTCGGCGAAGTACGCTGATGACACCCTCGGTCTCATCACGTTCTTCCTCTTCTTCGTCGGCTACATCTCCATGGGTGCTGCCTTTGTCTTCTTCATGGCAGAGCGCAACTCCGTGGCACCTCAGTACCGCACGACCATGACCATCTCGGCCTTGATCGTCGGTATTGCCGCCTTCCACTACTACTACATGCGCGGCGTGTACACCGACCTCGGTACCGTCTCCATCGAGTACCGATACATGGACTGGATCATCACCGTCCCGTTGATGGCCCTCAAGTTCCCTTCCCTCGTGGGCAAGGACGCCATCACCGACGACAAGTTCGCCGGTCTGGGCTTCACCGGAATCTGTTTCACGGGTGCGCTCATCATGATTGGATTCGGCTACCTCGGTGAGTCCGGAGCCATCAACGGTCTCGCTGGTCTCATCCTCGGTGGTGTCGGCTGGGCTATGATCATCGTCGCTACCGGTACCCCCTGGTCCTCCGGCAAAGGTGTCGACAACAGCAAGATTGCACCTGAGCTCATGTGGAGCACCAACGCTCTGCGCTGGTTCATCTGCGTTGGCTGGATCATCTACCCACTCGGCTACTTGTTCAACCCAACCGCTGACATTCTCCCCGACGCTGTCGATGCGGAGATCATGGCCATCCTCTACAACATCGCTGACATGATCAACAAGATCGGATTCGGTGTCGTCGCCTGGATGGGTGCCAAGAAGGCTACCGAAGCCATCGCAGCTGCAGAGTGAATCCAACACGGTTCTCCAACCCCCCTGAAGCGGGGCGGCTCCGGCCGCCTCGTTTCTCTTGGGTCAGAACACGTGCAATCACCTGAGAGCAACAACGGCTGAGCAACGCGCTCCATCCCGCTCCCCTTTCTCCCTGAAAGGAGGACACACCTATGTCGGTTCTAACCTCCTCATCCACGCTTCGAGCGTGAGGGAAGAAGATCGGCGGTGCCACCAAGTCCCCACCAACACCCATGTTGTTGTGTATCCCACAACAACAAGGCCGGTGAAGGCAGGATGCCAGTGATGCATCTCGTCATAGGCGTGGAACACGGAAAATGGAAGGAAGTGCAGGACGTAAACCGTCAACGACACCCGACCCAAGTCGGCCAGTCGATGAATCAACGAGAAACGTTCAGCACACCACCACAGCAGGCTCAGGCCCGTGATAGCAGCGACCAGAAAAGCAGCATTAGCTGGAAAGAACGTCAACGATGCATCACCGGTAGGCAACGCCCAAGGGCGACCGTCGATGATGCTTGATCCGAGGACCAGGGCTGATATGCCCAAACCACCGATCGAAGACGTTAACAGCCAGCGATGACGCTTTGCTTCATCGTGAATCGATGCCACCGCTGTGCCAAACCAGGCAAACAGCACCCACGGAAACACAGGATACAGCCCTGTGATGAGTACGTGCTGCACCAGCACCGTCAGCGATTCCGTTGATACACGGAAATCCCACTGAGAGGGACCCTGCCAATCTCCAATCAAGATCGTGAACAAACAGACGATCCCAAAGGCGAAAAAAAAGGTCTGCTGAAGTTGTTTTCTTTGAGTCTGAAACGTTCTCCAAGTGGGCTCGAGCAGCATCAACACACCCATCAGCGAAAGCACACCGGGTGTCCATGGTTCAAACAGATGCGGCGCACTGAGGTTCACAACGAACTGACAGATAAACAGGAAACCAGCTCGCCACAAACGACTGGGGAAGAAGAGGTGTTTTTGCGCCAACCCCCACCCCAACAGCGCCACAAAAAGTGGAGCAGCGAGGCCCCCTGCCGCCGATACGATCACACCGAAAAGAATCCACGACCCGGAAAGGTTTGGTTCCCAAGTCGCTGCTGCGTGCACAAGGACCATCAACAAAACCGCAAGCCCACGAAGACCGTCGACATGCAAAAGTCGATCGTGTTCGCTCATGATTGACACTCAGGATTGCTGTTTCACGTATTCAACGGCATTACGGAAAAGTTGCAAGCCCTCACCCTCCCAACCGTCGAGCGCTCCAGATGATTCTGCCTCAACGTGTCGCGTGTGCGTAGGATGCAACCACCTCGCATAGATGGCTTCTGGATGGGGCATCAAGCCGAATACCAACCCGGTGGCATCACAAATACCGGCGATGTTTCTCATGCTCCCGTTCGGACTGAGCGGGTAAGGGAGTGTTTCGTCCGTGATGCCTTCACCCGGAGAGGTCGCGGGGTCGACGTACCGAACGGTCAGCTGGTGATGTTCGTTCAAACGATCAAGATCTTTCGCCGAGGGCATGACGTATTTCCCTTCTCCGTGGCGAACAGGGCACTCCATTCGGGTCATGCCTCTGGTCCAGATGCATGGGCTCTCCGCATCAAATTCAAGGGTGACCCAACGGTCTTCGTACCGGCCGCTGTCGTTCAGCGTCAAGCTCCCGCGCTGGATGAAATCCGGTGAGTGGCCTGCCTCGGGCCCGGGTAACAGGCCCGTCTTCACCAAGACCTGAAAGCCGTTGCAGATACCGATGATGGGTTTGCCAGCGTCAACGAAATTTTGCAGCGCATCGCGCATGGCAAAGCGCATGCGGTTTCCAAGGAGACGTCCGCTGCCAAGGTGATCGCCAAATGAAAAACCACCTGGGACAGCAAGAATGTCGTAATTTTCGAGCCGTTCGTCGCCGGAGATGAGGCGATTAACATGAAGACGATCGGCCTGCGCACCAACCAACTCAAACACGGCCTTGGTCTCGTGGTCGCAGTTGATACCAAAGCCAAACAAAACCGCAACCCTTGGGGTCATCAAATCACCCCTCCAGTCAAGTCCAACGTGCCTTTCCAAAGACTCGCCATGGTCTGAACATCCAACTGTATCAACGGTTCATCAGCATCGTTAACGACCAGGTGTTGCGATGCTTCTACCGTACCCAATACCGTCGTAGGATGGCCTTTCATGACCGAGAGGAACTCGGCCTCGTGATGGGGGGGGACAGCAACCACGAACCTGCCAAGCGATTCGCCCCATAGACGTCCCCATACATCCCCAGAGCCCGTTCCATCGATATCAATGAAGGCGCCCATGCGCCCGCCGATGCACATCTCAGCGAGCGCCACGGCGAGACCGCCTTCACTGCAGTCGTGAGCCGTTCGAACCATCCCTGCTCGAATGCTCTGTGCAAGCGCCCTGTACGTGGAGAGATTTTGTTCGGGGTGAGGAAGAAGAGGGACCTGGCCCCCCACGCCATCCACCTGTCCGTTCTCGGTCATCATAAAGGCCAATTCCGATGCTCCCAACTCTTGTTTTGAGGTCCCAACCAGGTAGATTTTGTCGCCTGCGTTTTTGAAATCACTCGTCGCACTACGGCGAACGTCTGGATGGTCGCCAAACAATGAGAAAAGAAGGGTCGGAGGAATGGAAATCTTCTCCGGTCCGGTGCCGTAATCATTCTTCATCGAGTCTTTTCCGCTCACGCAAGGCAGTCGATAAGCCCGGCAGACCCGTTCAAGTTCCCGATTGGCCCGTACCAATTGTGCCAGCTTGAATCGACCATCAGGCGTTTTGACCGATTCAATGGGGTCGGGCCAGCAAAAATTGTCCAACCCTGCCATTTTGTCAACGTCCAACCCAACGCACACAGCGTTTCGGACCGCTTCATCGATGGAAGCCGCTGCCATAGCGCCAGCATCGATGTCCGAATATCGCGGAGCAATGCCGCACGAAATGACCAACCCGTGAGGGTCGCCGTGAATCGGTGCGATAACGCCGGCGTCGCCCGGTCCATCCCGCTCCACGCCAACAAAGGGTTTGATCGCGGTTTGAGCGATAACCTCGTGGTCGTATTGGCGAACCCAGGTCTCCTTGCTGGCGATGTTCGGGCGTTGGAGCATGGCCTGTAACAACTCGGAATGATCGGCGTCGCTTGGTGGCACGAAGAGGGGAAGTTCAGGGGGGCGCCATTCGGATTCCAATTGCAGTTGGGGGACGCCATCGTGAAGAAATTCAATAGGAAGGTAAGCCACCGTCGCCTCGTCGTAACGAACATGAAACATACCGGTGGACGTGAACGTGGCCACCGCCGTGGCTTCCACTTCGTGAAGGTCCGCCAGCGCTTCGAAAGCCGTTTGGTCCTCGGGCTTAACCGCAATGGTCATCCGCTCCTGACTCTCTGAAACCAAAATTTCCCACGGTGAGAGTCCGGCTTGCTTCAGCGGAACTTTCGCCAAATCAATTTCACAACCGTTTGTGTATTCAGCCATCTCGCCGATGGAGGAAGAAAGCCCTCCTGCGCCGTTGTCCGTGATGCAGGTGATGAGGCCAGCGTCCCTCGCTTCAAGGACCATGTCGAGCATTTTCTTCTGCGTGATGGGATCGCCAATTTGAACAGCGCTTGAAGGAGATTCCTCCGTCAGTTCAAGCGAAGAAAACGTAGCGCCGTGGATGCCATCGTACCCCACGCGACCGCCGACCATGTAGACGATATCACCGGCCACGGGGGTCTTGACGTGGGAGGGTCGACCGTC